>Ga0156016_150_pt2 | contig 40570 bp, 46 predicted proteins | sample RifCSPlowO2_02_FD_107670 | JGI IMG/M metagenome (GOLD analysis project Ga0156016, IMG submission 107670) | Acidobacteria bacterium RIFCSPLOWO2_02_FULL_64_15 | reverse complement strand
GGCCCCGCGAGGCAATGAATGTTGACGTAGTGGTGGTCGGTGGAGGCATCGCGGGGCTTGCGACGGCATACGAGCTCCATCGGCGTCACGTTTCGTTTGTCGTCCTCGAGCGGGCTTCCCGGCCCGGCGGTGTCATCTTCAGCGAGGAGATCGACGGATTCACCATTGACGCTGGGCCAGATTCGCTGCTCGTTCAGAAACCTGACGGCATCAAGCTCTGCGAGGAGATTGGTCTGGGCGATCGGTTGGTGGCGACCAAACCGCCGCGGATCGCGTTCATCCAGCGGGCAGGAGTGCTGCATCCTCTGCCGGCCGCCTCGGTGCTCGGCATCCCGACGCGCGTAGGGCCATTCGTCCGTACGCGCTTGTTCTCCTGGCCAGGCAAACTGCGCATGGGTGCGGAATTGTTCGTCCCTGCGCGTCGAGACCAAGGTGACGAATCGATCGGTCAGTTCGTCGCGCGGCGGTTCGGGCGCGAGGCCGCCACCTATCTCGCCGAGCCCCTGCTCGCAGGCATTCATGCCGGCGACGTCGACCGCCTGTCGCTCCGCGCACTGTTTCCGCGGCTGGCGGACGCCGAGCGCCAGCACGGCAGCCTCCTGCGTGCTTTTCGCCAACAGCGAAGCAGCGGGCCGTCGCGTCGTGGTCCAGAGGACCCACAGCGACGCTCTGTTCCAGATACACGCGAGCGCCACGGCGCGAGCGTGCCGGCGAGCGAGGGTGGGCCCCCGCGAGAAGCAAATGACGGCGCATTCAGATCGTTGGCCGGCGGACTCGGCGAGATGGTCGGCGGCATCGTTCGCCTTCTGCCCCGCGATGCGGTGCGCGTCGGGACCGAAGTCACGCGCATCGGCGGCAACCAGCCGTTCACCGTCGAGATCAAGGCAGGTGAGATCCTCAATGCTCGCGCGATCGTACTGGCAACGCCCGCCTACATCACCGCCTCGCTGGTACAGGAGCGGGACGCCGAGCTGGCCCGACTGTGTGACGCGATCCACTACGCCTCGACCGCCACTGTCACGCTCGCTTTTTCCCGCGCCGCGGTCGGCCATCCGCTCGACGGCTCCGGCTACGTCGTGCCGCGCACCGAGCGCAACGGCATCCTGGCGGCGTCGTGGCTCTCATCGAAGTGGCCCAACCGCGCGCCAGAGGGCCGTGTGCTGCTCAGAACGTTCATCGGCGGCGCGCGGGATCCTCAGGCGCTCGATCGCTCGGACGCCGATCTCGTCGCCCGTTCGCTGGCCGCCATCGGTCCGATCCTCCAGATCCAGGGCGCACCGCTCGTCACGAGGGTGTACCGATTCGAGCGCGCCAACGCGCAGCACGAGGTGGGCCACCTCACCAGACTCGACGCCATCGAGCGCGCCGTCGCGCGCCATCCGGGACTCTTCGTCACCGGCAGCGGCTTACGCGGCGTCGGGATCCCAGATTGCGTGGCCGATGGGCGGGCGACCGCCGGCCAGGTTGCAGAGTGGCTTGAAAAGGAAGAACGGAACAGGTCATAGGCAAGAGGACTGTGCTGCGCTCCGTTCATGTCATCGGCGTACCCCTCGACCTCGGCGGCAGCCGCCGCGGCGTCGACATGGGACCTTCGGCGTTCCGCATCGCCCGACTGGGCGAGCGCGTGGCGGGCCTCGGCTATGCCGTCGTGGACCGAGGCGATCTGCGGACGCCGATTCCGGAAACCGTGGAGCGGCAGGACGAGCGGAAGAAATACATTCACGCTATTGCCAAGGTGTGCGACGAGCTGTATCAGACGGCCCTCGCCTCACTCACCGCCGGGGCCCTGCCCCTCGTCCTCGGAGGAGACCACAGCCTCGCCGCCGGTTCGGTCGCAGCCGCGGCCGTCTGGGCGAAGACCACCCGACATCTGCCGATGGGCCTGCTCTGGGTCGACGCGCACGGCGACATGAACACACCCGCGACGTCGACGAGCGGCAACGTGCACGGCATGCCGCTTGCGGCGCTGCTTGGATCGGAGCCCGCCGAACTCGCGACGATCGGCGGCTTTGCTCCGAAAGTCGTGCCCGCGCACACCGTCCTCATCGGCGTACGCAATCTCGACGACCGCGAAAAGATCGCGGTACGCGATTCGCACGTTCACGTCTTTACAATGAAAGACATCGACCGTCAGGGCATCGCATCGGTCGTCGAGCAGGCGGTGACTCTCGCGGGACACGGCACGGCCGGTATCCACGTCTCGTTCGACCTCGACGCTTGCGATCCGCTGATCGCGCCCGGCGTCGGGACGCCCGTCAGAGGCGGTCTCGACTACCGAGAGGCCCACATGGTCATGGAAATCGTGGCGGATTCGGGTCTGCTGACCTCGCTCGACATGGTGGAGGTCAACCCGACGCTCGACGTGCGGAACACGACGGCCGACCTCGGGACCGAGCTCGTGCTGTCAGCGTTAGGGATGAAGATTCTGTGAGCCGGTCTCGGCCAGCATTTCTTCGAGCATCTCGACGAGCAGCACGAGCGAATACGGCTTCTCGATCAGACGCGTGCGCGGCCGAAGGCGCTCGAGCTCGGCGGACTCCGATGGCACGCCTGAGAAGATAATGACCGGCACGTCAGCCGGCGTCGAAATGACCACGTCGCGGCCCGAGCCCCGACGCAGCCGCAGGTCAACAACCGCGGCGACTATGCGATTCTTCTTGAGCGCCTCGAGCCCCTCGTCGGTCGTCTCGGCCGTGACGACGACAAAGCCGTGCATTTCCAGGAACTTGACAAGCGGCCGTCGCACCGACACGTCGTCTTCGACGACGAGCACCTGGCGAGAGGCATCTTTGGTCATAATAGGTCAACGTAGGTGGTGTTTCGGCTTCCGCCTTCGCTAAGCTTCGGCAAGACCCGCCGTAGCCTTGGCGGAGGCCCTCAGTCGGACGACAGTATAGCGTGAAAGAGGGGTGCGCTTTGCGGATAAAGACTCTTGTGATCGCCGGGGTCTTTCTCGTCGGACTCGTCGCTGTCGCGATCGTCGCGGTCGAAGGCAAACAGCGGCCGCTGCCACAGTTCGGCAACCGCGCCAGCCCGCACGAAGCGGTTGATGCGACGATCGATGGCGCCGATCTCACGATCACGTACGGCCGGCCGTACATGAAGGGACGGACGATCATGGGCGGATTGGTGCCCTACGGGCGCTGGTGGTGTCCGGGCGCCGATGAATGCACCGAGTTCGCGACGTCCAAGCCGCTTCGCATCGCCGACCTGGCGGTTCCAGCGGGCACGTACACCCTGTACATGCTGCCGACAGCCGGTGACTGGACGCTGATGATTAACAAACGGACGGGAGTGTTTCACACGCGATACTTCCCTGCCGACGACCTGGGACGCGTCACGCTCCGCAAGCGCCAGCTCGATTCGCCAGTCGAGCAACTGACTTTCGCGTTCGATCCAAGTCCATCAGGGGGCGGCGTCCTCGTGATGAGATGGGAAACGACCGAAGTCTCAGCGCCGTTCACCGTGGGACGCTGACGATCCAGGCGGCAGGCAATAGTCGGCGGTCGGGACCGGGTAGCTCAGTGGTAGAGCATCGCACTTTTAATGCGAGGGTCGCGGGTTCGATCCCCGCCCCGGTTAATCCAATTCGTTAGGAAAGTCTCGATTCTTTGCGTCGGCTTCGCGCTCGATCCAACACGTTGACACCCTAACTGACACCCTAACGGGTCACGAAGCCGCCCGAACCGACCGAAAGGGGTATAGTGAGGGAGCACATGGTCGGACCGTTCCGCTACCTGAGCGTTCTCTTCATCCAACGTGACGGTTTTTGGGTGGCCCAGTCTCTTGAGCTCGATCTGGCGGCTCAGGGCCGCACATTCGATGAGGCCAAGCACGCATTCGAACAAACGCTCATCGGTCAGATCATGCTCGACAAGCGAGCTGGGAGAACACCGCTCGACCACTTGCCTCCCGCGCCGGAGCGTTATTGGGAGGTCTTCCGGCAAGTCGCTTTGAAGTCCGTCGCAACCGAACCAATGGCTGTTCCAGACATTCCGCCGGCGTTCATGGTGCAAGCAATCGCTAGCACCAACGCCGGCCTACGCTGACGAAGCGTCCTCTCGGCCCGACGAGTGCAGCCTCGGCTCACGTTCGCTCGCCTTGCAGAACTTCTCCAGCTACGGTTCGGCTGCACCAGAATCACGCTACTGCCTCCAGGGGCCATCACTGAAGCAGACGGGGCACCGACGCCGGCGCTCTACGCGTTCGTCCGGACCGTCGAAGGAGTGCAGCGCGAAGCCGTGGTGCATGTCTTCGACGAGTCCTGGCCAGTGATGGATGACATGCTGCGCTATATCTGCGACCGGCTTCAGATTGCCGTCGATGATCTGGGTGACGCCCACTGAACGCCCGGCGGTAGAACCTCCAGCTCTACTTCGACAGAATCGCGTCCATCTTCCTCGCCGCGTCTTGCTGCAGGGCCGGCAGCACGTGTGAATAGGTGTTGAGCGTTAAGGACACTTGCGAGTGGCCGAGGATTTCCATCACGACGCGCGGGCTGACGCCCTGGGCGAGCAACAACGTCGCACACGAATGCCGCAAGTCGTGAAGACGGATCGTCGGAAGCTCGGCCGTCATCAGGAGCGCGCGAAACTCCTTTGAGATCCGCCGCGGTTCGATCGGCGTGCCAATGCTCGACGTGAAGACAAATCCGCCATCGCGCCAGCGCGAGCCCGCTGCAAGCCGGGCCTCGAGCTGGGAAACTCGGTGAGCGCGCAGGGCCTTGACCGCGACGGCCGGCAGGTTGATAGTCCGTCGACTGCGGGCGGACTTCGGCTCGACGAGGTGCAGCGACGTCTTTATCGCGTGGCGCGCCACGCCGATCTCAGTCAGTCTCTTCTCGGCTGTGGCCCGCTCCCCGGCCGACAGCTCAGGCTCGGCGAGGCTCTCTCGAAGTTGACGCTGCTCTTTTAGGAGCGGCCGGCGTGCGGCCGCGTCACCGCCGAACCGCTGCAGGGCACGACGGACCTGGAGTGTGGCGCCATCAAGGTCAACGTCTGTCCACTGGAGGCCGAGCATCTCCCCGCGCCGCAGTCCACAGCTCAGGCCCACCGTGACGAGCGCCTCCAGGGGCGTGCCGTCAGCCACCATGAGAAGCTGCTGCGCCTGCTCTGGGGTGAGCGGCCGGATCTCGTGTGTCACCGTGCGAGGCGGATCGACGAGGACCGCCGCATTGCGCACGACGAGGCGCCACCGCAGCGCGGTATTCAGCGCGTTGCGCAAGAGACTCCGGAGGTAGAGACGACGAGCGGCCGTCACGCCATCGCGCTCAAGGGCGGACAGCCACGCCTGAACGTGCTCGGGCGTCAACTGAACGAGGCGCCGCGGCCCCAGGTGCGGGATCACATACCGGCTCACGGCGTTCTCGTAACTCCGATACGTGAGTGGGCGCACCCGTGAACCGGCGACGTCACGAAGCCAGCGCGCGAGGAACCGTGCGACGGTCTGCCGGGCATCGGCGATGATCTCGCCTTCCTGAGCGGCCCTTAGTTCACGAGTAAGCCGATCCGAGACGTCGCGCCGCGTGCGGCCATAGACCGTCTTCCGGCGACGCCGGCCGTTCTGCCAGCCGAGATCGACCCTCGCCATCCAGCGCCCATCGGCGCGCTCGACGATGCTACCTTCTCCGCGTCCGCGTCGTTTTGCCATGACGTGATCCTTTCGGGTTGTAATTGCGCATGTAGGTGCGCGATTGGCACCGTGTCGAGCAATATTCCTTCCGTGTCACTTTGAGAAACAGGCGTCCGCAGATCGCATCGTCGCGGCTCCCTGCGAGCGGCGCTTGACACACCTGCAATTTCTCGAGCCCGACTTCCTCGAACGAGCGAATCACCTTGTTCAGAAACCGATCGGGAATATCTGAGACGTCGATGACTTCATCGTGTGACGGCGAAAAGTAGTGCGCCGCCGGCCGCCGTGGTTGACCGGCTCTAATGAGCAGGGTTTTTACTGTGCGTGCAGCAACCGCGAAGCCGCGCTCAACAATGTTGATGAGTAGCGCGCGGGTGGACTGCTGTAGCGCCCGTAGGGCCTCCAGGCTCTGCGGGCTCCAGTCAGTGACGGGCGAACCGGGTGAGACGACGAACTGCCGAATCCGTTGAGCGGCGGCCGTCACGTCGTCTGCCTGCGCGAATTCGATCGCAAACAGCAACGCCTGAACGGGTGTTAATGGATTCATACCGGACACGCCCAGATAAGTCGTTATGGAGATTAATGAATTAGTAGAGTAATGTCAATAAATACAGGAGCGGACAGTTATGAACGCCGACAGATTGCTCTATCGAGTCTCTGAAGCTGCCGACGCCATCGGTGTGTCGCGAGCCCACTGCTACGAGTTGATCGCGCGCGGGATCGTGCCGCACATTCGGCTGGGCGGTGGAAGTATCCGCGTGCCGCGTGCCGCGCTCGAAGCGTTGGTCACGCAACAGCTCGCTGAACAGGCGCGCGCGGAGGCCGCCGGCCGGTGAGCGGCTACCGCGATCTCGTCATCAGCCAACTCCTCGCCGATGAGGCCGAGCTGATCGACCGCGTTGTCGACCTCATTATCGAGCGCGACGCCTATCGTGAGCTGGCGCACGCAGCGGTTCATCAGTCGCACGACCTGACGCAGCAGCTCGATCGGCTGCGAGTGCGACATCATCGCCTGTTCGACGACTTCCGCGCCCTGCGCGCGCAGCAGCGAGAGGCGGTTGCGGCATGAGCGAGCCCTTGACGGCCGCGGATATTCCGTGGAGCGTGTCGCCGGCCGCTGTGCCAACGCTCCGAGCCGGGCGCGACCCGCTGACGCCATCCGAGGCTGCGCCGGCTCCGGCGACGACTCTGCCAATCGAGCTGGCCGACGCGACGAAACCGACCGGCCGCGCGCCGAAGCGGGCGAAACCTGGAAGACTGAAACAGGGGCGCGACGTGCAGCTCGAAGATCCCGAGCCGTGGGCTGACCCCGTGGACGGCGCCGCGCTGCTTGACACGATCGCGGCGACGTTCACGCGGTATCTCGCGCTGCCAAACCACGCCAGCACGTTCCTGGCCTTGTGGGTGCTCCACACCTACACCTTTGCGGCGTGGTTCACTTCGCCATTTCTGGCGATTACGTCGCCAGTGAAACGCTGCGGAAAAACGCTGCTATTGATTGTGCTCGGCGCGCTCGTGCCGCGGCGCTTATTTGCGTCGAACGTGACGCCGGCCGTGCTGTTCCGCACGATCGAAAAGTACGGCCCGACGCTGTTAATCGACGAGGCCGATACCTTCGTGCGCGACAACGACGAGCTGCGGGGCGTCCTCAATTCTGGGCACACCCGCACGACGGCCGTCGCGATTCGGGCCGTCGGCGACGACCACGATCCGCGGGCGTTTTCCACGTGGTGCCCGAAGGCGATCGCGCTCATCGGCAAGTTACCCGACACCCTGGCCGACCGGGCGATCGAAGTCGCCATGCGGCGCCGGACGGCCGGCGAGCGCGTCGAGCGGCTGCGCCAGGACCGGATTGAGGCCGCGTGCGCGCAGTTCCGGCGCCAGGCGGCGCGCTGGGCGGCTGACCATCTCACCGAGCTACAGGACGCGGACCCCATCGCGCCCGTTGAACTCCACGATCGGGCCGCGGACTGCTGGCGCCCGCTGCTGGCCCTGGCCGACCATGCCGGCGCCCGCTGGCCCGCGTTGGCGCGTGAGGCCGCGAAGGCGCTGTCTGGTGTCACCGACGACGCCGACCAACCGGCCACGGTGCTGCTGCTTGGCGACGCACAGACCATCTTCGCCGCGCGGCAAGAGCTATCGTCGGCCGACCTCGTGAAAGCCCTACAGGCGCTCGATTCGCGCCCGTGGGCGACGTGGGGCAAAGACAACAAGGGACTGACGAGCAACGCCCTGGCTCGATTACTCAGGGACTTCGGGATTCATCCCGCCAAGATTCGCTTTGGCGCGGACACCCTCAACGGCTACACCCGGCGCATGTTCGAGGACGCCTGGTCTAGATACACCCCTGCCAGACCGGAACACTGGAACAACTCCAATAACGACGGGCCTAAAACCTCATTTTCACAACTGGAACACCCGGAAAGCTGTTCCGGTTGCGAAACCGCGGTTTCGACCAATAACGGCGGGCTTTGTTCCACTGTTCCAGTTGCAGAGGGGGAAAAGACGGAGGACGCATGGCTCGACCTCTGATGGCCGACGTAATTGACGAGTCGGCGCCGATGCTCTTACAGCAGCTTCGTCGCGACGGCTTCCAGCTTTGCGTCGATGGCGATCGCCTTCGGATTCGGCCCGCTGAACGCCTCACACCCGCGCTCCGTGACGCGCTCGCGCGCTGCAAGCCCGAACTGCTCGCGCTGCTCGCGCCCGTCAGCGAGCACGGACGCTGCACGCCGGGCTCACGCTGCCCTTGCCGGCTCTGCTGCTCGCGTTGGACCTTGAACGTCGCGGGTTCAGCCAGTCCCTCGACAGCGACCGGCAATATCAAGTCGAAGCGACGAGCACATCTGGCCAGTTGACCGACGTCGACCTCTTAGGCATCCACCGCTGGCGCCTGCACTTGGGCGCCATCGTCAGCTACCAGTGCGAGGTGTGCGCGTGAGCCCATACGCCCCCAAGCGTCCGTGCCTCGAGCCACGGTGCCCGAACCTAACTGAAGGCGGCGGACGCTGCGCCCAGCACGCCCGCGCGTACGACCTACAACGCGGCAGTGCGAAGGCACGCGGTTACGACTCGGCGTGGGCCAAATTCTCAAAAAATTGGCGCCAGCGGTTCCCTTTGTGCGGCATGAGGCGGGACGGCCAGCTCCATGCCGAGCATAGTCAGTGCGTGCAAGAGGGACGGACCTCGCCGGCTGCATGCGTCGATCACATTGTGTCGATGGCCAACGGCGGCGCCCAGTACGACGAGAGCAACCTGCAGTCTCTTTGTTTGATGTGCAACAACCGCAAACGTGTCACGCATGATGGCGGGTTCGGCCGATGAGTCACGGTAAGTCATTGAGGGGTAGGGCCTTCGCATCTCCGGCACCTGACGGCTTCCAGACCTTGCCCGTGCTTCCCACGTGCGGCCGCGATTTCAAAAGATTTCAAATCAAGTTGCCGGGCTCAGGCGCCCCCATCTTTTTGCGCGAAAACCCGCGCGACTGTTCGGCATGGTCAAGGAATTGCCAGTCGGCGAGGAATGACCCCGGCAGTAGGGGGGAGGGAGAACGTCTTCAGTGAGTTTCGATATTTGTGGTTGACTGTGTCCAGCCCTACCAGCAAAAGTACGTCGGGGTTGGCGTGTAGAGGGCGGCCCGCGCATGGGCGTCGGCCTGGTGGGTGTTCGTTCTTGATCGGATGACAGTGAAGGAGTGAAGAACATGAAGAAATGCCCATTCTGCGCCGAGGAGATCCAGACTGACGCCGTTGTCTGCAAGCACTGCCATCGCGATCTGTCGGCGGCGGCCGTGGCGCCAAAGAAGGTGAAGCACACCGGCCGCAATTTGCTAATCGGCCTTGGCGTCATCATCGTGCTCGCGGCGATTGGCAACATGATTGACTCGACGCCGACAGCGTTGACCGCTGAACATCGCGCAGCGGTTGCGACCGCACATGCAGCCAAGGCATGGCTTCTTCCGAAAGCGATCGATTTGAGTAGCGGATTCATCGTTGTGGACTACGAGATTCCAGCTGATTTCCTGCTTCCACCGAAGACACTCGGAGAGACTCGCTTGGTGGCGATCCGTGAAGCACTGTTGCCGTTCGGATTCAAGAACTACCGCGTGAACGTCAACGGGCCTCCGCCAGGGACTGGCCTCGTGCGACGATTCGGATCAGCGCGATACATCGACGGCGGCGGCAAAGTGGAATGGTTAACGCCGTAGTTCGCGCGTTCGCCAGGCCGGGCGCTGCGGCTCGACCTCGCGCAGCAAACGGTCACGATTGAACCGTAGGCGAATGCCCGACCACCATCCGGGCATTCCTTCTATGGGGCGAGCGAAGCGGCCTGCCCTCCCGCGTCCAGGCGGCGATGATCGCGGCGAGTAGGTTTTTATCCTCCAAGGATGGACTTTCGACCATGAACGTACGAGCCCGTATAGAATACATGTCGGAATGGCCACGCCAGGACGGCTAACACACCCGCCAATCCAGGAGGCTCTTGTCGATCTTCGAATTGCGAGCACGACGACGATCGACGCTGGGGTGTTGGAACCACTTAAGCAGGAGTTTCGGTCACGCTACCCGAAATCAGAGCCGAAGCAGCGAATGGAAGCTCGCATCGAGCAGCAAGTTGGCAGAGCTCCGACTGTCCAGGCGCGAGTTGGGTTTCACGGTCTGTTTCTGAAGAGCGAAGACGATTCTAGGATTGTTCAGTTCAGGACGGATGGATTCACCTTAAACCAAGTGGCGGGCTACACAACGGCCGATGATCTGTTTACTGAGGCGCTGGCCCTGTGGCGAGCGTATACTCATGTGGTCCGGCCGGCCGCAACGATCCGCGTGGCGCTGCGGTACATCAACAAGCTTCTTCTTCCATTCCGGCACGGAGATCATTTCGAGCGCTTCTTGACGGCGCCAGTGGCTATGCCGGCTGAAGCACCGCAGCACGTGGCTGATTTTCTGACACGGGCTGTCGTGGTGGATGGGTCGACGGAGGCGACCGCGGTCGTTGCCCAGCGGCTCGAACCTGCGACAGAGAAATTGACGCCTTTCACGCTCGATATTGACGTGTTTAAGATCGGCGAGTTTAGTGTCGACCCTGGTAGCCTCGAACCGCTTCTCCAACGTATGAGGGAGCTCAAGAACCGTTTGTTCTTTGCCTTGCTGACCAACGAAGCGCTGGAGCCATACAGATGAGCGTGATAGCGATAGCAGACGGCCCTGCTCAACCAATTCTCAGCCAAGCCGCAAGCGCCTCGATCATCACCGCGGAGACTTTGCCTGCGTCCTCGCGTAGCTGGACCGAAGAGCGGGAGGCATTGATCGCGTTCTTGCGCGGAGAGTACGACCTTGCCTCGGAACCTGCCGTCACCTATCTACGGCGTAACTCAGAGTTGGCGTGGTTGTTGGTCGGAGCGAAGCCGGTGCTGGAAGAATCCTTCCGCGGCCCGGTTGGTGTGACTCTACGGGTTGTACGGGATCCAGAGGAGGATGACTCCGAAGAGCATCTGTTTGGGTACATCTCCTGTGCGCTTCCCCTTGTGGATGCCCTGGATGCGCTCGACCGCTTCGACCGGTCGTGGCTACTCGACAATTTGGATATTCTCTCGGGCCGGCTGAATTTCGACCTTGGCTTCTAATGCCATTCGACTGGTCGGAGTACCTCGAATTAGCTGATTGGCTCACGAAGAACGCGGCGGATCTCAGATCGCCGGAGGCAGCACACCGATCCGCCATCAGTCGCGCGTACTACTGCGCGTTCAACTCCGCCTTGGCGCTGCTGGTGCGAAAGAGGGAGTACCAGCCAACGGGAGAAGGCAAAGACCACGGCAACGTAGTGCGGGCCTATCAGCAGCACGCTGCGCCGCCTCGAAAGCAGATTGGAACGTGGCTCGGCCGTCTCCGCGATCGAAGGCGGCGGGCGGACTACGACGCGGAAATAGTCGACCCCGGCGGTGCGGCGACAGCCAGCGTGCGCGATGCTCGGCAGGTCATGACCTACCTAACAGCTCAGTGATTGCCCGAGCGTGCCGGGGCCGGCCCCAGACCAAACGAGCCCAAGCGTTGACACCCTAACTGACACCCTAACGCACGGAAACCGGTAGACGCGGCCGGACGAAACTTACGCGAAGGCCCGTAGTTTACGAACAAATCGCACGATATGGACGCGGGCGGACACTGGCCAGTCGCACTTTTAATGCGAGGGTCGCGGGTTCGATCCCCGCCCCGGTTAATCCAACAGGTCATTGATTAGCGTCTTCAGTTTACCGCGGCCATTTGCAGTGCACGCGGGACGGTCGGGTGACGCACCAACCCCCGTCGCGGACCAGGACGCCCGCGAAGTCGGCACCGAGCACCGCCTGTGAAAAGTCACGTTACGTCGGCAGTCGCGCCAAGAATCCTCCTCTGAACAAACGCACGGCGGTCGCTTCAACGCCCAAGGAGCGGACCTTGCCGAGGCTGATGGTGCATGCGAGATGGACGCGGGGTGAGGACGAGATCATGAGACGGCGCTTGCGCCGCTCAAGATCCCGCACACGTGCTCAATCTGCCGGTCGGTATCCTCGAAGGTCCCGCTCGTATCGATCACAAAATCGGCCCGTGAGACCTTCTTCTCGGTCGGCCACTGCGCGGCGATCCGCTGCCTGGCGTCCGCTTCGGTCATTGCTCTGGCGCGCAACCGGGCCAGCTGCACATTCTGATTGCAGCACGTGACGATGACTTTGTCGAAATCGCCCTGGTGGCCCGTTTCGAAGAGCAGCGGCACATCGACCACGGCCGCCGGATACGGTCCGCTCAGCTCGAAGCCGCGCAGGCCGGCCGCCACCGCGCGATACACAGCCGGGTGCACGATCGCCTCGAGGTCTTTGCGGGCGACCGCGTCGGCGAAAACAATCGGACCGACCTTTTGCCGGTCGACGCTGCCGTCAGGCGCGAGGACGTTTGAACCGAATCGCGCCGCGATCGCAGAGGTGGCCTCCGTGCCCGCCGAGGTCACGCCATGAGCCAGCTCGTCGGTATCCAGACACGGCACGCCGCGGCGTCTGAACTCACCGAGCACGTGGCTCTTGCCAGTGGCGATGCCGCCGGTTAGTGCGATCTTCAGCATTGGACGGTCCGGCTCAAGCCGGACACTACATATGATCAGCGCGGCATTCTCAAGAGTGAGCCGCTTCGGTTTCCAAGCGCTTGAGCGAGTCGGGGCGCCCGAGCACCACCAGCTTGTCGCCGGCCCGAATCGCCACCTCTGGTTCGGGGTTGAATTCCATCCGCCGGTCTTCCCGTTGAATCCCAACCACGATGACTCCAAACCGCTGGCGGAGGTTCGCATCGAGAATGGACCGGTCGGCCAGCTCGGAGTCGGAAGCAATCGTGATTTCCTCCATGGCGAGCTCCAGGTTGTCGGCGTTGGTGGCCAGTTCCACGAAATCGACCACAGCCGGTCTGAGCGCGGTCTGCGCCATCTGCACGGCGCCAATCTGGTAGGGCGAGATCACGCGATCCGCGCCGGCGCGCTTGAGCTTGACCGTCGCATCTTCGGTTTCGGCCCGCCCGACGATGAACAGATCCGGGCGAAGCACGCGGGCGCTGAGCACGGCGTACACATTTTCGGCGTCGGTACCGACGGCCGCGATGAAGCCGCGCGCCCGCGCGATGCCGACGCGCTTGAGCACGTCCTCGCGGCTCGCGTCGGCCTCCACGGCCAGCGCGCCGGCCTCGATCGCCGTCTGCAGTCGATCGGGGTCGCGCTCCACGATGACGTAGGGGACATTCTGCCGGCGGAACTGCTGCGCGATCATGCTGCCGATGCGCCCGTATCCGCAAATAATGAAGTGGTCTTTGATCGTGTCCAGCATACGTCGCCGCCGCCAGCGCTGAAGGCGCCCCGGGATCCCGCCCTCGACGATCACCGTGGCCAGGAGTGTGAACGTGTAGAGCGCCGCGCCGACGCCCGAGAGCAGGACCGCGACCGTGAACGCCTGGCCCGCGCGCGACAGCTCGTGGATCTCCCGGTAGCCGACCGTGGTGACGGTGATGATCGTCATGTAGAACGCATCCCACGCGCTCCACCCTTCGATCAGCATGTAGCCGGCCGTGCCCCAGGCGACGACGAGCACGAGCAGCGCGACCGCGAAGATCGGGCCCTCGGCCCCCGAGCGCCGATCGCCCCTCACCTCAGGCGCCACCTCGCCGCACCTCTAGCGCCCGCCGCCCACAGACAGCGCCTGTTCACGCTTCCGCAACACGCTATTGTGACGACTGTACCCGAAGTAGATGCACAACCCGATCACGAGCCAGACAACGAGCCGCCACCAGTTGGCCGCCGGCAGAGAAAACATCAGCAGCAGGCAGGACGCAATTCCGAGGATCGGCACGACGGGCACCCATGGGCAGCGAAACGACCGCTCGGCGTTCGGGTTAATCCTGCGCATGATGAGCACGGCCGCGCAGACGACGGCGAACGCGAACAGCGTCCCAATGTTGGTCATCTCGAGGAGCGCCTCGATCGGCAGGAGTCCCGCTCCCACGGCGACGAACGATCCGATGAGAATCGTGGTCTTCCACGGGGTGCGGAACTTCGGGTGGACGCTGCCGAAAAAGCTCGGCGGAACCATCCCGTCGCGGGCCATGGCCAGAAAGACCCGCGGCGCGCTCAGCATCATGACGAGGAGCACCGAGGTGATACCGGCGACACCGGCCGTGGCAATGATGGCTTCGGCCCAGGGCAGCCCGACCGTCCTGAACGCGACTGACACCCCGGCGCCCGTGTCGATCTGGTCGTACTTCACCATGCCGGTCAGAACGGCCACGACCGCGATATAGAGGACGGTGCAGACAATGAGCGACGCCACGATGCCGATGGGGACGTCACGGTTGGGGTTCTTAGCCTCTTCGGCGTGGGTGGAGACCGAGTCAAAGCCGATGTAGGCAAAAAAGATGATCGCCGCGCCTGCCAGCGTGCCGACCGGCGTGCCGCCGACGGTCTGGCCCCACACGGTGTATCCGAAGAGCGTGAGCCCGCCATGTCCGTATGGCGCGAAGGGCCGCCAGTTCTCAGGGTTAATGAAAAAAGACCCGACCAGGATGACGAACAGGACGGCCAGGACTTTGACCCCGACCATCGTCGCGTTGAAGCTCGCGCTCTCCTGGATGCCCTTGACGAGAACGGCGGTCACGATCGCGACGATGATCACCGCCGGAAGGTTGATGACGCCGTCGGTGGCGACAAAGCGTCCCAGGCTGGCGTCGTAAGCAATCGGGGCTCGGCTGATGGCTTCGGGCAGATTGATGCCAAGTCTGGGCAACAGCGTCTGAAAAAAACTCGACCACCCGTTGGCGACCGTTGCCGATCCGACGGCGTACTCGAGGACCAGATCCCAGCCGATGATCCACGCGAAGAGCTCGCCGAGCGTGGCATAGGCGTACGTGTAGGCCGAGCCCGCCACCGGGACCATCGACGCGAACTCCGCGTAGCACAGCGCGGCGAACACGCACGTGATGCCGGCGACGACGTACGAGAGCATCAGGGCCGGCCCCGCCACGTTGTGCGCCGCGGCTCCGGTCGCCACGAAAATCCCGGCGCCGATGATCGCCCCGATGCCGAGCGAGGTCAGCTGCACCGGGCCGAGCACGCGCCGGAGCCTGTTTTCACCCGCCATTTCCTCGAGCAACAGGGCGAGCGATTTGGTCGCAAACAGGGGGTTCGCCATGGATGAGGTGCGGCGCGCTCAGGGGACAGCCGGCCGGCGAGCGCGATTATACATCGCTCACCTGCGACAGCCGGTCGAGATAGGCGTGAACCCGCGCTTCTGGATCTCCGGTCGACACGAGGTCGCTGATCACGGCGACCGAGGACGCGCCGGCCCCAATCACATCGGCTGCCGTGTCAAGCGTGATGCCGCCAATCGCCACCACCGGCAGCCCCCGTTCGCGCGCGCGTGCCGCCGCGCGGCTCACCAGATCAAGTCCGATGGCCGCGTGCCCAGTCGCTTTCGTCGCGGTGCCAAACACAGGCCCGATGGCGAGGTAGCTCACCGGCTGACTCGTGGCGGCATCAACCTGCTTCAACGTGTGCGTCGACAGGCCCACGAGCGCGTCGCAACCGACGATCGCACGCGCCGACGCGGGGTCGAGGTCCTGCTGCCCGAGGTGCACGCCGTGAGCGCGGCTCAGTCGGGCGATGTCGGCGCGGTCGTTGACGACCACCGTCGCGCCGACGGCCTGCCCGAGCGCCACCACCGCAGACGAAGCGTCGAGTAGCCAGGCACTCGAGGCATGCTTGGCCCGAACCTGGAGGAAGCGGGCACCGCCGCTCAAGAACGCGCGCGCCAGATCGAGGATCGTCCACCCCGCCCGCGCCGCGACGTCTTTGTCCAGGATGGCGTTCAGAAGCGGGATTCGGGATTTGGGATTTGGGATTTGCCCAGACTGGGGATGAGGGCCCCGGGTTGCGTGCGCGCCGAATCCCGAATCCCGAATCCCCAATCCCATCTGTCGTTAAACGGCCGCGGCGAGGCGGCCCCCGCCGCTGGCAGGGCGCGCGAGGAAGCGCTCGAGGAACGCCGTGCTCAGTCTGCCGGCGAGGAAATCGGGATCGTTGAGGATGCGCAGGTGCAAGGGAATGGTCGTCTTGATGCCTTCGATGACGGTCATCTCGAGAGTCCGCCGCATGCGTGCGACCGCCTCCTGCCGGTCTCGCCCGTGCACGATGATCTTGGCGATCATGGAGTCGTAGTACGGCGAGATCGTACAGTCGGAATGCGCGAACGTCTCGACCCGCACGCCCGGCCCGCCGAGCACGCTGAACACGTGGATCACGCCGGGCGAGGGCACGAACGTCTCGGGATCCTCGGCATTGATGCGGCACTCGATCGAGTGGCCCGTGAAGGTGACTTCGCTCTGCTTGAAGGATAGACGCTCGCCGGCTGCCACGCGAATCTGCTCCTTGACGATGTCGATGCCGGTGACCATCTCGGTCACCGCGTGCTCGACCTGCAGCCGCGTGTTGGCCTCCATGAAATAGAAGCGGCCGTCTACATCCATGAGGAACTCGAATGTGCCGGCGTTGGTATACTGCACGGCTCTGGCCGCGTCGATGACGACGGCGCCCATGCGGCGCCGCATCTTTTCACTGAGCGCGAGCGACGGCGACTCTTCGATGAGCTTCTGATGCTTGCGCTGAATCGAACACTCGCGCTCGCCCAGATGCACGACCGCCCCGTGATGATCGCCCAGGATCTGGAACTCGATGTGCCGCGGCGATTCGACGTACTTTTCCAGGTAGAGTTCCCCTACTCCGAACGCCGCTTCCGCCTCACGCTGCGCCGTCTTGAACGCGTGCGCGAGCTCGGCCGCCGCGCGGACCACGCGCATGCCGCGTCCGCCGCCGCCCGCCGTGGCCTTGATGATGACCGGGTAGCCGATGTCCTTGGCGATCTTGACCGCCTTGTCTTCCGACTCGATCGGACCGTCGCTGCCGGGCAAGATCGGTACGCCCGCCTTCTTCATCACGCGGCGCGCGCGCGCCTTGTCGCCCATCAGCCGAATCACCTGCGGATCGGGACCGATGAACTTGATGTGGCACGCCTGGCAGACCTCGGCGAGCGACGCGCTTTCCGATAGGAACCCGTACCCCGGATGGATCGCGTCGGCCCCCGTGATCTCGGCGGCGCTGATGACCGCTGGGACGTTGAGATAGCTGTCCGCACTGCGGGCCGGCCCGATGCACACGTCTTCGTCGGCAAACCGCACGTGCAGTGAGTGCTCGTCGGCCTCGGAATACACGGCGACCGTCTTGATGCCGAGCTCGCGACACGCAAAGATGACTCGCAGGGCCACTTCCCCGCGATTCGCGATCAAAATCTTCTTAAACATTCTCTTATGGCGCGTGGAGCCCCACTCCCACGCACTGAAGGCATTCTTCTCTTGCTCGCGGGGACCCCACCCCCGCTCGCGATGGCCGCAGGCGCTGGCTTCGAGCGTAGACTCTCGGCCTCGGGAGTCGCCGAACTCGGGTGAAGGCTCACTTCGTCCTTATCGCGAATAGCCGTTCGCCATACTGGACCGACTGGCCACTCTCAACGTAAATGTTCGTGACCTCGCCGTCGCATTCCGAATCAATCTCGTTCATGAGCTTCATCGCTTCGATGATGCACAGCACCTGCCCCTTCTTCACCGTGGACCCGACCTCGACAAACGGTGGCGCACCAGGCTCGGGCGAACGATAGAAGGTTCCGACGATCGGAGACTTGACGACCGCCAGGTCGATAGCCGTCTCGCCTCCCGACGCGGCAACGGGGAGTTCGGTCGCCGGTGACAGGGCCGCCGCAGGCACAGTCCGAGGACCGGGGGCCACACTCGACGCCCCAGCGACAGCGCCGGCCGGCGTCACCCACGCGTGCCCGACCGCGTCCTTCCGGATTTTCAGCCTCAAGCCCTCGTGCTCGATCTCAAACTCGGACAGCTCATGCTCGCGCACAAGATCGAGAATCTGTTTCAGCTGGTTAAGATCCATCAACGTGTGATCACAAATTGCAGAATGGCAGGATGGCAGGATGGCAGGAAGGATCCCGCCGTTCCTCGCACCTCCGGCCTTCCTTTCTGCAATCCTGCCATCCTGCCGTCCTGCAATCTCATAACTCTAGGAGGTCCGTCGTGACGTCGGTTAACACCTCGACGCCGCTGGTGCTTACGAGCACATCGTCTTCGATCCGAACCCCGCCCCAGTCCGGTAGATACGCGCCGGGTTCGATGGTGAAGACCATGCCGGGCGCCAGGTGCTCGTCCCGCGTGTCGGTGTCGGCCCGGCGGCGGACGATGCGTGGATCCTCGTGGACTTCGATCCCGAGCCCATGACCGGTCCCATGGCCAAAGGCCTCCCCCAACCCCCGCTCGCCGAGTACGCGCCGCGCCGCGCCGTCGACATCGAACCTCGACCGGCCAGGTTCCACGGCCCGAACGGCGCTGTCGTGCGCCTCGCGGACGGCGCCATAGACCTCGCGAGCCCGGGCGCTCGCCCGGCCCACCGCCACGGTTCTGGTCAAATCGACGCAGTATGAGTCGTAGACACCGCCGAAGTCCAGCACAACGACATCGCCTTCGCCTAGTCTTCGCTCGCCGGGACGCGCGTGAGGCCGCGCGCCGTTCGGTCCGGAGGCAACAATGGTTTCAAACGCGGATCGCTCGAATCCCCCCTGGCGAATACGCCAGTCGATCGCCAAGGCCAGATCTTTCTCGGTCCGGCCGGCGTGGACGTCGCCAAGCACAGCCACCGCGACGGCCGAAAGCCGCCGCGCGGCCTCGCGGAGCGTGTGGACTTCGTACTCGTCCTTACAGAGCCGCGCCCGCTCGACGATACCCTCGGTCGCCACGAGCGAAGGAGCCACCCCGGCCTGACGAGCAAGCGTGTCGGTCAGCCACGCGTGCCGGTTGACGGTCAGGTGCGCCGCTTCAAAGCCGACCCGGCCGAGTTTCAGCGAGCCGAGCAGCTTCGCCAGCGCGCCGTCGTACGATCCGTCCACCGTGACGAGCTCAAGGCCTTGGCAGGCGTGGGGCGTGTCGCACGCCTCGTTCATCACGGTCACGTACCGAAAGTCCGTCAAGAAGTACAGCCGCTCAGCGGTCAGGACGACTATAGCCGTGCTGCCGGTGAAATTGGTGAGGTAGAGGACGTTTGGCAGCGATGTGACGATGAGCGCGTCGAGCTCCCGTGCCGCGAGCACCGCCCGAATCGCCTGATGCCGGTGTCTAAGCGCGTCGCTCGGCGCGTGCGACATGGATGGCGTCGAGCCACTGTTCGAGCGCCGCGAGGGTGCGCGTCTGCGCGTCGGCGGTCCCATCGACCCGAGCGGCGCCCGCCGCAGAGGATTTGACTTGCCCTGAGCCTGTCGTCCCTCGACTCTGCTCGGGACGACCCTGAGGTTCTCGAAGGGCCGAAGGGTCGCTCGTGGCCGGCTTTTTCGAGGGTTCGACCTCGCGGGCCAGGTCGCTAACGATCCGTTCGAGCTCTGGATCGTGCCGCGACAAAGTCAACGCCGTACGGTAGCGCGCGAGTGCTTCCCCGACCAAGCCGCGACGATGAAGGATTTCGGCCAAGCCGCGAATGGCCGCGAGGTTGTCTGGAGCGCCCTTGAGCACGAGCTCGAGCTCGGCCTGAGCCGCTTCGACCTGGTCGAGCTCGGCCAGCGCGCGCCCCAGCGTCACGCGCGCCGAGAGATACCCGGGATGCAGTTCGAGGCCGGCTCGGCAGACGTCGACGGCTTCCTGGAACTCGCCGGCGCGCCGGCATTCTTCGGCCAGCTGGGCAAATGCAATCGACGACGGATCCTTCTGGACCCGTCGTCGGAGGTCTTCGATGCGATGGTTATCGGCCATCAGGGGCTCTCGTCGGTGGTGCCGCGGCGAACCCGCGGTCGGGCGTCATCCTCTGATGATACGCGGAGTGATGAAGATCAGCAGCTCGGTGTTCTGGTCGTCGATCACGTCTCTCCTGAACAGCCACCCGAACAGCGGAAGCCCGCTCAACCCCGGCGTGCCCGTTCTCGAATTGGTCGTCGTGCTGGTGTAAATGCCGCCGATCACGGTCGTCTGCCCGTCGTTGACGAGCACGGTCGTCAGCGCGCGCTGCGTATTGATGGGCGGAATGCCGCCGACCTGCCGGCCAAAGTCTGGCGTGGCGTTCTCGAGTGTGATGTTCATGATGACGGTGTTCGACGCGGTGATCTGCGGTGTCACGAGCAGCTTGAGGGCCGCGTCTTTGAAGTTCACCGTGATCGTGTTATTGGCCACCTGCTGGATCGGAATCTGGATGCCCTGCGTCATCTCCGCCTGCACGTTGTTGACGGTCGACACCTTCGGTGTGGAGAGAATCCGGCCGTTCCCCGACGCCTCGAGCGCCGACAGCGCTGCATCGAGCCTGAAGGTGCCGTTAACGGAGCCGAGCGCGATGCCCACGGCGCTCGTCGCGCCTCCCACCGGCTGATTGACGGCTGTCGACGTCGCGTTCGGCCCCTGCACGGCTGTGCCGCCCGCAATCCGGCCTCCGAGGAGCACGTCATTGGCCGGCGTGGCATTGAAGCCCCACTGGACGCCGAGCTGTCGCGCGTAGGTCTTGTTGGTCTGCACGATCCGCGCTTCGATCTCAACCTGCGGCTGCGGTTTGTCAATACTGGCGATAAGTGCCGTGACGCCTGGCAGCCGTTCCTGCACGTCGGTGACAATGAGCGTGTTCGTCCGGGCGTCCACAAACGCCTGTCCCCTGGTCGAGAGAATGTTCCCGGACCTGAGGAGTTCCACAATTTGTGCGCCTGTCGAGTAGCTGAGCTGAAGTGTCATCCTCTCCACCGGGCTGGCGTTCAGGGCGGCGTCCTGCTCGGCTTTCGCCAAAGCGAGGCGTTCGTCCGCCTCGGCCTTCAGCACCGTCACGGGCACGATTCGGACGATCGTGCCGTCGACAGCGTACCCGAGCTTGTTTGAGCGCAGGATGAGGTCGAGCGCCTGATCCCAGGGCACTTCCCGCAACTGCACGTCGACCGACCCCATCACTTGCGGGTCGATGACGATGTTCAGGCCGCTGATCTCGGCAAACGTGCGGATGACGGCTCGCAAGTCGGCGCCCTGAAAATCGAGGCTGACCAGGTTGCCAGTGAACCTGCGGGCCGTTTGATCGCCCTGCCCGGGCGTGGCCGGCTGCTGCAACGCAGCGGCTTGCCCGAAGCGGGTGACGCCCGAGCTCGACGGCCTGGGCGCGCGACTGACGGTCTCGGCCGCCACCGGTTCGACCGCAGGCGACTGGGCGATCTCAAGCGCCTTCAAGGCGTCAGCCGCCCCGCCGCCGCTCGTCGAGCCCAGGGCGACCGACCCTACGGCAGCTGCGGGCGCCTTGGCGGACGGCCTGTCAAACCTGTCAAACTCGATGACCACCGTGTTGCGATTGCTGCGCACGCGGTGCGTGACGGGCTGCGACAGCGTGATGCGCACGCGCGAAGCCGGAGCGCCCAGCCACTCGCTGGCTTCCACCGCGACGGCGGCAATAGGGCCTATCGCATTCGCCGCGACGCGGTTGGCGACGCCCGTCGCGTCCACATTGCGAAAATCGAGGGCGACGGTCAACGGATCGGGACGCGTGGCGACGTACCCCACGGGCTCGGTGGCTTCAATCACGAGCGAGGCGCCCGCGGCGCCCACGCGCGTACTGATCGTCTTCAGCCGCACGTCACTGGTGGCGGCAGCTCCCGGGACCCCGGGGGCCACTCGCCCCGACGCGCTCAGGAGCGCGCCAGCCGACAGCGTGAGAAACAGGGTAATCACCCTCCGTGCATTCACTATTTGGCCTCTTCCGAAAACGATCTCAACAGTTTCCGAACCTCCCGCTGTGATTGCGTAGACAGCGGATCGTTGATGTTCTGGATGACGACGAGTCCCTGCGGCGTGATCGACCGGATGGTGCCGTCGCGCAACGAGTCGCCCTGCCGCACGACGTAGGTCTTGCCGTTGGGTCCGAGCACCATGGCCAAGTACGTGCTGCCGCTCTGGAGCACGCCCTTCACGGTGATGTCGCTCACTCTGATGTCCTTCGGTCCTTCGATCGGCCCTTGCGGAGTTCGTTCCACAGCCGTCGGGTCTGCAGTACGAAGGGGGGGCAACAGGTTCCGGAACGGATCCGGGCGCGACCCCGCCCGGTACGTATAGGCTGGCGGCGGCGGTGCCGGTGGTGTCGGCGCCTGAGTCGCGCCCCGCGCCGGAGCCTGAGTGGTGCCCTGCACCGGGGCCTGCGTGGCGCCTCGCGCCGGGGCCTGCCCTGCCTGTGGGGCCGAAGTCTGCGCGCTCGCCGCCGCGGCGAGCGTCGCGGTCACGACTGCGGTCAGGAAAGACGTCCGCACGGCTACGCTCCCCTTCCCCCGCGTCCGGCCGCCGCCGCGCCGCCGCCCGCGCCACGGCCGGCCGGCGTTGGCGCCGGCGTCTCGAGCAGAACGAACGTCGTCGCCGTGCAGACCGCCGTAATCGTGGTGTTCGTATCGGGCATCGGATGCGTTTTCAGGTCGAGGCCGGCAACATTGATGATGCGCGTGAGCTTGCCGACACGGTCGAGGTAGAGCGCCAGATTGTGGTACGTGCCCTCGAGCTCGAGAGCGATCGGCCACTCCCTATGGAGCTCTTTGGTGACGGTCGGGGCCGGTCTGAAGCTCTTAATCGTCAGGTTGGACTGCACGGCCACGGTCTGCAGGCTGCGCAGGAGCTCCGCGGCGTCCTTCTCTTCGGGAAGGATCGCTTTGAGTGTGTTCAGCTCGGCCTCAAGGGCGGCGAGCTCGGCCTGAAATTCAGGCAGCCTCCGCTCGGTGGCCTGCCCTTTGGCATTGTCGGCCTTGAGCGTGGTGAGCTGAGCCTGCCGTGTCGCGATACCGGCACTGGTCGGCATGTCGTAGAAGTAATAGAAGGCGCCGCCGCCCGCGACCGCGAGTCCGACACATATGCCGAGTAGTGCATACCACGGCAGCTTTGGAAGCTTCAGATCCATTTGATGATCCGTCCTCTACCGTATCGGGGTGTCCGCCCCTCAGCTTTACCGCTCGCTGACCGCTAACTTCCTCTTCCGACTGCCGACCGTTCCGTCCTACCGGCCCCCCGCCGCTGGCCTGGCTGGCGTCGCCGACGGCGGCGCCGCGGCCGGCTGTGGTGCGCCTGGCTGCTGGAACTGAGCCCTGATACTGAACTTCGTCACGTCCGTATCGCTTGAATACCCTGCCGGCGCCGGCCCGGTCAGCGTGCTGATAATCTCGGTCTCCCGCTTGAAGTATCCCGACGCCTCGAGACCGGCGATAAAGTCCGACAGCCGTGTCAGGTTGGTGACGTTGCCCTCCATCGCCACTTCAACGACGCCGGGGTTATTGGCGTTGGCAGCCGCCTGCTTGATGCCGGTCAGCCACAGGCGATCGGGCACCGCGCTGCTGATCTCATCCAACAGGTGAACCGGTCCGGTATTGTCCCGTCTGAGGCTGTTGATGAGCTCGACACGGTCCTTAGCTAGCTTGCTCTGCGCTTCGACCCGCTGCACCTGCTGGAGGATCGCCGCGAGGCGTGTCTTCTCTAGATTCTCTCTCGCGATATCGGCATTGAGCTGATTCGATTGGCGCGTGAGACTCAAGTACCGCCAGCCCACGCCCCCGGCCGCCAGCGCCAGAATCAGGCCTCCCCCAATGAGCGCCTGCTGGCCGGGGTCGAGCGTGGTCTTCTTCTTCGCCTTGCCGCGCTCGCCGGCCAGGAGGTTGATGCGAATCATCGGTCACCCGCCTTTCTGAGCGCGAGACCCACCGCAACGGCTGCCGTCTGCACGACCGCGTCGGGGTCGGTAATCCCGAGCTTGCCGGGATCGAACGCAATCTTGCGGAAGGGGTCGAACGGTTCGACAGGCGAACCAAAGCGATCCTCGAGCGACCGTATCAGCCCGTCGATCCGCGACGACCCACCGCTGACCACGATCCGATCGATGCGGTCGGAGGAGGCCGTGGCTTTGTAAAAATCGAAGGTCTTTTCGATCTCGAGGAGCACGTTCTCCGTGATCGCGTGCAGGGCCGGCTTGACGTCCTCGAAGTTGACCCCTTCGACCGACTCGCCTTTCTTCACCTGCTCGGCGGTATCGAACGGCAGGCCGAGCTCCTTCTGGACCGCCTCGGTGTAGGCATTGCCCCCGATGGAGATGTCGCGCGTGAACAGCGAGTACTCGCCGCTCAGAATGTTGATGTTCATGGCGCTCGCGCCCGCGTTCAGCAGCACGACCACCGAGTCGCGTTCGAGCCCGTAGTTGAGCTCGTAGGCGTTCTGCAGCGCGAAGGCGTCAACGTCGACGACGACCGGAATCCGGCCCGCCTGCGAGATGACGCCGGTATAGTCGGCAATCTTCTCCTTCTTGGCCGCCACCAGCAGGACGTCCATCGTCCCCTTCGAGTCGGCCCCGGTGCCGGGGTCGAGGATCTGGTAGTCAAGACTGACGTCCTGGATATCAAAGGGCACGTACTGCTCGGCTTCCCAGTAGATGGATTCCGCCAGCTCGGTCTCGGTCATCACCGGCAGGGTGATCTTCTTGACGATGACGGCATTGCCCGAGAGCGACGCGGCGACTTCCTTCGACTTGAACGCCTTGTTCTCGAAGACGCGGCGAATCGCCTCGGCGACCGCCGAGCCGTCGATAATCGCGCCGTCGACAATACTGTCGGGCGGCACGGGCTGGGTGGCGAAAGCCGCCACCTTGAACCCTTTGCCCGATGCACGTAACTCAATCGCTTTGACGGCGCTCGAGCCGATGTCGAGACCGACGGCGGCTTTCGATTTGTTTAGGCCAAACACAGTAATGAGTCCTAAGACTATATCCCGGACAGCCCCTCCGGGCCATCCGAGGTCGATGCGGCCAGCTGATTCTAGTCCAGAAAATTGGGCTAAACTGACCTCGCCGGACCTTATCGGCTGCAAGGGGACGCCGCTTGAGAGCGGGCTTTGTGCCCCTGCCCAGCCCTTGACAGTGCCCGGAAGGGCACGTATGATTTGGGTTTACCGTTGCCTGGACCTGCCCGACCGACTGCGTCCGGGCAGGGGAATCCCCCGAACATCGGTCAGCGCAGGGTGAAAAATCCCTGCGAAAGTGAGCAAGAGAGGGCGCTTTTAGAGGAAATGTCTACGTTCATAGCAGGTGCTGAAGAGACGACTCGACAGAGTGGATGGCACGTCATCGATGCAGAGGGGCGTGTGCTTGGGCGCATCGCGACCGTTGCCGCGCGACTCCTTCAGGGTAAACACAAGGCGATCTACACCCCCTTTATCGACACCGGCGACCACGTCGTTGTGGTGAACGCCTCCAAGGTGAAGCTGACCGGCCGCAAGGAAGATCAGAAGATCTACCGCCAGCACAGCGGGTATGAGGGCGGCTTACGCGAGCGGAGCGCGCGGCTGGTGCGCCAGCGCAAGCCCGAGCGACTCGTCGAGGACGCCGTCCGCGGCATGTTGCCGAAGTCGAAGCTCGGCGAGGCGATGTACCGCAAGCTGAAAGTGTACGCCGGCTCGGATCACCCGCATGCGGCGCAGAAGCCGGCCCGGCGCGAGGTCGCGTAAGGTGGCCGCCGTTCAGTACTACGGAACCGGGCGCCGCAAGACCTCGACCGCCCGCGTCTTTCTCCGGCCCGGCACGGGCGCCATCCGCGTCAACCAGCGAAACTTCGACGCCTTCTTCACGACCGAAGCGCTCCGCACGCAAATCCGGCAGCCGCTGCTCATCACCGAAACGGCCGATAAGTTCGACATCCTGGCCACCGTGGCCGGCGGCGGCGTGTCGGGTCAGGCGGGCGCCGTGCGGCTCGGCATCGCGCGGGCGCTGGTCGAATACAACCTCGAGTTGCGCAAGCGGCTGAAAGACGAGGGACTGTTGACGCGCGACGCGCGCGCCAAAGAGCGTAAGAAGTATGGCATGGCGGGAGCGCGCAAACGCTTCCAGTTCAGCAAACGGTAGGAATCGTGAATTGATGATTGCGGGTTGCTGATTGATGATTGCGCGGCCGAAATCCGCAATCAGCAGTCCGCAATCAACAATGTGAGTGGAGGTTGTTTGGCCGCGATCTCGATGCAGGAGTTGCTGGAGGCGGGGGTCCACTTCGGTCACCAGACGAAGCGCTGGAACCCGAAGATGAAGGAGTACATCTTCGGCGAACGTAACGGCATCTACATCCTCGACCTGGGAAAGACGGTCAAGCTCTTCACCGACGCCCAGGACTTCGTCACGAATCTGGCGGCGCAGGGCCGCACCATCCTGTTTGTGGGGACCAAGCGCCAGGCCCAGGACGTGATCGCCGAGGAAGCGCAGCGTTGCGGGATGTTCTTCGTGAACGAGCGCTGGCTGGGCGGCCTGCTCACCAACTTCGCGACCATCCAGCGCAGCCTCGGGCGCCTGCGCGATCTGGAAGCGATGGCCGTCGACGGGCGGTTCGATACGCTCTCCAAGAAGGAAATCGCGCGCAACGAGAAAGAGCGCCGCAAGCTGGCGAAGAACCTTGACGGCATTCGCGGCATGTCGCGCCTGCCCGATGCGGTCTTCGTCGTCGATACCAAGAAAGAGAAGATTGCCGTCGACGAGGCGCGCAAGCTGAAGATTCCGGTCATCGGCATCGTGGACACCAACTGCGATCCCGACGAGGTGGACTTCGTCATCCCGGGCAACGACGACGCCCTGCGCGCGCTGCGGCTGTTGGCCTCGCGGATTGCCGACGCCGTGATTAGCGGTCGAGACATGAAGCAGTCGATCGACGCCGAGGCGGCGCGCGAGGCGACATCCGGCTCGGGCCGCGACGAAGCCGGCGGCGACGACGCCGCGCGCAGACAGGCGGGACGCCCGGCCCGGCGCGTCCGTGAGGCCGCTCCGGTTTCGGCATAAACAAGTCTGAAGTCTCAAGTTGGAAGTCGGCACTCTTGAGCCTTGGGACTTCAGACTTCTCTTTCGCCGGCCGCGGGCCGGCGTTTTTATTTGAACAGGGACCCGGCCATGGAGGCCGGCCCGCAACGGAGACCAGATGGCACCCGAGATTACAGCCGCGATGGTCAAGAAGCTTCGCGACCAGACAGGCGCGGGGATGATGGAGTGCAAGGCCGCGCTCGCCCAGGCCAACGGCGACTTCGAGGAGGCCAACACTGTCTTGCGCAAGCGCGGCCTGGCGACCGCCGCCAAGAAGGCGGGGCGCACGGCGAGCGAGGGGCTCATTGGATTTCGCCTCTCGCCTGACCACACCAGCGGCATGCTCGTCGAAGTCAATTGCGAGTCGGACTTCGTGGCCAGGACCGACGACTTCCAGCAGCTCATCAGCGATGTCCTCACCGAAATCGACAAGGCGGGCGACAACGCCAGCGACGACTGGCTGAAGGACCCACAGGGCCCAATCGTCAAGCGCCTGACGCCCACGATTGCCAAGCTTGGCGAGAACATGGCGGTCCGCCGCTTCGTCCGGTACACGGGCCGAGGCTACGTCGGCCAGTACATTCACCAGGGGGGCAAGATCGGCGTGCAGGTCGAATTTGGCGGCGTGACGCCGCAGATCGCCGCGCTCGAGGCCTTCACGACGCTGGTCAAGGAGATCGCGATGCAGATTGCCGCGGCCAGCCCGACCGCCGCACAGTACGTGTCGCGGAAGGACGTGCCGGCCGACATCCTCGAGAAGGAAAAGGTCATTTACCGGGCACAGATGGAAACCTCCGGCAAGCCCGCCAACGTCATCGAGAAGATTGTCGAGGGCAAGCTCGGCAGCTTCTACTCGCAGGTCGTCCTGCCGGACCAGCCGTCGATTCGCGACCCCAAGGCGACGGTCGCCGACGTGCTCGGGGCGGCGGCTAAGACGCTGGGCGCACCAATCGCGGTCACCCGGTTCGCCAGACTCAAGGTCGGCGAAACAAGTCTATAATCTGGCTTCGTGGCCGCCGACTCCGTCCCCGCCTACAAACGCGTCCTCCTCAAGCTGTCGGGCGAAGCCCTCATGGGCGATCAAACCTACGGCATCGACCCGGCGGTGGCGACGCAGATCGCGCGCGACGTGGCCGAGATACAGCGGATGGGCGTCGAAACCGCCATCGTGATTGGCGGCGGCAACATCTTCCGAGGCGTCGCGGCGAGCGCGCGAGGGATGGATCGCGCGACGGCTGACTATATGGGCATGCTGGCGACCGTCATCAACGCGCTTGCCCTGCAGGACGCCCTCGAGCAGCAAGGGGTGGTGACGCGCGTCGTGACAGCCATCGAAATGCGCGCCGTTGCTGAGCCGTTTATCCGCCGCCGCGCCATCCGTCACCTCGAAAAAGGCCGCGTCGTGGTGTTCGGCGCCGGGACCGGCAACCCGTACTTCAGCACCGATACCGCCGCGGCACTCCGCGCCATGGAAATCAAGGCCGAGGTCATCTTGAAGGCCACCAAGGTGGACGGGATTTACGACGCTGATCCGATGCTCAAGCCGGGCGCCAGCCGCTTCGAACGCATCTCCTATCTTCAGGTCCTCGAGCAGGGCCTTCAGGTGATGGACGCGACCGCCATCTCGCTCTGCATGGACAATCGGCTGCCGATCGTGGTGTTCAACTTGAAGACGCCCGGCAACATCAGGCGCGCGATCGTGGGTGAACCGATCGGGTCACTGGTCACCATATGACCATGAGATTGCAGGATGGCAGGATGGCAGGAGGTAATGGCAGGAAATGAGAGTCTCGATAGATCCTTCCTGCAATCCTGCAATTCATCGGAGGACTTCTCGTGGACGTCAATGATCTGAAGGGGCTGTACGCCGAAGCGAACAAGCGAATGACCGCCGCACTCGAACGAGTCAAGCACGAGCTGGCGGGCGTCAGGACGGGCCGCGCCTCGGTATCGATCCTTGATAGCGTGCATGTCGAAGCGTATGGCGCACGCATGCCGCTCAATCAGCTCGCCAGTCTCTCGGTTCCCGAACCGACGCTCATCGTGGCGCAGCCCTTCGATCCCTCGCAGCTTGGCGCGATCGAGAAGGCCGTGCGTGCCTCCGATCTCGGTCTCAACCCCTCGAATGATGGCAAGGTGGTTCGCATCCCCATTCCGTCGCTCACCGAGGAACGGCGCAAGGAGCTCTCGCGACACGTCCACCGGCTGGCCGAAGAAGGCCGCAACAGCGTGCGGCAGGTGCGCCGCGACGCCAACGAACGGCTGAAAAAGCTGCTCAAGGACCACAAGATCTCGGAAGACGACGAGAAGAAGGGCCTCGACGAAGTCCAGAAACTGACGGACCACCAGGTCAAGCTGATAGACGACGTGCAGAAGAAGAAGGACGCGGACCTGCTGGGCAAGTAGGATTGATGATTGCGGATTGATGATTGTTGATTGGCCTCAGTCCCCAAACGTGACGCCGAGCGCCTTCGCGGTCACCAGCACATCGAAATCCATCGGCACGGTTCTCATCTTCCCCACCACGTCCTCGAGCCGTCGAGCCACGATGTCGGGCGGCGCAAACGCCACCATCGTGCCAAACTCGCCCCGTCTGACGAGCTCCACGGCTTTGCCGCCAAAACGTGTCGCGAGAATCCGGTCGAAACTCGTCGGGGCGCCGCCGCGCTGCAGGTGGCCCAGGACCACCGACCGCGTTTCCTTCCCGGTCTCCTTCCCCAGCGCTTCGGACACCAGGGCGCCGATGCCGCCCAGCCGCTCCGCGCGCCCGCCGTCCGCCGCCTCGACGAGCGACTGCTTGCCGCCCTTGGGAAACGCCCCCTCAGCTACGACGACAATGCTGAAGCGCGCCCCCCACTTCTCACGTTCACTGAGACGCGCGGCGACAATTGAGAGATCGAAGGGGATCTCCGGAATCAGAATGGCGTCGGCGCCGCCCGCAACGCCCGCATACAGCGCAATCCAACCCGCGTAGCGGCCCATGACCTCGACCACCATGATCCGGTGATGCGCCTCGGCCGTCGTGTGCAGCCGGTCGATGGCGTCGGTCGCGAACGCCACGGCGGTGTCGAACCCGAAGCAGTTGGTCGTGCCGACAATGTCGTTGTCGATCGTCTTCGGGACGCCGACGATCGGGACGCCGCGCGCGCCGAACTGATGCGCGATGGCGAGCGTGCCGTCGCCGCCGATGACAATCAGCGCGCGGAGCCCCATTTTTTCGAAGTTCTCGACGACACGGTCGGAATAATCCACCGGGCCCTGAGAGGTCGCCACCGGATACGCGAAGGGATTGCCACGGTTGACTGTGCCGAGAATCGTCCCGCCGAGCCGCAGAATCCCCGTGACGTCGCGCGGGGTCAGCACGCGCGATCGGGCGGGATCAATCAGTCCGTCGAAGCTGTCTTCGAGGCCGACACACTCGATTCCAGAGTTCCACGCGGTCTTGACGACGGCGCGAATAACGGCGTTTAGGCCGGGTGCATCACCACCGCCGGTGAGCACGCCGAGACGTTTGACCTGAGCCACGGGCCCGAACTATATCAGGAAGACGCCGCCCGGTGCGTTGCGGCGTGCGAAAGCCGCATGGTACAATTTCCGCTTCTAGACGTGGGCGGCTAGCTCAGCTGGGAGAGCGCCGCGTTCGCAACGCGGAGGTCGCGAGTTCGATCCTCGCGCCGTCCACCATCTTCGCTCGCCGGCCAGGCGAAGGTCGCCCCGCCGTAGCCGCAAAGCGGCGAATGCGGGCCGACATTGTCTTGAGCTACGGCTGGTAAGTCATGTTGCGGACAGCCACCATGTTGGCGGCGTCAGCGCCCGGTTTCCGCCGCCAGCTTCGCCGCGTGCGCCGTCTGCTTCTCCTTGCGTGCCAGGTTCCGGGTCTGCCACGACTTCTGCTCGGTCTTCGGCTTCGGCTTCAGCTTCTTGTGCGACTCACGACTGTGTACCGTTGTGGTGGGTGCCATGTCTCCTCTTTCAGTTCTATCTATCAGGCGCGAACTAATCCGGTGAGCCATCTACAACGGCTCTAAAGGGGCGAGCAGTGAAGAAGTCCGAGCGTATCACGTCCGCACCGTAACGGTGACATGCCAACCGGCACGGTGGCGCCGACGGGCTATCCAGAACAGAACGTCACCGCAGGATCCCACCACCGCGCCTGACACGGCGCTCAGTGTGCGCGTGCGGCGCACGAGCGCACACTCTCGAGCACTCGATCTTTCACGATCTTTCGCGGTCTTTCGCGCCGCGATCCAGGCGCAGTGCTTGCTCTCTCATCTCCGCATGAACATCAAGAAGAACTTCGTTTGGGGCGGCGCTTAGCCATCCGCGAGCGGCGCACCTTCATCGTTAGCGGTCGGCACTCCCACGTTGTCGGCCTTGCACCCTGCACCCCTCGCACTTAGTACTTGCGCACGCCTTGGCGTAAACTAGGCGCGTGAATCGTCGACGTCTCGCCGTTCTCGCAGCGGGTCTGCTGCTCGTAGCGTCCATCAGCGCCGCGCAGCTCCCGCAGCTTCGCGGCGGCAGCAGGGGCGGCGGCAGGGGCGGCGCGATCAGGTGGGCACAGCCCGACGACTTCGACGGGGCCTTCGTGTTCTGCCGCCTCGCCTTTGACACCCATCCATGGGGCAACGGTGGAAACTGGAGCGTCGACTATCCGCGAGCCGACATCAACCTGCCCTTCCGGCTCTCAGAATTGACGACGACATCGGTGAGCCGCGACGGCAGGGGCGACTTCACCCACGTCGTGGTTACGGCGGATAGTCCCCTGATCTACCGCTGTCCGTTCGTCATGATGACCGAGCCCGGTCGCTCGGACTTCGGCCCCTCTGAGGTCGCCAACCTGCGCGACTATCTGCTGAAGGGCGGGTTCCTGTGGGTCGATGATTTCTGGGGCACCAGCGCCTGGCAGAATTTTGCGGATCAGATGACGGCGATCCTCCCGCCCAACCAATACCCGATCGCGGATCTCTCGCCCGACCATTCGCTTTTTCACGCCCTTTACAATGTGAGGCGAGTCCCCCAGATTCCTTCGATCAACTTCTGGGCGGGTACCGGCGGCGCCACCTCGGAAGACGGCTGGGACAGCGCCGAGCCTCACGCCCGCGCGATCAGCGACGACCATAACCGCATCATGGTGCTGATCACTCATAACACCGACTTTGGCGACGCCTTCGAGCGCGAAGGCGACAACCATCAGTATTTCCTGACCTTCGCTCCTGAAGGCTACGCGTTCGGGATCAACGCACTCGTCTACGCGATGTCGCACTGAGCCGCGCAACGTGAATTCTGTCGGATCCTGTTACAAGCCTGTCAGAAAGAGGGTCACCCGTGTTGCGGTCCTGGACAACCTCCGGGATGCCAGAAACTCGCCGGTTTGGCTGTTTCACACAGTCTTTGGGCAAACCCAAGAAAACTATTGTGATCGGCACCTCTCTTGCCATAGGGTAGGCAACCAAAGCTACGGAAGAGGGTGGCGTCGATGTGGAACTGGTTCAATTGTTATCTCTCCGGCCGTCACCGGTATGGTGTGTCGTGCGAGCCGGGCGCCATCTTTCTCCGCTGCATCCACTGCGGTCGCCGATCCCCTGGATGGTCGCTGCACGGGAAATCGCACGCACCCTCGGCGCGCGAACACACGAAGGCTTCCGCCGCTCACTCAGCACCGACACCAAGCGCACGTCATCTCGACCGTCCCGCCGCCGTGCGATAGACGTTCCCTTGCTGTGACGTTCTGTTCTGGATACGCGCGAGCGCCACGGCGCGAGCGCGTGGGCGAGCGTGGTGTGGCTCCGCGAGATTCTTAAAGTTGACAGCGTCCGTGCTGGCCGATCACAATACCTTCCCGTGCCGGTCCCTCGCATCACCAAAGAAGATCTCAAGCAGCGTCTCGACAGCCAAACGCCGCCCATCGTGCTCGACGCGCGGCTGAAATACCCCTACGAACACAGCACGGTCCGGCTGCCGGGTGCGATTCGCTGCGCGGCCGGCGACATCCCGTCGTCACTTCCCCGCGATCGGGACATTGTCGTGTACGACTCTGATCCGAACGAGCTGGCCAGTTCAGGGGTGACGGCAGAACTGATTCGAAAAGGGTACCGCGCCGCTTCGCTCAAGGGCGGCATCAGCGACTGGCTTGCCGCCAGTCTGCCGACCGAAACCAAAGAGGCGCCCCGCCAGGCCCCGCCCGAGCCCGGCGCTCTGAAAAGTTAGTCCGCAGTCCGGATTTCTGCTGATTTGTCCGGATCGTCCCGCGCCCGCGCTCGGTCCGCGCGACCGTCGCCACCAAGCGTCCCAGGTCCGGTTGAAGTCGGACCCTGGTCCCGAACCGTCGTGTTATCGTTGTGGCATGACCGCTCTCCGACGGACCATCGCCGTCGTGTTTCCGGCCGTCTTCGCCGCGGCACTCGGGATGCACGGTCGCGCCGCCGACCAGACCGCACCAGAACTGGCGCAGGCGCTCCAGCGACGGTACGACGCCATCAGAGACTTCTCCGCCGACTTCGTGCACACCTACCAGGGTGGCGTGCTGAGAAAGCAGCTCGCCGAGCGCGGCAAGGTGCTGATCAAGAAGCCTGGGAAGATGCGCTGGGACTACAGCGCGCCGGAACAGAAACAGTTCGTGTCCGACGGCACAAAGATCTATTCTTACATCCCCGCGGCTAAAGAGGTCTTCGTCGGCTCGGTGCCGCGCGAGGATCAGGCGACGACGCCGACGCTCTTTCTGACCGGAAAGGGAAATCTGACGCGCGATTTCACTTCGTCATTCACCGATCTGTCTGGTGGTGTCCCACCTGGCAGCCGCGCGCTCAAGCTGGTGCCGCGATCGCGGGAGCGCGATTACGACTGGCTGATTCTTGCGATCGATCCGGCCACACTCGTCATCCGCGGTCTCGTGACCGTGGACTCCCAAGGCGGGACATCGAGCTTCGCGTTCACGAATCTGAAGGAAAACGTGGGGCTGTCGGATAACGCATTCGTCTTCAGGATTCCTCGCGGCGTGGACGTCGTCACCGACACGTCACGGTAGACACCGTACTCTGTAGTGTCCGGCTTTAGCCGGACCCGACTTTCTCCACTTTCGCGCCAAGCGCCTGCAGCCGCTCCACTAACCTGCCGTACCCTCGCTCGACCATCTCGAGCGGCGCCAGCCGGCTCTCGCCCTCCGCCGCCAGCGCCGCCGCGATGAGCGCCATGCCCGATCGCAGATCGCGGCTGTCGAGCGGACGGCCCTTCAGACGCGTCGGCCCGTGCACGATGATCCGATGCGGATCGCATAGAAACAGGTCACCCTTCATCCCGCTCAACTGCTCCAGGGCGAAGAGGCGCAGCTCGTACAGCCAGTCGTGGACCAGCGTCTGCCCTTCCACCTGCGTCGCGAGCACCGTGACGAGGCTGACGAGGTCGCTCGGGAACCCCGGCCACAGGCCGGTCGTGATGCGCCCGGCCGCCTGCGGATTCGATCGCGTCACGCGGAAGACGTCGCCGCTCGTCTCGCATTCGAAGCACATCCGCTTGAGAACCGCGGCGACCACTTCGATATCCTCTGGCCGGGCGCCCTTTACCTCGATGTCGCCGCCGGTGATCGCGCCGACCACCGCCCAACTGCCGGCCTCGATGTAATCACCCCACAGCCGGTGCTCGGCGCCGTGCGGCTTGGCTGTCCCCTCGACGCGAATCGTCGTCGTCCCCGCGCCCTGGATCCCAACGCCCATCTGCTCCAGAAACATGCAGAGCTCGACGACGTGAGGCTCGCAGGCCGCGTGGCGTATCTCAGAAGTGCCTGGAGCGGTGGCCGCGGCGAGAAGTGCCGTTTCCGTGCCGGTCACCGAGGCTTCGTATAAATAGATGGATGCTGGCTTCAGGCCGCTCGGTACGTCGATCTCGTGGCCCGCTGAGCGCGGCGTCACGCGCGCGCCCATCGACACCAAGGCGTCGAGATGGGTCGAGATGGATCGCCGCGCGGGAAAGTCGCCGCCGGGCGGCGCGAGTTGCGCCCGGCCGCGCCGTGCGAGCAGCGGACCGAGCAACAGGACAGATCCGCGAAGCCGGCCCACCATGGTGCCGTCTGGCTCGTCCTTGACGATCTCAGGACAGCGCACGCGCAACGTCGTGGTGCCGATCCCCTCAACCTTGGCGCCGAGATCCACGAGCAGTCGCGCCATCACCTCGACATCGCCAATGCGTGGCACATTGGTCAGCACGCATTCTTTCGTCGTCAGCAAACAGGCGGCGAGCAGCGGCAGCGCGGCGTTCTTGTTGCCCTCGACCTCGACGCAGCCGGACAGGCGATGCCCGCCTTCAATTACCAGGGTTGACATGAGCGAGACGAGTTCCTTTAGTGGGCGGCATGGTTCTACGGCCGTTCGTTCTCGTTACTGCGAACCGGCCTGGGGCGTGAGGCCTTCGGTGAGCTCCACCGAAGTGCCCCAGGGATCGGTGAGGAACGCCAGCATCACCGCCGGAGCGGCCTGGCTCCGCTGATACGGCCGATCCAGCGTGATGCCGCCGGCTTCGAGCTTCTTCAGGAATTGCTCGAGGTCTTTCACCTCGAAGCCCACGTGGTCGAGCGACCGGCCCTGCGTCTTGACGGTCGGCGTCTCGGACTTGCCGAAGGTCAGATTGACCCCCGGTAAGTCGGCGGCGTCGAACTGGCCTCGCTTTCCGGGGACCGCGCCGAACGTCTTCGCGTACCATGCCTGGACCGCGAGCGGGTCGGCGACGAAGAAGTGCACGTGGTGCATCTTGATTGGCTCGTCGATCGTCGCGTCCTCGAGGACCTCGACGCGCACTTCGTCTGGCGCGATGAGGAACACCTGGGTCGGCCTCGTCTGCGGCTCCATCGTGAGGCCAGCCGCCCGCCACTTCGGCATCCAGTCCTGCATGTTCTTCACCAAGAAGCCGACGTGATTGATCGAAGTCCCTACGCTGCCCCCGGACGGCTCGCCCTGCCGGAGGTTCACGAACGCGCCCGGGAACTGAATCATCTCGAGCTGCCCGTTCTTCGCGGGCCTTCCACCGAGCACTGTCCAGAATCTCCGGTGCGCATCGAGGTCGCGAGTCACGACATGGACGTGGCCCATCACGACGCCCGAAGGTCCCGGAGCGACCAGTTGTGCACCGGCCGGCCTGGCGACCGACAGCGAGAGGCCGAGCGCAAATAGCACGAGCGGTACTTGGCGTGTCATCGATCGCTCCTTGTCCGTACGCGGACCTGCCCCGGCAAGCGGGATGGATGATCGTAATGAAGAAGGCTGGGCGGCACAAGACAGAACCCGCGGCTCAGGCCGGCTCACCCAGATACACAATCTCTTCCCTCAACCTGACCCCGAATCGCTCGAAGACAGCTGCCCGGCAGCGCTCGATGAGCTGACGGATGTCCGCGGCCGTCGCCGTGCCGTCATTCACGATGAAGTTGCCGTGCGTGGGCGAGACGCGCGCACCGCCCATCGCCACGCCTTTGAGACCGGCGCGATCGACGAGCGCACCGGCCGACCAGGGAATCCCATCGGGCACCACGTCTCGACCGGCGACGGGATTCTGAAAGACACAGCCGGCGCTCGGTGAGTCAAGCGGCTGCGTCCGCTTCCGAAACGCCAGCGACTCTCGTGCCTGGGCTCGCAGCGTCGCTGGATCGCCCGGCGACACCTCAAAGACAGCCGACAGCAGAACTTCGCCCGACTGCTGCAACCGACTGCGATCGTACGCAAACGCCATCGCCGCACGTGGCAGGTCGCTCATCGTCCCATCGACGGCCGCCACGCGCACGTCGGTCACAAGATCGCCGACGAGGCCTCCTCCAAAATGCGCGTTACCGTGAATGGCGCCGCCAACGGTCCCCGGCGTGCCGGCCCACGCCTCGAGACCGGCAAGGCCACGGTTGATCGTCCACCGCACCAAGCCATTGATCGTCACGGCGGCGTCGGCACGGACTCGACTGTCGCCGAGCGCCTTGACCTCTCCCCCGCGAGTCCGGATCACCAAGCCACGCACGCCGCTGTCCGACACCAGCACGTTGGATCCGCCACCGAGCAGCGTCACTGCAACGCCGGCGCGGTGGGCCAGCTCAAGCGCGGTCACGATTTCGGCGCTGCTGCGAGTTTCGACGAGCCAGTCGGCCGGCCCGCCGACGCGAAACGTGGTCATCGGCGCGAGCGACACGTTCTTCCTGGCGCGCTCGCCAAATGCCTTCCGCAGGGCCTCAGAGAAGGCGGTCATGGCGCCGCCTGCGATTCGATCGCCATCAACGCCCGCTTCTGAGCAACAAGAGCCGCCATCGCTTCGTCAAGGGAAGACACCACAAAGGAGATCGAATCGCCCGGACCCAGCTGACCGGCCAGGCCGACGTCGGCAGTGATGACGATCGCTATGGTCGGATAGCCGCCGGTCGTCTGGCGATCGGCCATCAGCAGCAGGGGCTGCCCCGCGGCCGGCACCTGGATCGAGCCGAGCGGCGTCGCGTCGGAGATGAATGCAGCAAGGCTGTCGGTCCCGCGCGGGTGCAAGAGCCGCGGTCCTTCGAGACGGAATCCCATGCGATCCGAACTGTGGCCGATCGCGTACGGTGCCGATTGCAGGACATCGAGCGCACCTGCGGCGAAGCGCTCGTGATGGGGACCGACCAACACCCGCACAGTGGCCATTTCACCTCCTGTCGGCCTCGCCTTCAAGCTGTCCAAAGGTCCGCCTGGAGGCGGACTCCACGTACTCGTCACTCCCGCGCGCTTCTCTGCGGAACGCGCGTCAGCGCTCTTGCCAACGGGATCACCCAGGGGGATGCGATCGCCGGTCCTGAGTGCACGTCCGTCGAGTCCGCCCATTGCGCTGGCGAGATGCGTCGAGCGGCTCCCGAGCGTGGGCGGCACGGCAATCCCACCGGCGACAGCCACGTACGCGCGCGTGCCGCGAAGCCGGCGCCCGAATCGCAGGCGAGACCCAGCCGGCGCGACGAAGGGCGCATCCATCGGCACGGACTGGCCATCGAGCGTCAGCTCGAACCGGGCGCCGACGACCGCCATCACGCGCTCGGCATCGATCTCGACCTCCGGCCCAACCAGCGTTGCCTCCAAAGTGGCCGCGTCGGGGCCGTTGCCGACGAGCGTGTTCGCCACGCGATGCGACCACGGATCCATCGGGCCCGCGACGGGCACGCCGCGCGCCTGCCACCCCCAGCGGCCGCGATCCTGAATCGTCGTCTGCATCCCTTGTTTGACGACGTGAAAGCTCGCCATCTCAGTGTGCTGCGTTGAGGCGATCGTATTCGTCGCGATCGATCGCGTAGAACTCGACCGCGTCGCCTGCGCGCAGCAGAAACGGATCGGGCCGGCTCGGGTCGAACGGGCGAATCGGTGTCCGGCCGACGAGCTGCCAGCCGCCAGGCGTCTCGGCCGGATAGATGCCTGTCTGGCTGCCGGCGATGCCGACCGAGCCGGCCGGCACGCGGACGCGTGGCGTCGAGCGGCGCGGCGCCGCAATCCGCTCGTCCACGATCCCCATGTAGGCAAAACCGGGCACAAAGCCCAGCATGAACACGCGGTATCGGCGGCCCGCGTGCAGGCGAACGACATTGGCGCGGTCGAGTCCTTTGAACGCCGCTACCATCGCAAGGTCGGGTCCGAAGTCCTCGTCATAGCAGACCGGCACGCGGATCGGCTCGCGGTTGTCGATCGAGGGCGGCGAAGGCCGAGCGGCTTCACGCCTGATGCGGGCGACCAGCGCATCGCCGTCGCTGCGAAGCGGATCGAAATAGACGGCCACCGATCGGTAGGTCGGCACGACATCGCGGACGCCAGCCAGTCCCGCGGCGTGGATGGCATCGGCGAGCGCGATCGCGCGCGCGTTGATCGACGGATCGATCCGCTCCTCGAATTCCGCGATCAACGTTGAATCACCTGCATGGATAATTCGAACTGCCTCAGCATTATTCACTTCTCGTGGGGCCCCACCCCCACTCGCCCACGCGCTCGCACCGTCGTGCTCGCCGCGTATCTAGAACAGAACGTCACAGCGGGCCCTACCCGGCGCCCGACACGCTGGAGGCCGCAGCCCTCACGTGTATCCAGAACAGAACGTCACCGCGAGAGCCGGGTCCAATAGGACCCGGCCTACTGCTTGTCCAGTGCTCCCAAGAGTTTCTGGTGGATGCCGCCGAAGGCGCCGTTCGACATCAACACGACCAGATCGCCGGGCCGACGCTCGTGCACGAGGATGGCCAGGATGTCGTCGATCGACTCTGCGGCGCGGGCCGCCTGACCCGCGCCCACCAGATCGCCAACGAGCTGCGGAACAGACAGCCGCTCCGACTCGGGTAGCTTCGATCGAAACACCGGCGCGACGAGCACCTCGTCGGCCGCCGCGAACGCGCGGGCGAAGTCGTCCTGGAAGATTCGCCGGCAGGAGGAAGCCGATCGCGGCTCGAAGACGACCCAGATCCGCGCGCCAGGATTCGCAGCGCGCAGGCCCGCCAGTGTTTCGGCCACCGCCGTCGGGTGGTGCGCAAAGTCGTCGTAGACCGTAACGCCACCGGCAACGCCCACCACTTCGAGACGTCGCTTCACACCGGCAAACAGCCGCAAGCCTTCGGCGATCCGATCGACGCCAATGCCGGCCTCCGTGGCGACGGCGATGGCGGCCATTGCGTTGCGGACGTTGTGCGCGCCGACCAGGGGCACTTCGAAGCGGCCAAACGGCGCGCCGTGCCGCGTGAGGGTGAACTTCGTCGCGCCGGCAGCCGCCTCGATCTCAGATGCGTGCCAATCAGCGTCCCCGGCGGTACCGAACGTCTGGACCCGCGAATGGGCTCCGGCGGCAAGCGCCGCGGCGCGCTCGCTGTCGGCGCCGATGATCAGGAGCCCTCGTCTGGGTACCAGGTTCACCAGCCGCCGGAAGGCCAGCGTCACCGCCTCCGCGTCCGCGTAGATATCAGCGTGGTCGAACTCCACGTTGCCGATGATCGCGATGTCGGGGAGGTATTTGAGGAACTTCGCCGTCTTGTCGAACAATGCGCTGTCGTATTCGTCGCCTTCGATGACGAAGTCGCGCCCCTGGCCCAGGCGATAGCTGGAGCCGCCTTTACCGAAGTTGCGCGCAATGCCGCCCACGAGCACGTTTGGATCCAGTCCGCCATGGATCAGCAGCCATCCGACGATCGACGTCGTGGTCGTCTTCCCGTGCGTGCCGGCCACGACGATCGAGCGCGCGTCCCACAAGAAATGATCGCGAATCGCCTCGGGAAGCGAACAGTACCGCAGCTTCCGATCGAGCACGGCCTCGAGCTCCGGATTGCCGCGCGAGATGGCATTGCCGACCACGACGAGGTCGAGATCGTCGGTGATGTGGTCGTGGCGGTAGCCGACGAGCGTCGGAATTCCCTCCGACTCGAGAAACTCGCTCATCGGCGGATAGACGTCCTGATCCGACCCGCGCACGTCGAAGCCCTTCTGCTTCAGCATGGCGGCCAACGTCGCCATGGCGGTGCCGCAAATGCCGATGAAATGAATGCGCTTCGTCATTAATTACTGGCGGCGGG
>Ga0156016_149_pt1 | contig 40997 bp, 37 predicted proteins | sample RifCSPlowO2_02_FD_107670 | JGI IMG/M metagenome (GOLD analysis project Ga0156016, IMG submission 107670) | Acidobacteria bacterium RIFCSPLOWO2_02_FULL_64_15 | reverse complement strand
GGAGCAAGGCCGCGCCGAAGCCGCGGGCGAATGTCGCGGCGGCCCGCGCGTCGGTCCGGGCGTTGCTGCCGAGCTCGATGCCCGCGAGAAAGCGATCGCCGGGCCATGACGCCGGCGGCCGGCGCGCGGCGGCCCGCGGCACCGCCAACACGGGCACCGTGGCGCGCCTCAGCACGTCACGCGTCGTCGACCCGAAGAAGAGCCGCTTCGGACCGCGGAGACCGTGCGTGCCCATCACGATCAGGTGGGCGCGAAGCCGCGTGGCGACCTTCTCGATCTCGCGGGCTGGGACGCCGAGCGACACCGCGCACTCGACCGACCGTGCACGCGCTCGTCCAATCGCCTGGCTGACGAACCGGCGCAGTTCTCTCATCGAGGCTTTCGCGAGGACGCGTGGGTCGTAGCCAGCCGCGGCAGCCGACACGAGCAGGGCGTCCTCCACGAAGAGCACCGTCAATCGCCCGCCATACCGGCCGGCCAGCGCGGCGGCATACCTGAGCGCCCGACGCGAGGACTCTGAGAAATCAACCGGGCACAAGACCCGCAACACGTTGCGCTTCACGTCAGGCCTTGGTCGTGGCCACCAGCGCATCCGGCAGTACGAACTCGCGCTCCGGATGATGCACGGTCAGCACCGGGCACGGCGAGGTGCGGACGACCCGCTCGGCCACGCTCCCCATGAACAGGCGAGTGAGGCCGCCCCGGCCGTGCGTCCCGATCACGACCAGATCGATGCCGGCGTTCTTCGCGTACTCGACGATCGATCGTGCCGGCACGATCGATGTGACGATGCTGCTCTTGGTCGGGATCGCGGGCCGGTCGTCGTCAATGAGCCGCTCGTCGAGCTGCTTGCGCGCCGACGCTTCGATGTCGCGCTGCAGATCCGGCAGCAGCGTGATGTAGCTCTCGCCACCCAGACCCGCGTTTCTCATGATCACATTCTCGGCCACGTGGATCACGTGCAGCGTGGCGCCGAAGGTGCGCGCCAACGTGCGGCCGTAGGCCAGCGCGGCGTCGGCCGCTTCGCCAAAGTCGGTGGCCACGAGAATGTTCTTCATCTGAATCATGATGCCCTCCCGGAAGCCGGCCCCTCCGTTCCCTGGTAATGACGCTGCCAGCGATCGATCTCCTCCAGCTCTCGACGGATCCGGTAGATGGCGCCGGCAAGGTCCTGCTGAATCGATGCGCGATCGTGGTGCGCGGCCAGGCGGTCCTCGATTCGGTCGATGACGCGCTCTGCAAGCGCCTTGAGCGCCTCGTGATCGGCTGGGGTGAATTCGGCCACACCCTGGTTAGGGACGCCTCTCAATACATCCGCAAACTCGGCAACCGCCCGGTCCAATGCGGAGCCCGTGTCTGCAGAAGCGATGCGCTCCGCGATCGTCCTGGCGGCGGATGTGGCGGCGTGCACGGCCGAGCGGAGAGCACACTCCGTGCCACGGCGACCGTCGGCAGGCCGAAATAATCGCGAAAGCCCGCGTCGCAGGGCTACGAGCTGAGATAAGCTCGTCGGCGAGCGCTCGGAGGCGCCTCCTCGGAGATGTCAGACCCCACGAATCTCAAGCTGGGAGAGAACGCGGCTCGCGTTCTGGCGGCCATCGTAGAATCCGCCGTCGACGGCATTGTCGTCATCGATGCTCGCGGTCGCATCGAAGCCTTCAATCCGGCCGCGGAGCGCTTGTTCGGTTACGCCGCGGCCGACGTGATGGGCCGTAACGTCAGCATGCTGATGCCGGCGCCGTATCACGACGAGCACGACGGGTACATCGAGCGATACCTGACCACGGGCGTGCCCAGGATCATCGGCCTCGGTCGGGAGGTCATCGCCCGTCGCAAGGACGGTCGCACGTTCCCCATCCATCTCTCCGTCGGCGAGATGTCGGTCGGCGGCGAGCGCAAGTTCACGGGGATCATTCACGATCTCACCACTCGGGTCCAGCTAGAGGAGCAACTGCGCGACAGCGAAGCCCGCTGGCGGGCTGTCGTCGAGTCCGCCGTCGATGGCATCGTCCTGATCGATGCGCGCGGCCGGGTCGAAGCCTTCAATCCGGCGGCTCAACGATTGTTCGGATACACGGAAGAGGAGGTGTTGGGCCAGCGCGTGAACATCCTGATGCCGTCGCCATATCGCGAGGAACACGACCGATACATCGAGCGGTACCTGGCGACGGGCGTACGAAAGATCATCGGCATCGGCCGCGCGGTGTTCGGCCGCCGCAAGGACGGAACGACCTTCCCCATCCATCTGTCGGTCGGCGAGATGACCGTCGGCGGCGAGCGCAAGTTTTCGGGGATCATCCACGACCTGACGTCTCGGGTGCAGTTGGAAGAACAGCTTCGTGAGCAGGCGGGGCTCGCCAGGCTCGGCGAAATGGCGGCCGTCCTCGCCCACGAGGTGAAGAATCCGCTCGCCGCCGTGCGAGGCGCCGTTCAAGTGATCGCCGGCCGGTTGCCAGCAGGCAGCCGGGATAAGGCGGTGATGGAGGAAGTCATCCGGCGCGTCGATGGATTGAACGACCTGATGAGGGATCTGCTGCTGTTCGCGCGGCCGCCTCAGCCCAAGCCGACGCCACTCGATGTGGTGTCCCTGCTCGAGACGACCGCCGATCTGCTCCGGAAGGACGCGTCGTTCAAGGATCTGCGCGTGGAGATCTCGGGCGCTGTCCCTCCCGTCATGGCCGATGCCAGTCTGTTGGGCGTCGTCTTTGAGAACCTGCTGCTCAACAGCGCCCAGGCGATGCGCGGCAAGGGTGTGATCGGCACATCTGTGACCTCGATTGAGAACAGCTGCGAGATCGTCATTGTCGATTCCGGTCCGGGGATTCCTCCCGACGTGCGGGAGAAAATTTTCACGCCGTTCTTCACGACCAAGTCGAAAGGCACCGGGCTCGGCCTGCCGACGACGAAGCAGTTCGTCGAGGCGCACGGAGGGACGATCACGGTCGATTGCCCGGTTGGCGGAGGTACCACAATTACCGTGCGCCTGCCTCTTCGCACTTCTCTGTAGTGTCCGGTTTCAGCCGGACCCCCGCGAGCCACGGTCCGCCTGAAGGCGGACACCACAGGTCGAAAAAAACGTTGGCCCGACTCTTGAAGTGCCCTTGCAGTGTGAGTGGAGAGGTTATACGGACCACCGGTCGGACGGGCGCGAAGGGAGGAGCGGCCGAGCCAGTAGGCCCGCCGAAAAATTCCCACATGGCGAAAAAATCCCCATCGTTACACGTCCTCGTCATTGACGACGAGCCGCTCATTCGGTGGTCGCTGGCCGAGACGCTCTCGGCCTCTGGTCATACCGTGATTGAGGCGTGCGATGGCGAAACGGCTATTCGCACTCTCTCTGAGGGCAAGGAACTCGTGGATGTCATCGTGCTCGACTATCGTCTGCCGGATTCAAACGATCTGACCTTGCTGTCGACGCTGCGGCGCCTCGCGCCGTTCAGTCAGATCATCATGATGACGGCCTTCGGGACACCGGAAGTCATGACCAGCGCCTTGAATCTGGGCGCCTATCGTGTCGTGCCCAAGCCCTTCGAAATGCACGAGATGGCCGCGCTCGTCCTCCAGGCCCACGCCGCCCGCCCGCATTAGCGCGAGAATCAACGTCTCAAGTCTGAGGTGTGAAGTCTGGCAGACTTGAGACTTCAGACTTGAGACTTCCTGCATATACTACCGTTGATGTCTGCGCCGACCATCCTTGTCGTTGACGACGAACCGCTCATTCGCTGGTCCTTGACCACGCGTCTGGGCGAGGAGGGGTACTACGTCCTCGAGGCCGATACGGCCGCCGCAGCGCTCGATCGGATGCGGGAGGGCGTCGACCTCGTCCTGCTCGATTACCGGCTGCCCGATGCGGACGGCCTGGCGGTCCTCAAGAAAATCAAGGAGCACGACCCCGACACGCTGGTCATTCTGCTCACTGCCCATGTGAGCGTGGAGACCGCCGTCGAGGCGATGAAGCAGGGTGCCTATCACTACCTCAACAAGCCGTTCAATATCGACGAGATCGTTCTGCTCGTCGAGAAGGCGCTCGAAACGACGCGGCTGCGTCGCGAGGTGCGCACGTTGCGGGCCACGCAGGCCCAGCCGTTCAGCCTCGATCGCCTGATCGGCGACAGCCTGGCGATGGTCGAGGTGCGAGCGCTCCTGCAGAAGGTGGCGGCGAGCCCCGCGTCAACCGTGCTCCTGACCGGAGAGAGCGGCACCGGGAAGGATCTGGCCGCGAAGATCATCCACTACGCGAGCGACCGGGCGAGCAAGCCGTTCATGAACATCACGTGTTCAGCCTTGCCCGAGCAGCTGCTCGAGAGCGAGCTGTTCGGGCACGAGCGCGGAGCGTTCACCGGCGCGGATCGCCAGAAGCGGGGACTCCTCGAATCGGCCGACGGCGGCACGGTGTTTCTGGACGAGATTGGCGAGATGATGCCATTGCTCCAGGCGAAGCTGCTGCGGTTTCTCGAAGAGAAGACCTTCAAGCGTGTGGGCGCGTCCACCGACATCCACGTCGACGTCCGGGTGATTGCCGCCACCAACAAGCGTCTCGAGGACGAAGTACGCCAGGGGAAGTTTCGGGAGGATTTGTACTATCGCCTGAACGTCCTGCCGATTGCGCTGCCGCCCTTGCGGGCCAAGGCTGATGATGTGCCGCTGCTGGTCAACTACTACATCGACATCTTCAATCGCGAGTTCAAGAAGCGCGTCCGTGGCGTCGCCCCCGATGCGATGGCCCGGCTTCAGGCCTACACGTGGCCAGGTAACGTGCGCGAGCTGCGGAACGCCATCGAGCGAGCGATGCTGCTGAGCGACGAGGAGCCAGTTCTCGGCGTCGATCAGTTCCTGCTCGGCGGCGGCCATGCCCGCATCAGCGAGGGCTTCGAGTTGCCCGCGAGCGGCGTTGACCTCGAGCAATTGGAGCGGTCGCTCGTGGTGCAGGCGCTCGATCGCAGCGGATGGAACCAGACCAAGGCGGCCGGCCTTCTCGGCCTCAATCGCGATCAGATCCGGTATCGTGTCGAGAAATTCAAGCTCGAGCGGCCGGCCCAGGCCTGAAGACCTCGGACGGCCCAGCCGTCACCACCGAGAAAGACCAGCGACGACTGACCGAGAAGCCTCGTATGCGAGCAGTTCGGGATCACTACGTTCTGATCGGTGTGGCGGCCTTGCTGCTCCTTCAAGGAACGGTGTTGTTCCTGTTGGGACAGCCGGTGATCTGCACGTGTGGATACGTGAAGGCGTGGGAGGGTGTGGTGTTGTCATCTGGCACCGCACAGCACTTGACCGACTGGTACACGTTCTCGCATGTCATCCACGGGGTCCTCTTTTATGCGGTCTCGTGGTGGCTTTTCCCGCACTGGTCGTTGGGCTCGCGGCTGCTCTTGGCGATGGGAGCCGAGATCGCATGGGAGATCGCGGAAAACACACCCTGGGTGATCCAGGCGTATCGACAGCAGGCCCTTGCGCAGGGTTACGTGGGGGACAGTGTCATCAACTCGGTCTTCGATACGTTCTCGATGATGCTGGGCTTCGCCGTGGCTCGGATGTCCTCAGTGTGGGCGACCTTTGCGCTGGCCGTGGTGTTCGAGGTGTGGGTCGCCTACGTTATCCGCGACAACCTGACGCTCAACATCCTGAACTTCATCCATCAGTTCGACTTCATCCACCGCTGGCAGTCGGGCGGGTAATGTGCCCTGCGAGAGAAGGGACATCGGGCATTTGACGCTCATGTGAAATGGTCACATCTATCGTGACCATGAAGAAACGGACGATTCCGGCAGGGAAGTTCAAAGCCGAATGCCTGGGGCTCATCGATCGGGTGGCCGAAACAGAGGAATCTTTCATCGTCACGAAGCGCGGACGACCGGTCGTCGAGATCGTTCCGGTGAGGGATCGGGACGTCAAGCCCCTTCGCCGAAGCGTCATCGTTCATGGTGATATCGTCGGTCCGGTCCTCGACTCGTGGGATGTCGAGCGGTGATCGTTCTCGATACGCATGCCTGGATCTGGTGGGTGAGCGAGCCGGCCGCACTGGGACGGGTCGCGCGGCGAGAAATCGATCGCGCAAAAAGAATTGGTGTCCCAGCGATGTGCTGTCTCGAGCTGGCCACGCTCGTTGCGCGCGGCCGCATCAGTCTCGATCGGCCGCCGCTCCAATGGATGCGCGACGCCCTGGCGCTCCCTCGCGTCGACCTGCTGACGCTCACGCCGGCGGTCGCCGTCAAAGCGGCGGAGCTACCGGCGCGTTTTCCCGGCGATCCCGCCGACCGGCTGATCGCCGCAACGGCGATTCTGGAATCGGCACTCCTCATTACGAAAGACGAGCGGCTGCAGGAATCCGCGGTTGTGCGCACGGCCTGGTAAAGTCGTTCTGAAATCGCTCGACACGGGATTCACACGTTCGTGTCGTCGGTGACGTCGTACCGCGCGCGGATGGCCTGTGCGATGGCGTCGGTGGCGTTCTGGACGCCGAACGTCTCCGCGCGCTCCTCGAGGTCGAGCACGTGGGCGGCGAGCGACCGGTCGCGGAAGACCTCTTCGATCCACGTGGAGAAATCGTGCCGGACGAGATGTCCCCGCAGCGCCTCGGCCGGGAGCGCGGCGAGCAGTCCCATAAAGGCCCGCAGGGTGTGAGCCCGCGGCCCGGATCCGCCGTCTTGCGTGAACACGAACGCCTGAGAGTGCCGGATCGGCATGTCGAGGTATTTCGTCCGATGACGGACGTGGCCCGTCAGCCGCGGCGCCAGCTGGAACCGGCGTACCTCGCCGTGCGCCTCTTCGCTGCCTGGCAAGAGTGCCGCCTCCGTTGCCTGCAGATCGCGAAAGATCTCCGGCGCGGGCGCCAGGACACGACCGGCCCTGCACATCTCGCACAACGCCTCGGCCTCCTGGCCCGTCGTCTCGCGAGTCACCATGACGACCGCGTCACTGGTGGCGCGAATGGACGGATCCAGAGCAGAGACCCGATAGGTGACGAGAATGTAGCCGGCCAGCTCGGGATCGAGTAGATGCGCCTTGCCGGTGCCCAGGAAGTAATGGGCCTCGTCGAGCAGAATCTTGTGCGGCAATCCCGTCCGGCGTCGAAGCTGGATCAGCATGGGTAGAAGCGAGCTCAGATACTCGATCTTCTCCTGATGAGCGACCTTCGAGAGATCGACAATCACGCTGACGTCGGAATAGCGCAGCGCCTGCTCGAGATCGCGCGGGCTCGGCGGCGGATCGTCTCCCCCCAGCACGATCACGCTCGGCAGCGCTTCGAGCGACCGGTAGTCGCCTTCCGGATCGAGGATGCAGACGCAGTAGCCTTGCAGGATGAGCTGCTCGCAGAGCAGTCCCGCGAGCCACGACTTTCCTGTGCCGGGTTCGCCCGCGACGATCATCGTGCGCCCGCGAACGGCCAGGCTGACCGGCTGGCCGTCGAGTTGATGGCCCAGGAACAGGCGGCGCCGGCCCATCTGGGCGGCGGACAACCTCGGCTGACCGACGATTCGCGTGATGTAGTCGGCCACGGCCGCCGGGCCCGTTCCACGGATGATTTCGTCGGCCACCGCCCGCAGCGCCGGACTGCCCCATTCGACGGCGACCCCCACCTCGCAGGCGTCGAGCAGATCGTGATCGTTTTCGGCATCGCCGATGCCGACCGCGTTGTGGATCGAGACGCGCAAGGCGCGAAGCGCCTGCCGCAGTCCGGTGGACTTGGCGACGGCCTGCGGCAGGATCATCAGACGGCTTCGATTGAACGCGAGAATCAGCGGCTGTTCCAGCCGGCGAATCACGTCAAGGATCGGGACCGCCAGCGTCGCGTCCGCCTCTACCACCGATTCACCGACCACCACGTCGATGCGTCGTCGTGCGAATTCGGCAAGGACGGTCTCGTTCGGGGCGTGGGCGAGCTGCACGTGGCGGCCGCTCGACGGGAACTCGAGGACCGCGCCATTCTCGGCGACGACGACGTCGAAGCAGGACAAGTTGCCGGCAGCCCGGCGGAGATCGGGCAGCCGGCGCCCGGTGACCAGCACGACGACAATCCCGTGTTGCCGGGCATCGGCAATGGCCGCCCGCACCGCCGGATCGATGCCGCCGCTTCCGGCGATCGTGCCGTCGTAGTCGAGCGCCAGGGCCGAAAACTTCATCCGCGTTTCATGGAAAAATGCCGAGTTCGAGGTAGGCGCGCGCGACCTTGTTGATGGCCGTCAGAAACGCCGCCGTCCGCAGATCCTGCAGCCCAGGCTGCCGGCCTAGCGTCTCGCGAATCTCCTGATAGGCGATCGCCATGGTTCGTTCAAGCCCGGAGTTCACGGTGCGTAACTCATCGGGACCCTCCAGCCGTCCAAAGCGAACGTGCGAGAGATTCTTGAGCCACTCGAAATAGGACACCGTCACGCCGCCCGCGTTGGCGTAGATGTCCGGGATCACGAGCGTTCCCTTGGCCCGGAAGATCTCGTCGGCTTCAGCCGTGGTCGGGCCGTTGGCGCCCTCGAGGATGATCCGGGCCCTGACCCGCGGCGCATTGTCGGCCGTCAGCTGATTCTCGAGCGCAGCCGGCACCAGGACGTCGCAGTCGATCTCGAGCGCATCGGTGCTGCGGGCAAGAGAGGTCGCGCCGGCAAAGCCGAGGATCGATCGCGTGGCCTTTCGGTGCGCGATCACGGCGTCTTCGTCGAGCCCCGTGGCGTCTACGATGGCGCCTTCGGGGACGGCGATGGCGATCACCCGCGCGCCCTGCTCGCGACACAACTTCGCCGTGTAGTACCCGACGTTGCCGAACCCCTGGACGACAATGCGTTTGCCCTCGAGACCGACCGGGAGCCCGAGCGCCTTCATGTCGTCGGCTTGCGAGCACGCCTCTTTGAGCGCGTACACAAGCCCGCGTCCGGTGGCCTCCTTCCGGCCCCGGATGCCGCCTTCGGTGACGGGCTTGCCCGTGACACACGCCATCGCATCGAGCTGTCCCGGATTGAAGGCCGCATACGTATCGGCGACCCAGGCCATTTCCCGCTCGCCGGTGCCGGCGTCCGGTGCGGGCACGTCGAGGCCCGGCCCGATGAGATTCCTCTTGGCCAGCTCGTGCGTGTAGCGGCGCGTGATGCGCTCCAGCTCCTCGACGCTCCGGGCGTGCGGATCGACCTGCACGGCGCCCTTCGCGCCGCCAAACGGGACGTCAACCACCGCGCACTTGTAGGTCATCAGCGCCGCCAGCGCCTTCACCTCCGATTCGTCGACAGCGGCGCTATAGCGGATCCCACCCTTGGTGGGCAGCCGGTGGTGGCTGTGCTCGGCGCGCCAGGCGCGAACGACCTCGATCCGTCCGTCGGCATGGCGGAGGGGAAACTGGAACGCATGCACGCCGTTACAGGCGCGAATCTGATCGAGCAGTCCCTTGGGGTGGCCGCTCGAACCGGCGGCGCGATCGAAGTAGAAATTGACGTTGTCTTCCAGGCTTCGAGGCATAATCAAGTCTCAAGTTTCAAGTCTGAAGTCTGCCACAGTTGAGCCTTCAGACTTCAGACTTGAGACTTGCGCCTTCCCCTATGCTCATCAGGCGACAGGCTGACCGCGAACGTCTCACCACGGGTCTCTTCTTCCTGTTGGCCGGGCTCCTCGGCTACCTCATCTACCTCGTCTTCCAGCCGTTTCTCGTGCCGCTCGGCTGGGCCGCCGTGCTCGTCATCGTGTTCCACCCGGCGCACGTGCGGCTCGAACGACGGTGGGGCCGGTCTCGCGCCGCGATCCTGAGCACGGCCGCCGTGGCGCTCATCGTGGTCGTGCCCCTGGTGATCGTGCTGACCGCCTTCGTGCGGGAAGCGGTGCAGGCGGCCGGCGACGTTCAACGTGCCTTTGCCGAAGGCCGTCTCGTGTGGTTCGAACGAGCATGGGCCTGGCTTCAGCAGCGTACTTCAGGCGCGCAGCAGTTCGATATCGCTGCGACAGCGGTCGACATCGCGCGGCGGATGGCCGCCGCGCTGGCCACCCAGGCCGGCAACCTGCTGCAGAACATCGCCCTATTCCTGTTCAATCTCGCGGCCACGCTGTTCACCACATTTTTCCTGTTCCGCGACCGGGACGCCATCATGGATGGGATACGAAAAGCCCTGCCGCTCGACGAGCAGCTCCGGGAGCGGCTGATCGCGCAGACGGCCGACCTGGTGTCGGCCAGCGTCGTGTCGGCGGGCGTGGTCGCGGCCGTGCAGGGTCTGCTCGGGGGCCTGGCGTTTGCGGTGCTCGGGATCGGCGCCCCCATCTTCTGGGGCGTCGTCATGGCGTTTTTCTGCCTGCTGCCCTTTGGCGCCTGGATCGTGTGGCTGCCGGCCGCGGCGCTCCTCGTCGCGGGCGGAGACCTGTGGCGCGGCGTCATCCTCGCAGGGTTCGGACTCGGCGCCGTGAGCGCCGTCGACAACGTGCTGCGCCCGATGCTCCTCAGCGGCCGCGCGGGCCTCAACGGCCTGCTGGTCTTTGTCGGCCTGCTTGGCGGGTTGCGCGTGTTCGGCTCACTCGGTCTCGTGCTGGGGCCGACGCTGCTGGCGATGGGCGTCGGCCTTCTGAAAACGTTCACGACCTTCGAGCCTGGCGAGGGCGAGCGCCCCGTCACTTCCCCAGGACCATCCTCAGTTCTCCCCACCAAGTGACGGTCCCAAACGGCAAGGGGGTCGAACGCGCGGTCGGGGACAACAGCGCAGCGTCCACGTGCTCGACATACGAGATCTTGTCGTTGAGCCGTGTGAGCCTGATGTACCTGCCGGGTTCGGACGAAAAGTACGTGAATTCTCCCGACGAGCTCAACTGAAGCGGACGATTGTCTCGACTCGCCCAGTAGAACCGTCCATCGACGACGCGAATCATCAGACGCTGACTGTCAGCCTCGGCCGAGCTCAGCACACGTCGCGTCGTACGTCCTTCAGCCGAATCGATCCTCACCGTCGGGACGCCTTCGAGCGTCGTCGTGGCAGGCGGAATCTCGACGCGCTGGGGCAATGCCTGGCCGAGTGAAGTGGATGCCGTCAGGACGAGGCTCGCCATGGCCACACCGATCATGCCCGGTCGTTGCGGAGACTTCATACCCTACCCCCTCCAGAGCAAGACGCCGCAAGCATCGTGCCTGCACCTCTTCATGGAAGCGCATACGCTGTCGCGCCGGCAGTCGCGGGAAATTTACGGAAGTGAGGGAAGAATTCCGCGGCTTTCCGCCTTCGCGCCGGTAATTCGCCGGTACAGCGATTGCTCCGCTGCCAAGGTCTTTCGGCAGATGCGGAAGGGCTAGAATCGACATGGCGTGATGTGAGGTCGCGGTGAATGCGGCGTGGCGGGTCGTATGTCGGGCTGTGGAGTTTCGCTCTTGCGTTGGGATGGATCGAGGCGGCCACCGTCGCGGGCGCCCACACGGTGGCCGCCATCTTCATCGTGACTGGCAGCTACTTGTTCTGGACGCCGGAGCGGCCGCGCGATTACAGCAGGAAGGACATCACGATCCTGCTCGCGTCGGCACTCGTGATCGTCGGGGCGTTCCTCGTCGAGTGGAGATTTGTCCTCGACCGGCAGGTGCCCCAGCAGTTCCCGGCCTGGCTGTTCTGGACGGGTGTGGTGTTGGGGACAGGGTGGTTCGTGCGCGTGGAACGGCGCGTGGTTGCCAGCTGATGAGCGAGGACGACCGACTGGGCCGCCCAAGACGGCTACACCCCGGCCCGGGCGCAGTGCCTGTTACTTGATTTCCTGAACACCAACCTGGCGCTTGATTTGTGACGGGATTGCGCGGTGGCCATGGCTGATGAGCTGAAGCCTGCATCCATCCGAATACCAGGCGTGACCGCGGGCACGCTCGGCATAGGCGAGGGTCCGGGCCTCGGCCTCGGCATAAGTTCGACACGTGAACTGAGGGCCGCGGCGGCTGTGCACCACAAACCGCAGTCCGGCCCGCGTCTCCTCTCGGACAATCACGGCGTCACCATTGGTGAGAGTCGAGGGCCATTCCATACGCATCAGCTCACGTCGGTGCGCATGTAGGCGCCATGGCGCGTACGTTTGAGAAACTTGACGTCGAGCAGCGCCGCGAGCAGCGCCTGACTCGTCGCCGGGTCGAGACCCCAGAGCCGCTGCACCTGGGACTCGGTCAGACGCAGGCCCGGCATTTCGAGATACTCGGCCCGGATGAGCTGCAGCCAATCGGTGATGTGCGCGTCGGTCGTCAACATGTCAACGTTCTCCTGTGCAGCGGTCATCTTCCAGCCAGCGGCCAGGCGATTCAATCGGGCGATCCTTTCAACATGGTGTCGGGGATTCCCCGACGCGTCGGGGTGATGGGCTTCGACTTCAGTCGGGGGTGATGACGTGGCGCTCGACGCGGAGCGGGCGGTAAGATTGAGCCCCGCCACATGACGAAGGCTTCGGCGAAGACCCAGCGGTCGAAGAACATCGGCCGCCACCGCTCATCCCGTGGGCCTCGCCGGCGCGACCCTCCCGGTCCGACGGGCGCGCTCGGCCGGGACCACGCGTTTCCGATCGTCGGGATCGGCGCGTCCGCAGGGGGACTGGACGCCTTCAAGAAGCTGTTCAGTGCCATGCCGGCCGATAGCGGGATGGCCTTCGTGCTCATCCCCCATTTGGACCCCACGCATAAAAGCCTGATGGTCGAGCTGCTGGCGAAGCAGACCGCGATGCCGGTGAGCGAGGCGCGGGACGGCATGCCCGTGGAGTCCAACCACGTGTACGTCATCCCGCCCAACGCCGATCTCACCATCGAGCATCGGGTGCTGCACGTCGCGCCGCCGCCACCGCGCCGCGGGTCGCAGACGGCGATCGACGTCTTCTTGCGATCGCTGGCGACCGACCAGCGGGCCCAGGCGATCGGCATCATCTTGTCCGGGACGGGCAGCCACGGCACGCTCGGCATCCTGGACATCAAGGCCGCCGGTGGGATGGTGATGGCGCAGGCACCGGAGTCGGCCGAGCACGATCAGATGCCGCGCAGCGCGATTGCGACAGGCGTGGTCGATGACATTCTGCCTCCCGAGCAGATGCCACAGGCACTCCTTCGGTACGTGGCGCAGCTGTCCGCCCCGGCGCCTGACCTCGCGCCGGAGGATCTCGGCCAGATCCTGCTGTTGCTGCGGGCCAGGCTGAAACGCGACTTCCGCGGATACCGCAGGAACATGCTGGTGCGGCGCGTGAGACGGCGCATGGGACTGTGTCACGCCGATCGCATGTCGGGCTACGTCGACTACCTGCGCACGCATCCAGATGAAGTGCAGGCGCTCGGCAAGGATCTGTCGATCGGCGTGACGGCGTTTTTCCGCGAGCCGGACGCGTTTCAGCTCTTGGAGCGGGTCGTGATCCCAGAACTCGTCCAGCACAGCGGCCAGGCAGGCGACGGTGAACGGCCGGTGCGCGTGTGGGTGCCCGGGTGCGCCACCGGGGAGGAAGCGTATTCAGTCGCGATGCTGTTCCTCGAGCAGTTCGCCGTCGCCAAGCGGCCGGTCAATCTTCAAATCTTCGCCACCGACATCGATGACGCGGCTCTCGAGATCGCGCGGGCGGGCCTGTATCCGGACAGCATTGCCGCCGATGTCGCGCCCGAGCGGCTGCAGCAGTTCTTCGTCAAGACCAGCAATCATCGTTATCAGGTCAGCAAGCCTCTGCGCGAGACGATCACCTTTGCCCCGCAGAATGTGATCGGCGACGCGCCATTCTCGAAGCTGGACCTCGTCTCTTGCCGGAACGTGCTCATCTATCTGGAGCCTGACGTGCAGGCCAAGATCGTTGCCCTCTTCCACTTCGCGCTTCTCGAGGGGGGCTATCTGGTGCTCGGTCCCGCGGAGTCGATCGGGCCGGCGGCGGACCGGTTCGAACCGATCTCCAAGAAGTGGCGCGTGTACCGCCGGATCGGTGCGGGGCGCCGCGATCTGGTGGAGATCCCGATCCTGCCGGCGGAAGCCCCGCGCGTGCGCGTCCCCCGCCACGACGAGCGACCACGCCCGGCGCCGGCGGTCGCGGCACTGTTGCATCGGGCGCTCCTCGCCGACTTCGCGCCGGCCGCGGTATTGATCGACCGGCGCTACGAGATCCTCAGCGTGCAGGGTCCCGTGGTCGATTACCTCGAATTCCCACCGGGCGAGCTGACGCGAGACGTGCTGTCGATGGCGCGGTCTGGGCTGCGCACCGCGATCCGCGGCGCGTGCCAGCAGGCCGTGCAAGACCGTCGCCTCGTGATTGATGCGAAGGCCTGCGTCAAGCGCCAGGGCGCTTACGTCTCGTGCACGGTGACCGCGCGTCCCGTCGCCGACGCCAAGGGTGCCGCGGGCCTGCTGCTCGTGACCTTCCAGGATCGCCTCGCGCACCGTGCGAAAGTGGTGAAGAAGCAGGTGCGGGCAGTCGGCCCCCGGCGCGCCGACGAGTCGACGCTCGTCGGGCAGCTCGACCACGAGCTCAAGGCCACGCGCGACGACCTGCAGGGCACGATCGACGAGCTCGAGACGTCGAACGAGGAGCTGAAGGCCTCGCACGAAGAAGTCATGTCGATGAACGAGGAGCTCCAATCGACCAACGAGGAGATGGAGACCTCCAAGGAGGAGCTGCAGTCGCTCAACGAGGAACTGAGCACGGTCAACAGCCAGCTCGAGGACAAGGTGCGCGAGCTGGACACGGCCAGTAACGACATGATGAACCTGCTGGCCAGCACCGAGATCGCCACGGTGTTTCTCGACGCCGACCTCCGCATCAAGCGCTTCACGCCGCCGACGGCCAAGCTGCTCAACCTGCTCGCGACAGACCTTGGCCGGCCGTTCCGCGACATTGCACCGCGGGTCACCGATCCGCCGCTTTTCGGGGACTGTCGCCGCGTGCTCGAGCAGCTGACGCCGGTCGAAACGGTCGTGCGAGCCGACGACGCGCGTGCGTACCTGCGGCGTGTGTTGCCGTACCGCACGGCCGACAATCGCATCGACGGCGTCGTCATCACGTGGGTGGACATCACAGAGCGACTGGTGGCCGAGGCGGAGTCGCGCCGCCTCAGCGCGGTCCTGCGCGACTCGAACGATGCCATCGCGCTACTGGACCTTGAGGGCCGCATCAGCGGTTGGAATCGTGGCGCCCGGCAACTGTACGGGTATACGGAAGCGGAAGCCCGCACGATGAACGTGCGGGACTTGGTCCCTGAGCTTCACCGCGACGTCGCGGACGATCTGGTCCGCCGGGTCGGCCGCGGCGACGTGCTCTCGGAGTCCATCGAGACCCACCGGATCACGAAGGACGGCCGCACGCGCGACATCTCTCTCACGATGACCCTCCTGCGCGACGCCGCCGGCCGGCCCGACGCCATCGTCACCATCGAACGCGACGTCACCGACCTCAAGGAGGAAGTCGCCGCCAAGCAGGCCGCCCAGATCTACCAACTGGCGATCGAGCATTTGCCGGCCGGTGCCGTGCTTCGCGAAGGCGGCCGCCTCACGATGAACCGATCGGCCGAAGTGATGACCGGGTATCGGCGCAGCGAGCTCCCCACGGTGGATGCCTGGTGTGTGGCCCTGCATGGCGACAAGGGCCCGGAACTTCGTCCATGCTACGAGATGAGCGGTTCGAGCGGGAGCATGCTGCCGCCGCCGGTCCCGCTCGCGATCACCCGCAAGGACGGGCAAACGCGCCACTTGGAACTTACCGTGCGCCGCCTCGATGACACCCACGAGCTGTGGAGGCTGCTCGACATGACCGAGCGCGATCAGGCCGAGCGGGCGCTGCGCCGGAGCGAAGACTATCTTCGGTCGATCTTCACCACGGTCGCCGAAGCGATCATCACGATCGATGAGCGCGGCACCATCGAGACGTTCAACCCCGCCGCGGAGCGGATGTTCGGGCACACCTCGGCCGAGGTTGTCGGGCAGAGCGTCGGAATCCTGATGCCGCAGCCGTACCGTGACGAACACGCCGGGTACATCGCTCGTTACACGAAGACGGGCGAGGCGCGCGTCATCGGCATCGGTCGTGAGGTCATCGGCCTGCGCAAAGATGGCACGACGTTCCCCCTAGACCTCTCCGTCAGTGAGATCGGCCGCCTCCAGCACTTCACCGGCGTGCTTCGCGACCTCAGCGATCGCCGGAAACTCGAATGGCGCCTGGCGGAAAGCCAGGTTGAGGAACGGCGCCTCATGGCTCGGGAGCTCCACGATGGAATGGGTGGGCAGATGACGGGTATTGGCCTGTTGGCTCAAGCCCTCCAGACACAACTGGCGAAAACCAGCTCCCCTCTGGCCGCCAAAGCCGAAGACCTCGTCCAGAGTATCAACGATGGTCAGAAGCAACTCCGGTCGATCGTCCGGGAGTTGATGCCCGTCGAAGCCATACCCGAGGGACTGATGGTGGCGCTACAAGATTTCGCGAAGCAGTCCGAGACCCTGTATAAGGTCTCCTGCGTCTTTCAGTGCGAGAAGCCCGTGCATTTCGACGATCCAACAGCCGCGAGGCACGTCTTTCGAATCGTCCAGGAGGCGGTCAACAACGCCGTACGGCACGGCCAGCCGGCGCATGTCACTATCGGCCTCGAGCGGATCGGGCCCCGGCTGGAGATCGTGGTGACCGATGACGGACGGGGTCTGAAGGAGATCCCGGCCGGACATTCCGGCATCGGCCTGGCCAGCATGCGCCAGCGCGCTCGCCTGTTGGGCGGTGATTGTTCCATTCAGCCCCGCGAAGGTGGCGGGACGCTGGTCAGGTGCTGGATTCCATCGCCATCTCAGGGCGCTCAGCAGGTGGCCGCGCGTGCAGCCCGTCCGAATGAAGGGCCCAGAGGATAGGTTCGCATGCCAAGGCACGAAGACCCACAGGGACGGAAGAGCCCGTCACGAACCGGGCCACTCCGGATCGTGATCGTCGACGATCATCCGATCGTGCGAAAGGGATTGACCGAACTCATCAACCACGAGCCCGACATGACCGTGTGTGGCGAGAGCGACACCGCTGACGGGGGTCTGGATCGCATTCGCGCCGACCGCCCCGACGTCGCCATCGTGGACTTGTCGCTGGGAATGGCGAGCGGTCTCCGGCTGGTCAAGGACCTCGACGCGTTGCTGCCTGATGTGCGCGTGCTGATCCTGTCCATGCACGACGAGACGCTGCACGCGGAACGCGCGCTGGCGGCCGGCGCACGCGGCTACATCATGAAACAGGAAGCGATGCACAACCTGATCGCCGCCATCCGATGCGTAGCGAGCGGGAAGACGTACGTCAGCCCCCAGATGGCCGAGCGCATCGTGGCCCGCGTCTCGGCTCGAGGCACCACGCGGGATGACCGCGTACCGTTTGAGCAGCTGACCGATCGAGAACGCGAAGTCTTCGCGCTCATTGGCCGCGGTCTTGCGACCCGCGACATCGCACGGCGGCTGGACCTCTCGGTGAAAACCATCGAAACCTACCAGGCCCGCATCAAGGAGAAGCTCAGTCTTACGAACGCCAACGAATTGATGCGGGCGGCTGTCAGTTGGACGCAGATTTGAGGGAGTCGACAGCCGCTTGGATCGCGTCGCCGCGACCGCCAACTCGTTGAAGGCTGAGCATCCGCATCCCTTGACCGAGGCGCGTGAGGCGCTGGTCGAAGGTCAGGAGACGCTCGCCGGATTCGCCTCAGAAGCCGGCGCACGGGCCAGGGCCGTCGTCAAGAAGACGAAGGTCACGGCCAGGAAGACGCGGAAAGGGGCGGCCCGGGCCCGCCGGCGCGGCCGGAAAGCTGTCGCCAAAGCGGCGCGCCCCACCAAGAGGCTTGTGAAGCGGGCGAGGAAAACCATGCGTCGCGTTCGAAAGACGGCCGCGCGTGCGGCCGCGCGCTTCAAGCGTTAACGCAAGAAGCTCGAGGTCCGCGGTCAGCCGTCGCGCGAGTGGGCCTCCGCTAACCTTTGACGCAGACGATGGGCTCGAGGCGCGCGACCTTGCGTGAGAGACCGGCTCCCTCTGCCGCATCGACCACGGCCGTCACGTCCTTGTAGGCGCCGGGCGCCTCCTCGGCGACCCCTCGCGATGACGGACTTCGAATCAGGATGCCGCGGCCCGCCAGTTCGTCGATAATCTGCCGGCCGCGCCACTGCCTGGCCGCTTGATGTCGGCTCATGCTGCGGCCGGCGCCGTGGCATGACGACCCAAGCGATCGCAGCTCACTGGTGCTGGCTCCTGAGAGTACGTACGATGCCGTGCCCATGGTCCCGCCGATGAGCACCGGCTGACCGATCGACGAGAACACCGGCGGCAGATCCGGATGGCCCGGACCGAAGGCGCGGGTCGCGCCCTTGCGGTGGACGAACAGGCGCTTGGTTCGCCCGTCGATCTGATGCGATTCCACCTTGCAGGTGTTGTGCGACACGTCGTAGAGCAGCGTCAATTCGGCGCGTGGCACGACATCGGAAAAGGCGCGGCGCACCAGATGCGTGATGATCTCGCGATTGGCCAGCGCGCAGTTGATGGCCGCCCGCATGGCCCCGAGATAGGCCTGCCCGAGAGGCGAGTCGATCGGCGCACAAGCCAGCTCCCGATCGGGCAGCTCGATGCCGTAAGTCGGCGCGTCGAGCACCATGCGCTTGAGGAATTCGGTCCCGATCTGATGGCCGAGCCCCCGCGATCCGCAATGAATGCTGATGACGACGTCGCCCTCCCGAAGGGCGAAGGCGGCAGCAACCGCGGCGTCGAAGATCTTCACGACGTGCTGCACTTCGAGGTAGTGATTCCCGGAGCCCAGCGTCCCCATTTCGTCGCGCTGTCGGTTTTTCGCGTGAGTCGAGACCTCTTCAGGCATCGCGCCGGCCATGCAGCCGTGCTCTTCAATCCTCTCGAGGTCGGCGGGCGCGCCGTATCCGCGATCGACGGCCCAGCGGGCGCCGCCGGCCAGCATGGCGTCCATTTCGCCGCTGTCGAGGTGTATTCGGCCCACGCTGCCGACGCCGGCCGGCACGCTGCGAGACAGCTCGTCCGCCAGGCGCTTCTTCAGCGGTTCGACGACGTCAGTGGTTAATCCCGTCGAGAGCAGGCGCACGCCGCACGAGATGTCGAATCCGACGCCGCCCGCCGACACCACGCCGCCACGATCCGCGTCGAATGCCGCGACACCGCCGATCGGAAACCCGTAACCCCAGTGTGCGTCCGGCATGGCGTACGAGGCTCGCTCGATGCCCGGCAGCGTAGCGACGTTCATCACCTGCTCGTACACCTTCGCATCCATGTCCTGTACGAGTGCTTCGCTGGCGTAGATGATGCCCGGCACGCGCATCCGGCCGTGTGGCTCGATCCACCACTCGACGTCGGACTTGCGTGTCAGCAGCGAGAGGTCCATGGTGCCCTCACAATCTCGTGCGGGCCTCAGAGCCGGTTTCATAACCCTGTAGTGTCCGCCTTTTAGGCGGACTTCCAGGTCCGGCTGAAGCCGGACACTACGGTTATGAAACCGGTCTAGACATCGACCACACACTGCGCCAGCCAGTGGCCGTCTTCCAGGCACGCGAGGCGAAGCGCCGTGTAGGTCGCGCCCTTGATCTCGACGGCCGGCTCGTGTCGATCGAGGTCAACGGCTTCTCCCCACGCGGTTGCCTTCAACCGCGAATCCGAGATCGCGACGCTATACGCACCAAACAGCATGCGCCGCGTGGCCATCTCGTACACGAGCGCGTTCAGCCAGTCGACGAGAAGCAGGTCGTCCGACGGCGCCTGACAGGAGACATGCACGGGAAGGGCCGGGCGGACCCGAAGGGGATCGGTGACGACACCGGTCAGCGCCAGGGCGATCTGCTCGAAGGCCGCCTCTTTGGTGGGTCCGACACCTCGGACGCCGATATCGGCGCCGTGGGGGAAGTGCTCCCAGGTGTTCCGTATGGATGCGGTCACGCGTTGATTTTTACGCACGCGCGGGAAAATTCTCCTGAGAGCTTGTTCATCACCTGTAGTGTCCGCCTTTTAGGCGGACTTCCAGGTCCGGCTGAAGCCGGACACTATGGGCATGAGAGAAAACGGGGACGGCCCCTTCGTGGTTGCACTGGTACTGCAATTGCCTTGCTCACCGCCAAGCCATGAACGTTCCGGCGGCGGTAAGGCGACGCGCCGAGCGGCTACGCGCCGCCATCCGCAAGCACGACTATCGCTACTACGTGCTCGATCGGCCATCGATCTCCGACTCACAATACGATCGCCTCTTTACCTAGCTCGTGCGCCTCGAGGTGGTCCATCCGCAGCTTGTCACGCCGGATTCTCCTACGCAACGAGTGGCGGGCGCGCCACAGCCCGCTTTCTCCTCGATTCGGCACCTCGCGCCGATGCTCAGCCTCGAATCGGTGACCGATCTCGAATCGGTCCGTCGTTTCGACGAGCGGGTCCGGGCCGTCCTCGGCGGCAAGCGCCCGCGCTACGTGATCGAGCCGAAGTTCGATGGCATCTCGCTCGAAGTCGTGTATCGGGACGGCCTGTTGCTCAGTGCCTCGACCCGCGGTGACGGCGATCGCGGCGAGGGCGTGACGGAGAACGTGAAGACGATTCGATCGGTGCCGTTGCGCCTGTATGGGGACGCGCCGCCACGGTTGCTGGCCGTCCGGGGCGAGGCGTTCATGCGTCTCGCAGACTTTCGCGCCCTCAACGCCCGTCTCGAGCGAGAGGGCCGACCGGTCTTCGCGAATCCCCGCAATGCCGCCGCCGGCTCCATCCGGCAGCTCGATCCCCGGATCACCGCCGGCCGGCGCCTCGATGTGTTCTTCTACGACATTCTCAGCATGGACGGCGGACCTCGCATCGCCGACGACGTGAGCCTGCTCCGGGCCCTGACCCGTTGGGGCCTGCATGCGAGCCCACACGCGCGCGAATGCTCGACGATCGACGAGATCGCTCGGTACCATCACGAACTGGCCGAGAAGCGTGACACGCTCGGCTATGAGATCGACGGCATCGTGATCAAGGTGGCCGACCTCGCGGCCCGCAAGCGCCTGCAGACCACCTCACGCCATCCGCGCTGGGCGATCGCGTTTAAGTTCAAACCCTCCGAGGAAGAAACCACGATCGAGAACATCGTCGTTCAAGTGGGTCGGACCGGTGTGCTGACGCCGGTCGCCATCTTGCGGCCCGTCGAAATCGGGGGCGTGATGGTCACGCGTGCCACGCTGCACAATCGGCAAGAGATCGCCCGCAAGGATCTCCGCATCGGCGATACCGTCCGCGTTATCCGTGCCGGCGACGTCATTCCGGACATCGTCGAACGCACGATCCGCTCGGGCGCACGGCGCCAACGGCCTTTTATCATGCCGGCACGATGCCCGGTCTGCCGGGCGGCTGTCGAGCACGAAGGTCCATTCGATCGCTGCCCGAACGGCTTGGCGTGCCCGGCGCAACTCAAACGAAGCATCGGTCATTTCGGATCGCGCGACGCGCTCGACATCCGTGGTCTCGGACCGGAAACTGTCGACGCACTCGTGTCCAAGGGCTTGGTGCGGTCGGTCGCCGATCTCTTTACGTTGACCGCGCGCGACCTCGTGAAGCTCGAAGGGTTCGCGGACGTCTCGGCCGTCAGGCTGCTGAAGGCGATTGACAAGGCTCGCCGGGTGCCGCTGTGGCGGTTTCTGAATGCAATGGGGATTCCTGGTGTTGGTGTATCCACGGCGCGCGACCTTGCCGAGCATTTCGGGACCCTCGACCGCGTTCAGTCGGCCGATGAGCGAACCCTGATGGGCGTACCGGATATCGGGCCGACGATGGCCCGCGAGGTGGCCAGTTTCTTCCGTCGTCCCGTCAGCCGTCGCATCATCGACCTGTGCCGGCGCCGCGGCGTGCAGGCGATCGGGTCAAACGTCAGACGTCGAGGACCGCTTGCCGGCAAGACCGTGGTCTTCACGGGCGGGCTCGACTGGATGACTCGAGAGGCCGCCGAGGCGCGCGCGCGCGCGGCCGGCGCACGCACCGTCCGCAGCGTCGGTTCAGGCACCGATCTCGTGGTCGCGGGCAGGGACCCTGGATTGAAGTACGACAGGGCCCGGGCCCTGGGCATTCGGGTAATCGACGAGCGTCAGTTCCAACACCTGATCGGTACGTCGCAGAGGTCGCAGAGGTAATGAACCACAGAGCCACAGAGGCACGGAGAAAAGACACATCGGGTTGTTGCGCTCGATGCGGCGCCGCGTAGCGGCGAACCAGGAACGAAAACCGGTGGACGAACGACGAACAGCATCTGGTATGTCGCTCGTCCGCCGGTTATCGTTCCTGATACTCGGCCTGCTTCGCAGGCCGACCGCATCGAGCGCCTCTGTGTCCCTGTGACTCTGTGGTTGATTGATTCTGCGATCTCCGCCGGACACCATATGGAGAACATTGAAATCGCCAAGACGTTCGACGAGGTCGCCGACCTCCTGGAGATCCAGGGCGCCAATCCGTTTCGCGTGCGCGCGTACAGAAACGCCGCCCGCACGATTGGCACCCTCGGCACAGCGGTCCAGTCCATGCTCGAGCGCGACGGCAAGGCCCTCGAGGAGTTGCCCGGAATCGGAGCGGATCTCGCCGGCAAGATCGTCAGCCTCTGCCGGACCGGGCGGCTCCCGTTGCTCGCACAACTCACGCGAAAGATACCCGAGAGTCTCGTCGCTCTGCTGCGCATCCCCGGCGTCGGCCCCAAGCGCGCCAAACTCATCTACACGAAGCTCGGTGTCAAGACGCTCTCGCAACTCGAGAAAGCGGCTCGCGCAGGTCGAGTGTCAGAACTGCGAGGCATGGGCCCGGCGCTCGAGCGGACGATTCTGCGTGGGATCGAGCAGGACAGGACCCGAAGCACACGCGTGCCGCTGGCCGAAGCCGAAGCGTACATCCGGCCGCTCGTCGATATCCTGCGCGAGATGCCGGAGGTCGAACAGTTGGACGTGGCTGGAAGCTTTCGACGTCGATCGGAGACGGTCGGCGATGTGGACGTTGTCGTCGCGTCGAGCGACCCTGCGGCGGTCGCCGGCCGGTTTCTCAGCTACCCCGATGTCAAACAGGTGCTCGCGCGCGGCGACACCAAGTGCTCGGTCGTCCTGCGCTCGGGGCTTCAGGTCGATCTGCGAATCGTCCCGGCGGCGTCGTATGGCTCGGCGCTTTACTACTTCACCGGTTCGAAGGCCCACAACATCGCCATCCGCCTGCTGGGCGTGAAGCGGCACCTGAAGATCAACGAGTACGGCGTCTTTCGCGGCCGGCGCCAGATCGGCGGCCGCACGGAAGCCGAGGTGTTTCGAGCGGTGGGGCTGCCATGGATTCCGCCCGAGCTCCGCGAGCAGCGCGGCGAGATCGAAGCGGCCCGCGCGGGCGAGCTCCCTTCACTCGTCGAGATCGGCGACATCCGCGGGGATCTGCAGATGCACACCGACGCCACCGACGGGAGAAACACGCTTGCCGAAATGGTGGCCGCGTGTGAGGCTCGTGGCTACGAGTACATCGCGATCACCGACCACACCAAGGCCGTGAGGGTGGCAGGGGGACTGACCAAGGCCGGCTTTGCCAAGCAGTCACGCGCCATCGATGCTATTCGACAGCGCGCTTCGAAGCTCGTTGTCCTCAAGGGCGCGGAGGTCGACATCCTCGACGACGGGTCGCTCGATCTGGACGATGAGGCGCTTTTTGATCTCGATGTCGTGGTGGGTTCGGTGCATTCGCGCTTCAACATCTCCAAGGCCGAGATGACCAAGCGCATCGTTCGCGCACTGCAGCATCCAAAGGTTCACATCCTGGGCCACCCCACAGGCCGTCTGCTCGGCAGGCGCGAGCCGTACCCGCTCGATATGACGGAAGTCGTCAAAGCGGCCCGCGATTATGGTGTGCTTCTGGAGGTCAACGCCCAGCCGGATCGGCTCGATCTGAGCGATCTCCACATCAGGATGGCCAAGCAAGCCGGCGTGAAGCTCGTGATTAGCACCGATGCGCATCGCGTGCAGGAGCTCGACTGCATGCGCTACGGCGTCGATCAGGCGCGGCGCGGCTGGTGCGAGGCCATGGACGTGGCGAACACCCGTCACGTCGCGGCGTTCAGGAAGTTGATCGAGAAGTGATTCCAGGCAGGCACCACAGGTCGGAGCTGCGGATCCATCTCGTGTGGGGCGCGTTCTGGATTTCGGTGTACCTCGGACTGGTGCTCGCGCCGCTTTTCGCGCTGCTCGTGGCATGCCGAGCCTGCCATTCGATCGAGGGCGAGGGCAACACACGGTCTCTCCTGGACGGCGTGGGCAGCCGGTTGACGGAGAAGGAGATTCGCCTGTGGATCGTCGCGCCGCAGCAGATGGATCCAGCCGTGATGAAGCGCGCGCACCAACTGCCGGCCGCCGACCTTGACGCGCTGGTGGCCTATCTGATGGCCGCCAAGTCTCCCGCCAGGCCTCAATGAAGGGCGCGGGCGGCCGCGTGGTGACGCCAGGCGATTCGCGAGAGCGCCTCGGCAAGTCCCCACGCCAGGAGGGCGCCGCCCAACACCACACCCCACAGCTCGATCGGGATGTCCGCGTTCCCCAGGAGGTCCGCCGTAAAGGGCAGCCACGCGGCAGCGATCTGAATGGCGATGCCGGCCATGACAGCCGCATGCAAATGCATGTTCGGAAGCGGGCGCGTCCAGGTGTGTCGAGACGGGTAGGTCAGGAGGAGTTGTCCAATGGCCATGAAGTGAAACGCGACGGCCCGTGTCACGTCGAGGTCGTATCCGAGCCGCGGCATCAGACCGAGCAGGCCGAGCGCAAGGGCCGCTTTCATGCTGCCCACCGTCACGATGAATCGCACCGATGGCCGGTCGAGTAGTGGAGAGTTGGCCGGGCGCGGCCTCTGTTGCATGACACCGGGTATTCGGTCAAACGCGAGCGCCAGGGCGGGCAGGCCGTCGGTCATGAGGTTGATCCAGAGAATCTGGGCCGCGGTCAGCGGGAGCAGCAGGGCCCCGGAGTCGTCGCGCAAGTTGAAGGCGAAGGCGAGCAGCATGCCGGCAGCCACCAGCAGCACTTCCGACAGGTTGGTCGAGAACAGGAAGCGGAGGAACTTCTGGATGTTCTCGTAGATGCCCCGGCCCTCCTCCACCGCGCCGACGATGGTGGCGAAGTTGTCATCGCGCAGGACCAGGTCCGCCACTTCGCGGCTGACGTCGGAGCCGCGCTGCCCCATCGCGACGCCGACGTCCGAGCGCTTGAGCGCGGGGGCGTCGTTGACCCCGTCCCCCGTCATGGCCACAATCTGGCCCTGCGCCTGCAGCGCTTCCACGATCTGCAGCTTCTGCTCCGGCCGCACGCGGGCGAAGACGTTCGCTTCGCCGAGGGCTTCCACCAGCGCAGCGCCCTGATAGTCGGCCAGGTCTTCCCCGGTCAGCACCCGCACGCCCGGAATGCCGACCTGGTTGGCGACGGCGAGCGCCGTGGCCGGATGGTCACCGGTAATCATGATGACGCGGATGCCGGCCTCTTGCGCCCGGCGAACGGCGTTGGGCACTTCGGGCCGCGGCGGATCCCAGAACAAGGCGAGACCGAGTAGCGACACCGGCTCTTCGGTCTCGCCCTCGGCCCACGCCACCGCCAGCACGCGAAAGCCCTCGCGCGCGTACGCGTCCGCCTTTTCCACCCAGGATTCGCGGTCCTCGTTCGAGAGGGTGCTGCGGCCCAGGAGCACCTCGGGCGCCCCCTTGAGGTAGCTGACCAGCCTCCCGTTCTCCTGCACCGTGACACGGGCGAATTTCCACGCGCTGTCGAAGGGCCGCTCTGCGACGAGGGGGTGTTGGTGGCGCAACCGCGCGACGTCCACACCGTGGGTGGTGGCATAGCGCAGCAGACCGAGCTCGAGCGGATCGCCCGCACCTGTGATGAGGTCCGCGTCATTGGCCAGGACAATGGCCGCGAGCGCGCGCGGCAGGTCGGTGGCATCGAGCGATCGCACCTCCATCCGGTTCTCGGTCAGCGTGCCCGTCTTGTCGGTCGCAATGACGGTCACCGACCCGAGCGCCTCGACGGCGGAGAGTCGCCGCACCACGGCTCGGTGTCGGGCCATGCGCTCGACACCGAGTGCCAGGGCGACCGTGAGCACCGCCGGCAGCCCTTCGGGCACCGCGGCCACGGCCAGCGCCACCGCGAAGAGGATCATCTCTGGCGCACGCTCGAGCCCCTCGGCGGCGATGCCCAGCAGGCCCAGTACCGCCGCGAGTATCAGTACCCAGCGAGCGATCTGGCGTCCTAGTCGATCGACCCGCCGTTCGAGCGGCGTCTTCGCGGCCCGGATGTCGCCGAGCATGGTGGCCAGACGGCCCATGGCGCTCGATGCGCCGGTCCTCGTCACGTCGAGATGCGTCTTACCGCGGACGAGCAACGTGCCGCTGAACGCCTCGTCGCGATCGCCCTTGTCGACGGGCACCGATTCGCCGGTGAGGATGGACTCATCCAGCATGGCGGCGCGCGCGTCCACGAGCGTGCCGTCGGCGGGAACGCGGTCGCCGGCCTCGAGGCGGACACAATCGCCCGGCACCAGGGCCTCGGTAGGGAGGCGCACGAAGTGGCCGTCGCGGAGCACCCATGTCTGGGATCCCGCCAGGGCCTTCAGCCGGGCCAGGGCGGCTTCGGATCGTTGTTCCTGATAGAGACCGAGCCCCGCATTGAGCAGAAGGATCGCGCCGATGGCGCTCGCCTCAATCGGCCACGTCTGCAGGCCTTCAAACAGCCACAGGCCGAGGTCAAAGACGAGAGCGAAGAGCAGGATGTAGATGAGCGGGCTGGCGAACTGACGCAAGAAGCGGCGCCATACGGGATCGGGAACCCGCTCGGGCAACGCGTTGGGCCCGACGCGGGAGAGGCGTTCGGTCGCCTCGGCCGTGGAAAGTCCGTTCATCGGGGGCCCCATGTGTGCCAGTAAGAGTCGGGCGCCTCCGCGGACATCCGCCGTCGGAGGCTACGCGACGACAGCATCGTCACGCCTGCAAGTCCTCGGCAGGCGGATGTGCCCGGCAGGGCCCGAGGGTTGTCGCAAGCTGGCTCTCTCCCCTGGCCACATAGACGCGCCGCCCATTGCGCCGCGCAACCCCGTCAATCTCCGGAGCGGCGTCATTCCATTGGCGAGCGTACCACGAAGACCGGACGCCGCCTGTGCGTCATGACGGCTTGGGCAACGGAGCCAAGGACAGATCTCACCACGCCAGACAAACAGGGGTTCACGCTCGCGTCGACGCTGGCCGTTTTCATCTGGGCGCTGACCAACGTGCCCGCACAGGCCATCACCATGAGTTTCATGACGTTCGCTCTCGCGCAGATCTTTCACCTTGGCAACGCGCGCAGCGATCGGACGGTCCTCCTTCCCGTTCGTGCCCTGGCCAACCCCTACGCGATCGGCGCCGTCGTCTCGGTGGCTCTGCAGGTTGGGCCGACCGAGCTCGCACCGCTGGCGAGGCTGCTGCACGTGGTGCCGCTTGGCGTTCGCGAATGGGGCGTCGTGCTGGCGCTGTCGTCCGTCACAACGCTGGCGGGCCAGGCCATCAGACTGGTCCAGCGTCATTGCTCAGATTGGCGAGCGGTGATCAGGCTGTCTGGCCAGGACGATCGAGGAGTTCCCGTACACGCTGCAGAAGCGTGGTGGGCGTGAACGGCTTTTCCAGGAACTCGACGCCCCTGTTGAGCACGCCCCGATAGACGATGACGTTCTCGGTGAAGCCGGACATAAAGAGCACCTTGAGTGCGGGCCGCGATGCCAGCAGCTTGTTCGACAGGTCGCGGCCATTCATGTCGGGAAGAATCACATCACACACGACCAAGTGAATCGGACCGCGGTAATGCCCTGACAAATCCAACGCCTCGCGTGGTATGGAAGCCTGGAGGACGGTATAACCTGCGGCGCTGAGCACCCGTGCCACGAAGCCGCGAACGGCTTGATTGTCCTCCACAAGCAACACGGTCTCCGTCCCGGTCGTCCGCTTGGGCCTATCAGAGACCGCGGTCTCGGAGACCACGCCTTCTTCCTCTGTCCTCGGGAAATAGAGCTTGAAGGTCGCGCCCTTTTGAGGCTCGCTGTAAACCCAGATGTAACCGCCGCTCTGCTTGACGATGCCGTATACGCTCGCCAGGCCCAAGCCCGTGCCCCGTTCCTTCTTGAGTGTGAAGAAGGGTTCGAAGATATGCGCGAGGGTCTGGTCGTCCATACCAAAGCCGGTATCGCTCACGACAAGGGCGACATAGGGACCTGGGCTGACGCTCACATGATTCTGGGCGTACTCCGCATCTAGATTCTCGTTGCTGGTCTCGATCGTGAGCTTCCCCCCTGCAGGCATGGCATCGCGGGCGTTTAACGCGAGATTCAGGAGGACCTGTTCGATCTGAGTAGGATCGATCATCGTTTTCCAGAGGTGCCGATCCAAATTGAACATCAGGTCGATGTCTTCGCCGAGCGTCGTGCTGAGCAGGTTCTTCATACCGAGGACGGCCGTGTTGATGTCAAGAACCTTCGGCCTCATGACTTGTCGCCGGCCGAAGGCGAGCATCTGACGCGTCAGTCCAGCCGCTCGATCGGCGGCTCTCCGAATCTCCTCGATCTCCTCTTGGGCCGGATCTTCTTCGGTAAGCCTGGACCGCAGGATATCCGCATAGCCGAGGATCGGGGTCAGCAGATTGTTGAAGTCGTGTGCGATGCCGCCGGCCATGCGCCCGATGGACTCCATCCTCTGCGCTCGCCGCAATTGTTCCTCGATCTGTCTGCGTGCGGTCACATCACGCACGATGCCGATGAAGTGCCGCCGCTCATCCGCGAAGAACTGAGACACTTCGAGCTCGGCTGGGAACGTCGAGCCGTCCTTGCGGCACGCCACGACCTCCCGATCGATGCCGAGAATTCCTGGCTGACCGGTGCGGATGAAATTGGCGATGTACGTATCGCACTGGCTCCGATCGGGTTCGGGCATCAGGATGCGGATATTCTGACCGATAGTCTCCGAAGCCGCGTACCCAAACGTCGTTTCCGCCGCGTGGTTGAACAACAGAATTGTGCCTCTGTCGTCGCTGCTGACGATGCACTCGTCCGCGTGATCGAATACGGACTGGAACATCGCCTCTGCCCTATGACGCTCGGCTTGGGTCCGCCGGGCCAGATGCACTACAGCGAACGTGAGCCAGACGGCGACGAGTGCAAACGTGCGGTTCGCGAGTGGAAGAAGCAGTGGCAGATTGTAAGTCGGTGGAGACAGAACAACCCCCACGACGTTGAGCAGGGACACGGCGAGGGTGATCAGCAGAGCATCCCACCGGCCTTTGGAAAAGAGGGCCAGGACTACCGGAATGACGTATAAGACGCTGTCCGCCACACCCAACGGCGTGAGCGCGTCGAGCACGGCGATGCTCACCGCCAGGCCCACGGCCAACCATCGGATGCGAAGAGTCTGTGACGGGAGCTTTCCCGATCGCGGGTGAGCTGATGTGGCTGGCACGCTGCTCAACGGAAGATCACGCATGCGAGCACGCCCCATCTGTGACGCGCCGGCCCTTGCGGAACGTCATGCGCCTGTCTGCGACGCTCACGTCCCGGCGGTCCCGTGGCGGAAGCGACGCGGTGAGATAGCCCTTCAGAGCACGTGGCAGGCACACTTGCTCTTCGTAAAACGCACCGGCCCGTTGCGCCTCCCGTCTGATGTTGGCTACCAGCACCGCGGGCGCTTGGATGCGGAGCTGATGTCGACCGGCCTCGAAGTCCGTGCGGCCGATGACCCGATAGCCAACAGTTTCAGCCAGCGACCGAAGGTTCGACAGCAACCGGGCGTCGGTGTCCACAATCAGTGCGTGCCGCGCGAGCCCAACCGTGGGCTCCAACTCGCTGCCGACGAGCCGCCCGGACAGGGGAGCAGGGCCACGGTCATCGAGAGCGGTCACTGCGGTATGTGTTCGTATAAACACATGATGTGTATGTGAGAACGCAACTTTAGTGAAATCGAGGTTGGCAGTCAACCGTGCGATCAGCGCGTCGACCGCGCGGTTTGATAACCTTCTTCGCGAAGATGGACTCTGGCAAGCTTCTGGCCCGTTTCTTCGTCGATTCCGACAGCCCGGTTCCGGCGCACGCACAGCTCAAGAGCCAGATCAGGCTCGCCCGCACCTACCATGACATCGAGTCAGGAGATGTGCTTCCGTCAATTCGCGCGCTGGCCCGGCCGCTGGGCGTGGGCGACGGTGTTGTCCGGCGTGCCTATCGAGAACTCTGTGAGGCCGGTCTCTTGGGGACGGACAACCGGAAGCATGTCGTCATGCCATCTATGCTGCTCGCACCGGAAGCAAGTGCCTTGGCGGAGGCGAGCGCCGACCAGTGTCATCGGCTGATTGCGTGGGCAGGCGAAGCGCGAGTCAGCACCATCGCGCTTGGCCGCCTCTTGCTGGCACGTGCGTTCGCCCAGGAAGCTGCCTTGCCATCCTACGTGTTCGTGGACATCTGCCGTCTGGCGGCGGAAGAGTCGGCTCGCGATGTCGCCAAGGCGTGGGAAATCAAGATCCGGGGCCTCGCGTTCGACGATTTTGCCGCTCTTTCGCCGACCGACCGGAACCGCCTGTCGGCGGTTCTGGTCAACGAACATCTGTACGAGGACGCACTGAACGTGGTCGGCGAGGGATCACCACATGTGTTTTCGATGAGAATGCGCTGCGAGAAATATCTCGATCGGCGAGTACAGAGACTGCCAGCCAAGTCACACACGCTTATTGTCACTTCAACCGAATCCTCAGCAGGAGAAAGGGCGCTGCTTCGACATTGCAGACATGTGTTCAGCGGTAGCCGCCGGCTGCATGCGAAAGTACTCAGCAAGACGCCCGATCTTGCTGCCCTCGTCAAGTCGCGACACTACAATCTGGTTCTACTTTCTCCCTTGGTCTGGGACCAGACGCCTAAAAGGATCACACGGATGACGTCAGTCAGGCGAATGGCGATGGAGCCCGACCCGCGGTCGCTGGAGAACGTGCGCATCGCCGCAGGCGTTCTGCTGTAGTGTCCGGCTTCAGCCGGACCTCCGACGGGTCCGCCTAAAGGCGGACACTACAGGTGATTACCAGTGACCTTCGAAGCCAGATACGCGAGGGCGCCGTCGAACGTATACAGCTTCGGATAGTCCCGCTCGGGGATGTCGATGCCCAGCCGGTCGTGCAGCGCGAGCACGAAGTTGAGAAAGTCCATCGAGTCGAGGTCGAGCTGGTCGCGGAAGCTGACGCCGGGCCGAATCGACATTGGATCGACTTCCGGCGCCACGCTGGTGAGCGCGTTGACGATGGCCGATGTGATGTCGTCGGCGATCACAGCGTCTCCGGCGTCTGCAGCCGCCGGCCGATGGCGTCGAGCAACAGGCCGCCGCGATGCCCGTCGCTGGCGCGATGGTCGGCCGAGAGCGTAGCTGTTAGCAGCGATCGCGCCTCGATGCGGCCGGCTGCCACCCAGGGCCGCTCCGCGATCCTGCCGAACCCCACAAGCGCGACCTGCGGCGGATAGATGATGCCGAACGTCGCGTCAACACCTCGATCGCCAAGATTGGTCACGGTAATCGTCGAATCGGCGAGCTCTGAGCTCCTGAGGGTGCCGGCCCGGGCCCGCCCCGTCAGATCCCGAAGGTCGCGCATCAACGTGCTCAAGTCCTTTCGATCGGCGTCGTGAATCGCCGGGGCGATGAGGCCACCGCCGCGCAGCGAGATCGCACAGCCGACGTGCACCGCTGGGCTCTGCTGAAGGGCACCGCTCGTCCAGTACCCGTTGAGCTCGGGCACCTCATGTAACGCCGTCGCGACGGCCTTGATGAGCAGCACCACCGGCAGCAGCCGATCGGGCATCGGTCGCCGTTCGTTCTCCGCCCGCAGCCAGGCGAGCGTCGCGTTCATGTCGATGGTCGACGACAGGTAGTAATGAGGGATCTCGCGCTTCGATCGCGCCATCGCCGCACCGATGGCGGCCCGCATCGCCGACGCGCGGTCGGCGCCTCCTCGAACTGGAGCCGGGGCGGCTGCCTGCCCTGTGGCGCCGGCGGCCCGCTCGACGTCCTCGTGAGTGATGGCTCCCTGCGGTCCCGTGCCTCGCACGGCGGCGAGGTCGATGCCGCGATCGGCCGCCAGCTTTCGCGCCGCTGGCGAGACGAGGAGTCGGGCAGGCTGCGGCTCGCGCGCGGCTGGCGCGGGCGGCGTAGGCGGCGCAGCTGAGGCCGAATTTCCAGACAAAGCTCCGCGAATCACGGCCAGCACAGTTCCCACCGGCACTTTCTGGCCGACCTCGATCTGCAGCGTGTCGATCGCGCCGTCCTCGAACACTTCAATCTCAATCGCACCCTTGTCGGTATCGACCACGGCGATGATGTCGCCACGCCTCACCGTGTCGCCCGGACGCTTCAGCCACTTGACCAGCGTCCCGGCCTCCATGTCGGCCCCGAGCGACGGCATCCGGAACTCACCCACGGCGTCCCATCGTCTCGCGCGCCGCCGCGATGATGGCCGGAGGCTGAGGTATCGCCGCGTCCTCCAGATGCTTGGGGTAGGGGATAGGCACCTCGGCGCTGCACACGCGGGCAATCGGCGCGTCGAGATCGTAGAAGTGTTGCTCGACCAAGCGCGCGCTGATCTCGGCGGACAGACTCCCGCTGCGCCACCCCTCGTCCACGATGACCGCACGGCGGGTCTTCTTCACCGACGCCGCAATCGTCGGCATGTCGAGTGGCCGCAGGGTACGCAGATCGATCACCTCGGCGTCGATGCCCTCGCCGGCGAGCGTCTCAGCCGCCTGCAGCGTCTTGCCGAGCGTGCCGCCATAAGTGATGAGACTCACATCCTTGCCGGGCCGGCGAACCGCCGCTCGATCGAGATCGACGGCCTGCGCATTGTTTGCCAGCTGGCCCTCCATGTTGTACAGCGTCTGGTGCTCGAAGATCAGAACCGGATCGGGATCCTCGAGCGCCGTCCACAGCATGCCGCGCGCATCGTCGAGCGTCGCGGGCGCGACGACGCGAATGCCGGGGACGTGCGCGTACCAGCCTTCGAGGCTATGCGCGTGCTGCGCGGCGAGCTGCCGGCCGGCGCCGGTCGCCATCCTGATAACGAGCGGGATGCTGAACTGGCCGCCCGACATGTGGCGAATCGTGGCCGCGTTGTTGACGATCTGATCGAGCGCGAGCAGGCTGAAGTTGACCGTCATCACTTCCACGATCGGCCGCATGCCGCCGAGCGCGGCGCCGATTCCGGCGCCGACGAACGTGGATTCGGAGAGCGGCGTGTCACGAATCCGATCGGGACCAAACTCCGCGAGCAGTCCCTTGCTGACGCCGTAGGCGCCGCCGTACCGGCCGACGTCCTCTCCCATCAGAAAGACACGAGCGTCTTTCGTCAGGGCTTCTCTGATCGCGGCGCGTATCGCCTCACGGTATGTCGTGGTGATCATTTCACCTCGACGGCGGGTGCCGTGTGGGCCTCGCGAGCAGGCGTGTACACGTCATGGAGCAGGTCCTCGACCGGCTCCCATGTGCCGGCCTCCGCAAAGGCCACGGCCTCGGCGACTTCCTCGGTTACGGTGTCCTCGATGGCAGAGACGAGCACGTCGGAGGCCTGGCCGCCCGACGTGAGCGTTGCACTGAACGTCGCGATCGGATCGCGTGCCTTCCAGACCTCGACTTCAGATTTGTCTCGATACAGCTCGGCGTCGAACATGGAGTGGGCCCGGAACCGGTAGGTGCGGAATTCGATGAACATCGGCCCTTCGCCGCGCCTGATCCTTTCAGTCGCGCGTCTCGTTGCCACCTCGACCGCCATCACGTCCATACCGTCGACCGTCTCGGCCGCGATGAGGTAGCTCTGCGCCTTGGCCTTGAGGTCGGTCTGCGACTGCGCGCGCTCGATGTGGGTGCCCATCGCATAGAGATTGTTCTCGCACAGGAACAGCACGGGCAGCTTCCACAGCGCGGCGAGGTTCAGTGACTCGTGGAATTCGCCCTCGGCGACCGCGCCGTCGCCGAAATAGCAGGCCGTCACGTGGGGCCGATGCTGCAGCGCGTCGGCCAGCGCCAGACCGACGGCAAGCGGGAGGCCGCCGCCGACGATGGCGTTGCCTCCGTAGAAGCGGGTCTTCGCGTCGAACACGTGCATCGAGCCGCCGCGGCCGCGGCTGCAGCCCTCGTGCTTGCCGTACATCTCCGCCATCAGCGCGTTCATCGAGATGCCTCGGGCCAGGGCATGGCCGTGCTCGCGGTAGGTGGCGACGATCGCGTCCTGCGGTGACAACGCCTGCATGCTGCCGACGGCGACGGCCTCCTCGCCGATGTAGAGATGGAGGAAGCCGCGGATCTTGCCCGCGCTGTACAGCTCGGCGCACTTCTCCTCGAAGCGGCGGATGCGGATCATCTCGTGCAGCAGCCGCGTCCGGTGTTCGTCCGGCTGAAGCCGGACACTACGATCTGATGGGGCGATCCGATCCGATGCGGTGTTCGTTTCTGATGTAGTGTCCGGCTTGAGCCGGACTTTCGCGTCTGTCATGACGCCTCCAGCGTCGAGGTGTCGCCTTCCGGCAGCCCGAGCTCGCGCGCTTTGAGCAGCCGGCGCATGATCTTGCCGGCGCGGTTCTTGGGAATGGTCGGGCAGAAATCAATTTCTCTTGGCGCGACGGCTGCACCAAGCCGCACGCGAGCAAAGCCGAGGAGCTCGCGCCGGAGGGCGTCGGTCGGCTCGTGCCCGGGCTTGAGCGCGACGAACGCCTTGACGATCTCGAGCGCCACCGGATCAGGTTTGCCGATGACACCGGCTTCCGCAACCGCCGGGTGCTCGAGGAGCACGCTTTCGACCTCGAAGGGGCCGATCAAATGCCCCGACGACTTGATCACATCGTCGGCACGGCCGATGAACCAGTAGTAGCCGTCCCGATCGCGCGTCGCGAGATCGCCGGTGAGATAGTAGCCGCCCACAAAGCACTTGCGATAGCGTTCGTCGTCGGACAGATAACCGCGAAACATCGACGGCCAGCCTGGACGCAGCGCCAGTTCCCCTTCCGTATCTGGCGTCTCGACGAGTTCGACGGAAGCGTCGCCGATCCGCCGCACGATCGCCACATCGATGCCGGGGAGGGGACGGCCCATCGAGCCCGGTCTGATATCCATCGCCGGATAGTTCGCGATCATGATGCCGCCGGTCTCGGTCTGCCACCAGTTATCGTGAAACGGCCGGCCGAATGCCTCGACGCCCCACACGACCGCTTCGGGATTGAGCGGCTCGCCGACGCTCGCGAGCACCCGCAGCGACGGCAGGTCGAATTTCTTCGCGGTCTCCAAGCCGACTCTCATCATCATCCGAATGGCCGTCGGGGCCGTGTACCAGACCGTCACCTGTTCGGCGCGAAGGATGCCGTACCAGCGCTCGGCGTCAAATTCGGCTTCGTCGATGATGCTCGTCAGGCCGTGCGTGAGCGGCGCGATGATGCCGTACGAGGTGCCCGTGACCCAGCCGGGATCGGCAGTACACCAGAACACGTCGCCGGGGTGAAAGTCGAGCGCGAACCGCGCGGTGGCATGATGCGCGATGACGGCCTGGTGCACGTGGACGGCGCCCTTGGGCTTGCCGGTCGTGCCGCTCGTGAAATGCAGCAGCGCGATCGCTTCAGGGTCGGTTGGCGGGATCGTGAAGCGGTTGTCGGCCTGTGCGAGCAGAGCACGAAAATCCCGGGTGCCCGGCAGATTCTTCACCGACCCGGGTTCGCCGATGAGGAGCACGTGCTCCAGGCTTGGCAGCGAGCGGCGCAGGCCTTCAATCTTCTTCCGATACAGGGCGTCGGTCGTCACGAGCACTTTGGCTCGCGCGATGTTGATGCGCGCCTCGATGGGCTCGGGCCCGAAGGCGGAGAAGAGCGGCGTGAAGACGCTGCCGGTTTTCAGCGCGCCGAGCGCCGCGATGTACAGCTCGGGGATGCGGCCGGCCAGCACGGCGACCGGGTCGCCCTTCCCGACGCCGAGCCGCGTGAGGACGTTGGCGAAGCGGTTGGTGCGATCGAGCAGATCCCCGTAGGTGTAGTTGCGCTGGGCGCCCTCTTTCGACAGCCAGCGAAGGGCTATGCGATGGCGCGCGACGCCGGCTGCATGGCGGTCGACCGCCTCGTGTGCGATATTGAGGCCGCCTCCGCCGGGCAGCCCGTCCAAGGCGGCTCGGGCGTGCGACCACGAGAACTCGGCGCAGACACGCTCGTAGTCGACGAGATTCGGGACGGCTTTCGAATTCGCCGGATCCTTGGTGATGGTCGGCCAGCGTGGTTCGACAGGCTCACCACGGCCTGAGTGTATCGAAGGGCGCATGCGCATATGCTCAGCGTCGTAATCAACGACCAAGACCGTGAATGCCAACGGGTCTGGCCCATCTTATCCCGGCATGCACGACGCCGCTCCATGACGGCATGGTCATCGAGACCGACACTTGCGAGGTCGGCACGCCCGAGTACAAGCTGACGGCAGTCCGCCTCGAGCGCCTCAGTTAGACTGACGCGAGCGTCCGCCTCGGCCTGCCCGTCGCCGGCATTGGCTTGCCTCCTTCGGTATAGTACGTGCGAAGGGAGACCCTCTCGTGAAACGCAACAAGTACCTATCGACGCGCGGCTGGGTGGGGTTTGGCGTGGGAGCGCTCGCGCTTCTCGGCGCCATCCAATTCGTGCCGTACGGCCACGATCGAGTCAACCCCGGCATCGAGACGGAGCCGGCGTGGGACTCTCCTCAGACAAGGGCTCTCGTCAAGCGGGTGTGTTTCGATTGCCACAGTAATGAGACGAGGTGGCCGGTATATTCGCGCGTGGCCCCCGTATCGTGGCTCGTTCAGCACGATGTCGTCGAAGGGCGGGCGGCGCTGAACTTTTCGGAGTGGCAGCGGCCCCACGAAGAGGCTGCCGAAGCATCGGACGTCGTGCGCGAACGAGAGATGCCGCCGCTCATGTATCGGCTGATGCATGCAGAGGCCCGCTTGAGAGACGAGGACCTCATCCGTTTAGTCCGCGGACTGGTCCTCACGCTCGGCACACACGGCACGAGTGGCCAGGAGGGTCGGTCGGCGGTCCCTCAGGCAGCGGCCGGGAATCTTGCCCGGTCGTACCGGAATTTTCCGCTGCGAATCGACCGGCATTGAGCGGAGGGTCTACAACTGCCGGAGATCCGGCATGGATTCTCTGGGGTGAGACGACATCGCCGCCCACGCCGCCCCTGAGAATCTTCTGAGGTTACCCCGGCATGATCGTTGCCACACGCGATCGACATGCCTGCAAAACATCCCATCGACATTGAATTCCACGGCCTTCCACCCAGCGCGTGGATCGAGACCGACATCCGCAGGCGCGCGGCCAAGCTCGACACCTTTTGCCGGAACATCCTGTCCTGTCGCGTCACGGTCGACCGGCCCCATCATCATCACCAGTCGGGGAACCGGTTCCAGCTGCGGATCGCGGTGACCGTTCGCGGCGGCGAGGTGAGCGTCAGTCACGACTCGAACCTTCATGCGCCCGCGCAAGACCGTGGTGAGCGCGAGTGGGCGAAGGGGCTCGAAGTCGAGGGCATGCGCAAGGACCTCCAGCTCGTGATCCGCGAAGCGTTCGACGTGGCCAAGCGGCGACTGCAGGACCACGTGAAACGCCAGCGAGGGGATGTGAAGCGAAACCGTCGGCGACCGCTCAGGAGTCGCAAGAATGCGGTTCAAGAATCGCGTTGACGCGGGACGGCAGCTCGCCGCCCGCCTCAGCGAATACGCGCACCGTTCGGACGTCATCGTGCTGGCGCTGCCTCGTGGCGGCGTGCCGGTGGCCTTCGAAGTCGCCTCGAAATTGTCCGTCCCCCTTGATGTGTTCCTTGTCCGCAAGCTGGGCGTTCCCGGCCACGCGGAGCTCGCGATGGGCGCGATCGCCGCCGGTGGCGTCGAGGTCCTCAGCGAAGATCTGATCCGCGACATCGGCATTCCACGCGCGCTGGTCCAGCAGGTGGCCGTGCGTGAACGCATGGAGCTGGAGCGTCGCGACGCGCTGTTCCGAGGCAACCGCCACCCGCCGATCGTTCGCGACCGCACGGTCGTCCTGATCGACGACGGCCTGGCGACCGGATCGACGATGCACGCGGCGATTCTGGCGCTGCGGCAGCAGGCGCCGGCGCGGATTGTGGTGGCCGTGCCGGTCGGCGCGCGGGATACGTGTGACGCGCTCGGCCGGCTGGCCGATGAGGTCGTCTGTCTCGAGACCCCCGAGCCGTTCAGGGCGGTGGGCTTGTGGTACGAGGAGTTCGCGCAGACGAGCGACGAAGAAGTGGCGCGTCTGCTGACCGCGGCGGGTCATGGAGCGGCGGGACCCGCCTCGCCGCCGGTGAAGAAGTCCAATCCCGACGCGCAGAAGTCGAGTGCCCAGGAAATCGTGCGCCAGCGCGCGGTGAAGCTTTCGGGCGATCCCCACCAGTACGACGCGCTCATCGACGGCATTGGCGACGCGCGCCTCGTGCTGCTGGGCGAGGCGTCGCACGGCACGCATGAGTTCTATCGCGAGCGGGCGTTTATCACGAGGCGGTTAATCACCGAAAAGGGGTTCGCCGCAGTGGCCGTCGAGGCCGACTGGCCCGACGCCTATCGAGTGAACCGGTTTGTTCGCGGCACGGGCAGCGACGAGGACAGTGTGGAATCGCTCGCCGACTTCGGCCGGTTCCCAACCTGGATGTGGCGCAATGCGGACGTCCTCGATTTCATTGGCTGGCTGCGGACGTCGAACGACGGCAAGCCGGCCGACGCACGCGCTGGTTTCTACGGCCTCGATCTGTACAGCCTTCGGGCGTCGATGCGGGCCGTGCTCACGTATCTCGAGAAAGTGGATCCGAAAGCCGCCCGGCGCGCGCGCACGCACTACGGCTGCTTCGATCAGTTCGGCGATGAGATGCAGGCGTACGCCTACGCGACCTGGCAGGGAATCGGGCCTTCCTGTGAGCGGGAGGTGATGGCGGAGCTCGTCGAGCTGCACCGCCGCGGGGCGGAGTATGCGAGCCGCGACGGCCGGGTCGCCGCCGACGAGTTCTTCTTTGCCGAGCAGAACGCGCGGCTCGTGCGAAACGCGGAAGGGTACTACCGGACCATGTTCGGCGGGCGCGTCGAGTCGTGGAATCTGCGCGACCAGCACATGACCGAGTCGCTTCGCCATCTCATGCAGTTCCTCGACAAATCCCATCCGCGTTCGCGTGTCGTCGTCTGGGCGCACAACTCGCATCTGGGCGACGCACGCGCGACCGAAATGGGTCAGAGCGGCGAGTTGAACGTCGGACAGCTCGTGCGCGAGCGCTTCGGCGCCGAGGCGGTGCTCGTCGGGTTTACGACGTCCACCGGCACGGTGACCGCCGCGACCGAATGGGACGGTCCGGCCCACCGCCGGCACGTCAGGCCGGCGCTCGCCGGCAGCTACGAGCGGATCTTCCACGAGACGGGCATCCCGCGCTTCCTGCTGCCGCTACGAACCGACCTCGACCTGGCGTCGGCGCTGGCCGGCCCGCATCTCGAGCGCGCGATCGGCGTCATCTACGCGCCGGACACCGAACGGCGCAGTCACTACTTCCACGCGCGGCTGGCCGAACAGTTCGATTTCGTCTTGCACATCGACGAGACGCGCGCCGTCGAGCCGCTCGAGCGGACCGCCGCGTGGGAGGCCGGAGAAGTGGCCGAAACGTACCCGTCAGGGCTCTAGCCTTTGGCCCCCACGTCGATCGCCTGTTGACACTGAACGCGGAGCCGCGTAGAACATCACGTGTGCACATGGCTCGAACTGGAGGGGATATGAGGAAGTTGTTGGCGGGCGTCTGTGCGCTCGTGCTGGCGCAGACGGTCGTGACCGGGCAGGGCGCCACCGCGACGCTCGACGCGGCGGCCAAAGCGATGGGTATCACCAACGTGACGTCGATCTACTACAGCGGGAGTGGGTCGAGCTACAACCTGGGGCAGGCGGTCAACGCCTCGCTCCCCTGGCCGCGTTTCGTGCTCAACAACTACATCGCCGACATCAACTACGCGGTCCCGATGATGCGGCAGGAGATGAATCGCACCAACCCTGACGGTTCCGCGCCGTTCGGCGGGGTCCGGCAGATTCAGCTGGTCAGCGGGACGAGCGCGTGGAACATCGGCGGCAACGACGCTGTGGCGCCGGCGCCGGCCAACGTGGCCGAGCGGCAGGTCCAGATCTGGCTGACGCCGCCCGGTTTCATCAAGGCCGCGCAGGCGAATCGAGCGACCGTCAGGACGCAGGGCGCCAATAAGATCGTCACGTTCACCACGGCCACCCGCCACCGGTTCACCGGCACGATCAACGCCAACAATCTCCTGGAGCGCATCGAGACGACCCTCGACAATCCGGTGCTGGGTGATATGCCGGTCGAGGTCACCTTCTCGAACTATCAGAGTTTCGGCGACGTCAGGTTCCCGACGACGATTGTCCAGAAGCAGGGCGGGCACCCCATGCTGGAGCTGACCGTCAGCCGCGTCTTCCCCAATGTGGCGGCTGGTATCGACGTTCCTGCCGCCGTGCGCGGCGCGCAACCGCCGCCCGTCCAGGTGCAGTCGCAGAAGCTCGCCGAGGGCGTCTGGTATCTCACCGGCGGGACGCATCACAGCGTCGTCGTGGAGTTTGCCGATCACCTGGCGGTCGTCGAAGGCCCGCTCGACGAGACGCGATCGAGTGCGGTGATTGCCGAGGCGCGCAAGCTGGTGCCGGCCAAGCCGATCCGGTACGTGGTGAACACCCATACCCACTTCGATCACTCCGGCGGCCTGCGGACGTTTGTGGCCGAGGGCGTGACGGTCGTCACGGCGGCCAGCAACAAGGCGTACTTCGAGAAGTCCTTCGCGGCGCTCAAGGCACTCAATCCCGACAAGCTCGCGCAGGTGCGGCGAACCGCCACGGTTGAAGGCATTGGCGGCCGGCGCGTGCTGACCGACGCGACGCGCACGCTGGAGTTGCACGTGGTGCCGATTGCCGGCCATACCGACGAGATGATCGTGGCGTATCTGCCGAAGGAGAAGATCCTGATCGAGGCCGACGCCTACACGCCGGCGGCCGCCCCCGCGCCAGGCGCT
>Ga0156016_144_pt1 | contig 41840 bp, 38 predicted proteins | sample RifCSPlowO2_02_FD_107670 | JGI IMG/M metagenome (GOLD analysis project Ga0156016, IMG submission 107670) | Acidobacteria bacterium RIFCSPLOWO2_02_FULL_64_15 | reverse complement strand
GCCACAACCCGTTGGTTTCGCGAAGGCGATCGGCGTCCACTTCGAGCGTGAAGGCCAGCTTGAGAAAATTGTCGCCAATCCTGGCCCGGTACTGCAGCTCACTGCCGCCGCCGTCGAACAAGTCGCTGCGGGGCTCCCGGGGATAGGCGACGATCCGGCCGGGCTGCAGCGATCGTGCCGCCAGAAACGGATTATGCAGTCTCACTTGCACAACGGGAACCTTCAGGCGCTGGGACAGCGTCCACCAATCGTCGCCCGCGCCCGTCGTCAGGAGCGCCAGTTCGGTGGCATACGCGCGCACGGCGGGCTCGTACATCCTGAGCACGGCGCGATAGCTGCCGACGCCAAGGACGTACTGCAGCGATTCGAGCGGCATGATCCCACCGCGCGACACCCGCCTCGGGCCGCCGTTATAGGCGGCGAGCGCGTAGTCTTCGCGTCCGAACTGCCTGACAAGCTGGCCGAGATACTTGATGCCAGCCTCGATGTTGCTGGGGACGCGCAGCAAGCGGAACGTGGCCGGCATGACCTGAAAGTAGCCCTTGGCGCCAGCCGACGAGGTCAGGTTGGCGTTGCCGCCCGATTCATACAGGCACACCGCCTTCGAGAGCGACGTGTCCACGCCGTACTTGAGGGAATACCTGACAATCTCGTCCTCGATCTCCATCATCTTCCGGTACATGCCGAGGAAGCCCGGGGAAAACTCCTCGAGCGGCACCGATACCGGCAGAGCCGCCGGGCCAGGCGTCGCGTCATCGGCCGCCGCGGCGGGGGCCGCAGGCCCGATCAACACGGCGGTGGCCAGGAAGAATCTCAGGTAGCGCGGTACGCGTGTTTTGTACATGACTCAGGCTCCTCCGACGCGGATGTGATGGTCGACTCTGACGATATCGGCACGAGTGTGCGCGAGCGCCAGAAGACGCCCCGGCCCCGATTGCGGACGGCAGACGGATCGCGTCTGGCCTTCGCCTAGCGTGCCCGCTCCAGGTACCTCAGCAACTCGCTGTCAGTCCCCAGGATGATCGTCGTTCCTGGATCGATCATCTTCTCGTACATCTCGAGCGACCGCGTGAACGAATAGAAGGCGGCGTCGCGGCCGTAGGCCGCCGCGTAGATGGCGGTGGCCTCGGCGTCCGCCTTCCCGCGCAGGTCCTCGGCCATCCTGAAGGCTTCGGACTGGATCCGCTGCAGGTCCCGTTCGCGCTCGCCCTCGATGCGCGCCGCCTCGCCCTGCCCTTCGGACCGGTACAGCTCGGCGATCCGCTGGCGCTCGGCAATCATCCGCGCGAACACGTCGCGTTGCACTTCATCGACGTAGTTAATGCGCTTGATCCGGAGGTCGAGCAGCTCGATGCCCAGATCCGCCGTCCGGCTGGAGGCCCGCTCGAGGATCTCCCGTGAGACCCGATCGCGTCCCTTCTCGATCCTGTTGAGAATGACTTCCTCCTCCTGCGCCTCGATGGGAATATCGGCCGGATTCCGATTGGTGTTGCGGACGAGCTCGATGAGATCGTACCGGGCGACGGCGTTTCTGGTCTCTCCGTCGAGGATGTCGTCGAGGCGCGACTGGGCGCCCCGCTCGTCGCGCAGCCGCTGGAAGAAGCGCAGCGGATCCACGATGCGCCAGCGCGCGTACGTGTCGACCCAGATGAACCGCTTGTCCTTTGTCGGCACCTGGTTGCGATTGCCGTCCCACTCCAGGAACCGCTTGTCGAAATAGTTGGCCTGCTGAATGAACGGCACTTTGAAGTGCAGCCCGGGATCCTTGATCGGCACGCCGATCGGATCGCCGAACTGGGTGATGATGACCTGCTCGGTCTCGCCGACGCGGAACGCGGAAGCCGCGGCTGCGACGAGGACGGCCAGCACGATTCCGACCACCAGGTATCTGCGATTCATCGGGCACCTCCAGCGGGCGATGCCGGCTGCGGGGCGGCGCCTGGTGCCGCGGTGGCTTTCAGCCCATCGAGCGACAGCAGCGGCACAAGGCCCCGTACGTCGGGATCGAGAAACAGCTTATTTCCTACTCGAGGCAGCACGCGCTCCATCGTCTCGATGTACAGACGCTCGCGAGTCACGTCCGGCGCGCGGCCGTAGGCCGCCTGGATCGATCGGAAGCGCGCGCCCTCGCCCTGCGCGCGGTTCACGCGATTGAGGCCGTAGCCCTCGGCTTCGAGCACCGCCTGCAGCGCTTCGCCCTTCGCGCGCGGAATCACCTTGTTGTACTCGGCTCGCGCCTCGTTGATCATGCGGTCGCGCTGCTGCTGCGCCTGGTTGACCTCGTCCCACGACGGCTTGACGGGATCCGGCGGATTGACGTCCTGCAGCACGACCTGCTCGATCGTGATGCCCATCTCGTACTGCTCGGTGAGCCCCCGCAGCAGCTCTTCCACCCGCGTCTCGATCGCCTGCCGTCCGACAGTCAGCACCTCTGTCACGGTGCGGTCGCCAACCACCTGCCTCATGATGGCCTCGGTCATCGCCCGGAAGGTATCGGTGACGTTGCGGACCTTGAAGAGATAGAGGTACGGGTCCGCGACGCGGTACTGGACGATCCACTCGACCACGGCAACGTTGAGGTCTCCGGTCAGCATCACCGCCTCGGTGTCGAAGCTCTGCTCGCTGAAGGTGCTGCGCACACCGGCCTGGGTCGTACGAAAGCCGAATTCCTCCTTGAGCTGCCGCTGGACGGGGATCTTGTACACCTGCTCGACAAAGGGAATCTTCAGCCGTAGGCCAGGCTCCGCGGTCCGCACGTACTTGCCGAGTCGGACGACCACGCCGACTTCCTCGGGCTGTACCTGATACGCCGTCGCGACGAGCAACACCAGCAGAAGCAGCCCGGCCGCGATCCAGAGAAGGCTCCCGCCGGAGCGCGCGGCGCGGGCCCGCCAGACGTCGAGGGCGCGCACGTACTGGTCGAAGTGGCGAGACCGGTCGTGCCGGTGGGACCAGTTGAACTGGTCCTTGCCTTCTTCATTTCTGTCGTCGCCGTCGTCGTCGTCAAATCTGCTCATAAGGGCTCCTTATCGATCATTCGCCCGTGGTGGACTCTCGAAGCGCGAAAAAGGCATCCGGTCTTAGAGCTTATACCAGCGAACCCGCAGGTCAATCGGAATCGGGGACGCGTCCCTCCGTCATGCCGCGATCGCGGGCCAACATCCCGGCCGAGATCGATTCCGCCTACAATTGGCCGGTGCGATCGGGATTTCAGAAAGCGATGGAGTTCAGCCACTATCGACCTCGAGTGTCACGCGAAACGCGGCTGCTGCTCACGACCGGCGTGCTGGCGGTCGCCGCGCTGTGGGTCCTGGCTCGCATCCGATTCCCTGAGTTGCCCGCCGCGCCAAGTCCGGTCCCCTCGGTGCTCAGTCAGCTGGCGAGTGGTCCACAGTACGACGACCTGGCGTCACAGATCGCGCAGGCGCAGACTCGTCTGGATCCGTTTCTCCTGGCGCTTGACATGCCGCCGGCTGCGCGTGGCCCGCTGCAGCCGCCGCGGCGAATCGTCGCGCTCAGGCTCCGGGACGATCTCGCCGTCACCCTGCTGCCAGCCTGGCCCAACGTGCTGGCGCCGGACGGCATCAGCGTCCAGGCCACCGATCGGGCTTCCGGCCTGACGGTGGTGCGCGTGGCTGGCCAGCCGCCGCCAGCGCCTCCGGTGCCGTGGACGCTCCGACGGGCGCGGCAACCACGCTACCTCATCGCGACCGACGTGTCGCCACTGGGCGTTTCGTTGCGCCCGGCGTTTGTGGGATCGCTCGATCCGGCCGAGAGCCCGCAGTGGGCCGAGCCCCTGTGGGCCGTGCCGGCGCAGAGCGGCCTCGTGCGCGGATCGTTCCTCTTCACCGACGCCGCGGAGCTGGTGGGTCTGGCGATCGAGCACGGCTCCGGGCTGGCGATCGTCCCTGGCGGGACGCTTCTCGCCGACGTGGAGCGCTTGCTTGAGAGACCGAGTGGACCAGCGGGAGCGATTGGCGTTGAGGTACAGCCGCTGACCCCGGCGCTCTCGGCCGTGACCGGCGCCTCGGTGGGCGTCGTCGTCACGTGGATCGACATGGAGGGCGCCGCCAATGGGATGTTAAGGGCCGGCGACGTCATTGAAGCCGTGGACGGCCGCGCGCTCGTGACCCGGGACGAGTGGGACGCCCGCATGGCTCGTCTGTCGGCGGGCGATCGACTCACGCTTGGTGTGCGCAGCCGCGGCGAGGTTCGCGAGGTCGTGTTGGTCGCGAGTGCCCCCGCGGCGCAGCCTGCCGCCCGGCCGCTGGGCCTCACCCTGCGCGGGCGGCCCGGAATCGGCAGTGAGGTGGTCCGTGTCGAGCGGGTGTCGGCGGCCGACCTTGCCGGACTGACCGCCGGAGACCTGATCACCCTGATTGGCGAGATCGCGGCGCCAACGCCGGCGCAAATTGCGCGGTCGTTCTCCTCGATGCCTCAGGGCCAGCGCGTGATAATTGCCGTCACGCGCGCCGACACCCACCACGTCCTCACGTTGGACCGATGAGGTTCCGTCCGGCCAGCTGGCGCGGATCGCTTGGATGGTCGGCCACGTCGGCGCCGGTGGCCCTGCTCCTCCTGTCGGGAATCGCCGTCGGCCCTCAGGGAATCAACCTGTTGTCCGAGGCCGTGTTGTCTGTTCTCGATTCGGTCGTCCCCGTGGCGCTCGCCGCCCTTGGCGTGCTCGTGGGATTGGGGGCGGGCCATCATCGGGCGGGCGATCGGTACATGTTCGCCGCGGCGTGCCTCGAGACGGCGGCGACAGCCATCGTGGTGGCGGGTGGGACCGCGTTTGTCCTGTCCGCCACGATCGCGTCGACGAGCTGGCCCGTCTGGACGCTGCCGCTGGCCGCCGGCCTCTGTGCCGCCACCTCGCTCACGCTGCCGACCGGCAATCCGCTGGAGCCCCGAACCGCGGCCGCGCGCGTCGCCGAGCTCGGCGTCCTGCTCCCCATCGTGGCGGGCGGGCCCCTCATCGCCTCGCTTCGCGAGGGCGCCCCGGCGGCGGGCCTTATCCTCGTAGCCCAGGCTTCCGGCGTCACGCTGGTCCTGGCCGCCGCCGGGTGGCTGCTCTTGACACGGGCCTCTGGCGAAACAGAGGAGCGCGTGTTTGCCATTGCGGTGTTGTTGCTCGTCGGCGGGGTCACGGACGCCCTTTCCGTCTCCGCGTTGCTCGGCGGACTGGTCGCCGGCGTCTTCTGGCGGTATGCCGGGCGGCTGCCCCGCGAAGCTGTCAGTCGCGATGTGCTCTTCGTGCAGCACCCGCTGCTTGTTCTCGTCCTGCTGGTCGCCGGGGCGCACACGGACCTCTTACCCCTCTCACTGGGACTCGGAGGCGCCTACGCGGCGCTGAGAGTCGCGGGCACGCTTGCCGGCGGCCTCATGGCGAGACAAGCGGTTGGGGCCAGGGTGCCAAGCGATCTCGGGCTGCACCTGCTCTCGCCGGGCGTATTCGGCGTGGCCTTCGCGCTCAACGCGGTCCGGGCCGTCGGCTCGGACGCCTCGATTCTCCTGACGATGGTCGTGATTGGCACGATCGGATCCGAGCTGGTCGCGCTCTTCCTCCCGCCTCAGGGAGCGGGCACGTGAGGCGCCTGCTCGCTCTTGCGCTGGCGGTTGCCGCCATGGTCTGGGTGCGCGACCTCGGCATTCGCGCGACGGCCGGTTCGGCCGCCACGGCGCTGGCGCTCGGGTTCGCGCTGATGGGCGCGTCGGTGACGGGCGACGCGCTGCGGCGGTTCAGACTCCCGCGCGTCACCGGGTACCTCGTCTTCGGCGTGATTGTCGGGCCGTATGTGGGCAACCTGATCACGGAATCGATGGCGGCCCAGCTTCAAGTGGTCACGGGGATCGCCACGACGCTGATTGCGCTCATCGCCGGCCTGACGTTGAGCATCGAACGCCTCGGTTCGCGGCTCGCGGCCATCGCGCGCATGACCGGGACCACGCTGGGTGTCGCGATCGCCGGTCTGGCGGCCGTGGGCTGGATGCTCTGGCCGTGGCTCCCCATCGCGGCCGAGGCCGCGGGGTTCGAGCGGCTGGCCATGCTGGCCCTGCTCGTCATCATCGTCGTGTCCTTCTCGCCGACGATGACCGCCGCGATTGTGGCGGACTCGGGAGCGCGCGGGCCGCTGAGCGATACGGTGCTGGCCATGGTCGTGCTGGCCGACCTCGCGATGCTGGTGCTCTTCTCGGTGTCGATGCAGGCGACGCGCGTCGTGTTTGGCACCGGCGACGGCCAGGGGGCCGAGGTGCTGGCACGCCTCGCGTGGGAGATCGGGGGGGCCGTCGCGTTCGGCGTGATCGTCGGCGTCCTCTTCGCGCTCTACATGCGCTACATCGGCCGGGAGATCACGCTGGTCCTCCTGGCGGTGTGCGCCGTGCTCAGTCAGGTCGGCACCACACAGCAGCTCGAGCCGCTGCTCGCGGCCGTCGCCGCGGGCCTCGTCATCGAGAACCTGGCGGTCGCGCAGGGCGACACGCTGCGGGCGGCCGTGCGCCGGGGCGCCCCGCCGGTGCTGGTGGTCTTCTTTGTCGCGGTGGGCACGTCGCTTCGACTCGATGCGGTGTCGGCCATCGGGTTGAGCGCTGTCGCCTTGTCCGCCGTCCGGCTTGGATTCATCCGATTGGGCGTTGGAGCCGGCATGAAGCATTCCGGGCTGCCTGCGGCGATCGGGCAGTACGCGTGGACGGGGCTCGTCTCCCAAGCAGGCATCACCCTGGGGTTTGCCTCCGTCGTCGCCACCGAGTTCCCGGGATGGGGCAACCAGCTGCAGCTGCTGGTGGTCGCGTCGATCGCGATTCACGAGCTCGTGGGGCCGATCCTCTTTCGCCATGGCCTGGTTCAGGCGGGCGAGGTCGATGCGCACGTGCCCAGCCCTCTCGTGGTCGTGTCCAACCGCGAGCCGTACCTCCACAACCAGGATGAGGAGGGCCGGATTGTCGTGAAGGCCGCGACGGGTGGGGTCGCCGTCGCGCTGGACGCGCTGATGCGCGAGCGAGGCGGGGTGTGGATCGCGCACGGGGCCGGCTCGGCGGACCGTCTGGTGGTCGACGCGAACGACAAACTGCGCGTGCCTCCCGAGAATCCTTCGTACGTGCTTCGCCGCTTGTGGATCGAGGAACCCACCTTCTCCGCGTACTATGGGGGTTTTGCGAACGAGGGCCTCTGGCCGCTTTGCCATGTGGTCGACGTCCGCCCGAAGTTCCGGAGCGAGGATTGGGCGGCGTATCAGGACGTGAACGCGCGCTTCGCCGCCGCGGCTCACGCGGAGCTCGGATCGTCGGAGGCGCCGGTATTCCTCCAGGACTATCACCTGGCGCTCGTGGCGCCGGCTCTGCGTGCGCTGCGGCCCGCCGCTCGAACCGCGCTCTTCTGGCACATCCCGTGGCCGTATCCGGATCGGCTCCGCATTTGCCCGTGGCGGCGCGAGATTGTCGCGGGCCTGCTCGCCAACGATCTGATCGCGTTTCAACTGGAGCGCGATCGCCGAAACTTTCTGATGGCCGCCGAAGAGGAGTTGAACGCCGAGGTGGAGATCGAGTCGTCACGAGTCCGATTCGGCGGGCGCTCCACCACCGTCGTCTCGGTGCCGATCGGCGTGGACTACGACCGCATCCAGAACTTTGCCGCCGACCCGGCGCTCGCGGACGAACAGCGGCGCCTGCGGGACCTGCTCGACCTTCGGGCCGGCCTGAGCGGGCTCGGCGTCGACCGTCTCGACTACACCAAGGGCATCCCGGAGCGCCTCGACGCGCTCGATGCGCTCATGGAGCGGCGGCCGGAGCTTCGCGGCAGGATGACCTTCGTCCAGATTGGCGTGCCGTCCCGTTCCGATCTCGAGAGCTATGCCGCGATGGAGGCCGAAATCGGGCGGCGGGTGGCGGCGGTCAATGCCAAGCACGCGGTGCCGGGTGGGGCGCCGGTCGTCTGCTATCACACGACGCCGCTCGCGGCATTCAGTCTCGTGGCGCTGTACCGTCTGGCGCACGTCTGCGTCGTCAGCTCGCTCCACGACGGGATGAACCTGGTGGCGAAAGAGTTCGTCGCGGCGCGCGACGATGAGCGCGGCGTGCTGGTGCTGAGCGCGCTCGCCGGCGCGGCGCAGGAACTCGATAGCGCAGTCATCATCAACCCCTACGACGTCGAGGCGTTCGCGGCGGCCCTCTCACGGGCGATCGACATGACGGGTGACGAGCAGATGGCGCGCATGCGGGCCATGCGGAAGGTCGTCGCCGGACGGAATGTCTTCAACTGGGCGTCGGACATCCTGCAGGGGCTCGAGAGCCTCTGGACCAAGCCGTTGCTCTACGCGGTTCGCGGGTGGGAGGAGACGTCGGTCTGAGGCCAGGCCGAAGGCGGTCGGATCCGTGTGCCTTCTGCCGCCTGGCTGGAGTGTCCCGCGCCCTTCCGACCCCGCGTTCGACGACAAGCGCGACTGCTATCTTCAGGCCCCAGTCGTCCGCGAGGCGTTTCCCAGCCTGCTGCACTTCGGCGGCCTTTTGACTATCGAGGCGTCCATGGAAAATCATCGCAGCTTGGCGCATGCTGGCGACAGACTGACACTGGCATGCTCTTGCGAAGCCACGGTGCTCGTCCCCGTGATCATCATGCTCCCGCAGCATCATGTCGTCCGCATCGTAGCTCGTGGAGGGAGATGCCACGGGCTCGAGCACGCGCGAGGGCGTCGAGCCGTCGTGCGGTGGGAACGGAAGAGCGGCCGCCGTGTCTACAGGGATATCCGTGCATAACCTCGACCTTATCCTGCTCCTGTCGATCGGGCTCTCTGCCGCGCTCGTGTTGGGATACGTCACGCAGCGTCTGGACCTATCGCCGCTCGTCGGATACCTACTCGCGGGAACGGCCGTGGGACCCTACACGCCGGGTTTCGTGGCGAACGTCGGCATCGCGGAGCAGCTCGCAGAGGTCGGCGTCGTACTCCTGATGTTTGGAGTTGGTCTGCAGTTCAGGATAGAGGAACTGCTGGCGGTCCGCCGCGTCGCCGTGCCGGGCGCGATGGTGCAGAGTGGCGTCGCCACGGTGCTGGGGGCGGTGATTGCACGCGCCTTGGCTCGTCGTCGGGCGCTCGGATTACAGCCTGCGGGCCGCATCGGAAGCGCTGCCGATGCGAGACGCGTTTGCCGTGCTCTTTTTCGTATCCGTCGGAATGCTGCTGAATCCGATGTACCTGCTTCAGGCGCCGGCCCTGATCGGGGCAACGCTCGCGGTCGTGCTCATCGGGAAACCCCTGATCGCGCTGCTGATTGTCCGGGCACTCCGGTACCCCTTCAGAGTGGCGTTAGCGGTCGCGATTGCGCTCGCGCAGATTGGGGAATTCTCGTTCATTCTGACCAGCATCGGCAGAGATCTGGGGATTCTGACGGTCGAAGCGACCAACGTGAGATGATAGGAAACATTGATCGGCATAGGGGCGACGGTTGCCCGCCGACCCCTGCCACACCACCGTGCGTACGGGTCCGTACACGGCGGTTCGAGTCGGTGGCGCTAAGCCCCGTCGATCAGCGTCGGAAGTCCGAGTGAGGTGAAGTACGCATTAGAAAGCCCGACCGAGAGGGCCTTGGCCCTGGCAAGATACCTAAGGACCGAGGCCGCTGCCGGCCGTGTTGCGGGCCAGTCGCGGACGGACCCCCAGTGCGATGAGAACCGCCCGGCGGCGGCGCGGTGTTTTCCATTGCCGCCACAACGCCGCTCGCAATCGCAACCGGACCCAGCGGGTGAGATACACTAGCGCCTCGGGCGTTTCGCAAAAGCCGAAATAGTTTCGCCAGCCCCGCAGATAGGGAGCCAGTTCCGCTATCGTCGTCTCGATGCTGACGCCTTTGGCCCGTCGCGTGATCTCTCGAACCCTGGCTTTGAACCGGTTGAGAGCCTTCGGCGCAATCGTGCGCTTCACCTCTGGTCCGGCCGTAAAGCTGAATCCAAGAAGCTTTCGATCCTGCGGTCGCGCCACCGCACTCTTGGTCTCGTTCACCTTGAGCTTGAGCTGTTGTGTGATGAATCGCGTCACGCTCTCCATCACTCGTTGACCCGCCCGCTCGCTGCGAACGTAGGCGACGCATTCGGCCAGCGGTTTCGTCCAATCCGTTTTTCAGTCACCGGCGCGGCGAGCCCGCAACCATTGCGCATTCGCCACGCTCCGGCGCCGCGCCGCCGACCGAAAAACGCTCTGGATTAGGGCACAGCGGTGCGCTTGGCGTCCGCAGTCCGTTCGATCGGCTGTGATGGAGGTTAGGCTGCTCAGATACCTGCGTGGCTCGCAGGTATCGGCTGCTGGCGCGCAGTCCCTCAGTCGACGGCGACCTCACCACGATCAGCAGTTAACCTCAACGCGCACGCTGAATCCATGCGGTGGATACCTGCAGCGCTCGCGTGTATGTCCGTGCTGGCGGGCCAACGACGGCATCGAAGCGAGCGTTTTGGGCGTGCTCTCATCCGGCGTCTGTTGGAGATGGAGGTGGCCAGGGGACCGATTGCTGCGCCGTCATACGCAGTGAGCGGTCGCTTCCGGTCTACTCCAGTAACAAGTTGGCCCGACGAAGTGAAAACCGACGCGCCGACGATGTAACGTATCGCCGTGCCGGAACTGTCGCGGTTCTTCGGAATCGTCATTCGAATGTTCGTGGAGGTCGGCGCCCCTCACCATCGGCCTCATTTCCATGCGTTGTATCAAGACGCGCTGGCCACGTTCGCTCTGGACCCAATCGAATGTATTGGCGGCGGGCTTCCTCGGACGCAGCAACGCCTTGTCGAGGCTTGGGCCGAGATCCATCATGCGGAACTGCTGCGAGATTGGGAACTCTTGCAATCCGGCCGGCGTCCGCTCAAGATTGAGCCATTGCGGTGAAGGGAGCTAATCGCATGGGGCACGCCATCCATCGCGTGGAGCAATTTGAAATCGTGGGGCCGTATACGCTGACACTCCGGTTCGCGGATGGGAGTCAGCAACGAATTGATTTCCGCCCGGTCTTGGAAGGCGAAGTATTTGGGCCGCTTCAGGATCTGCAGATATTCAACACCGTTGAACTCGATCCAACCTTTGGGACGTTGCAGTGGCCCAACGGTGCGGATTTCGATCCCGAAACGCTCCACGACTGGCCGAAGTATCGCGAGGAACTCGCCGCGATGGTTCGTCGTTGGGCTGCGACTTCCGATCCACCGGTCGACCCGCGGGCCAACACGCGAATGGAGCCGACGCGCCGTTGAGAGTGCGACGGCGCGCGGCTCATTCGCAACGTCGGACAAAAGCCGCGCCCCTTACACGAACGCGACGAACCGATCCAGGCCGCACGCCGCGCAGCCGAACCGCGCGAACCCGCCGGCCAGCCAGCCGCACCGGAGAAACGCGCGAAATTCCCGCTCGACGAACCGCGGCAGCCGGTCCCCGTCGCGCAGACTCGCGCCCTGCGCGCGGAAGGTCTCGAACTGATCCCGCACGACTTGGTACAGCACACCCCCGGCGGGACACCGCGGTTCGTAGCGGGCGGACGGCAGCGCCACGCGCCGCGGTGTGGCGAGCGGCGTGCCAACGGAGAACCTGCGGGAATCGCCGGATTTCTAAGGGTTCGGCCCGTTACCGTGGCAGTTTCTGCGTACACGAACGCCGCGGCGTCAGCAGATTCCGCGTGTTCTGGACGACGTACAGGAGGCCGCGGCTGAGGACCGGCAGCGTCCACGACTCGCGCGCGGGGAACAGCCACGCCCGCGACACGCGCTCGTAGCCCTTGGGCGTGAGGTCCATCCACAGCAGGTGACCGAGCTCTCCGAGGCAGAGGAACTGTCCGTCGGCCGCGAGCAGCGACCCCCTGAAGGTTCCCAGGATCTGCTGCCTCATCCCGCCACCTTCGAGCGTCTCGGGCCACTCGGGCGTCTCGCGCCACACGATCTTGCCGGTGGCTGCGTTCACGCAGGCGAGCGATGCATCCGGTTCATTCCGTCCGTCAAACCCGTACAGGTGCCCGTCGCGGTGGATCGCCGTGTTGAAATGCAGTCCGAACTCCTGTGTCGTCCACACCACGCGGTGCGTGAAGTCCGGCCTCACTTCGAGCAGTGCGCTTCCCGTGCGATAGCTCGCCGAGATGAACACCTTGCTGTCGAAGACCACCGGGCAGGAGGCGTTCACCGACTCGTGGGTGCGGCTTCGCCATGGAAACGTGAAGTCTACGCGTCCGGTCGCCGGGTCGATCGACATCAGGCCGCCGGTCGGAGGTTGGGACTCGCCGCCGGCAAACACAAACACGCGCCGCCGGCCGTGCATCACTGCCGGAACCGGTGAGGCGTAGCTCGGGCCCCACTCGGTGCCTGCACGCCAGACTTCGCGCCCCGTCGCCTTGTCCAGACCTACCACCGACGGTCCACCTGGCGCGCCGACGTTGATAATCAGCAATCGCCCTTCGACGAGCGGCGTCGAGGCGGTGCCGAAGAAATCCTGCGGGACCTTGTACTCCGCACGCAGATCCCGCTTCCACGCCAGCGTTCCGGATGCGAGGTCCAGACAGTGCAGCTTCCCTTCTGCTCCTGTAATGTAGACGCGTCCCTCATCGATGACCGGGCTCGACCGCGGGCCGTTGTTGTACCCGTACCGGTCCTCGAATGCCGTCGCGTACCGAAACCGCCAGAGGGTTGCACCGGTCTCCGGGTGCAGACACTCAACGATCTCTTCGTTGGCCACACGATGGATGCACACCAGGCGCCCGCCCGCGACGGCCGGCGACGCGTATCCGGTGCCTTTCGGGAATTCCCAGACGAGGGGAGGCGGCAGCGTGCGGCTCAGCCGGGTCTCGGTGGAGACGCCATTATGCGACGGACCCAGAAACGAGGCCCAGTCGTGCGTGACGGCGCCGCGCGGTAGAGGCTTGGGCGTCCGATGCACGCGCGTCTGGCCCAACGCAGCGCGAGCGATCAGGGCCTGAGGTGAACGCGCTATCTGCCGCCTCTCCCACCACGGGCTACGCGGTATTCGCGGATGATCTTCAGGTAGTCCTCGTCGGTGGTCCTCGCGCCGGCACTGAGCCCGCTCAGCACTCGACGGGCGAGACGCCGTTCCACGGAGTCGTCCGGTCCGTTGGCCTGCATCGAGAGCTGCTGCCATTTCTGGCGAAGCTCAATCAGGGCATTCTCTCGCTGCTTTGGAAGATCGAGGCGCTCTTCCGCAGACCACACGGACGCCAAGGTCTTTCGTTCGCGCACGTCATCCTCCCGATCGTTCTTGAACGCGTCGAGCACACGCTTGTCACGACCGAGCACTGCGGCTCGAGTCTTGAATGCCGACACGTCCTTCAGCCCTTCGAAATCCGCAACCAGACCCTGCAGAGCGAGAAACGTGTCCTTGTCGTTCCCCGCGCCGATAACCGCTACGCGCTTGTCGAAGATTTGATCGATCTCTCCCGCGTCGCGAGGCTTCAGACCGGTCCTCATCGCCTGAATCTCCATCCACTCCACGGCCTGGAGCGCCAGTGCGCTCGAGAGCCAGAGGTGCCCGCCTTTGAAGATCGCCAGCCGGTGCGGCGTCGCGAGATCGCGATCGAGCTCGCGCATTTCGTAGAGATTGAAGTCTTCCGTTCCTGCGGTCGCGAAGATCGGAAACGGTACCGTCTTGCGCACCACGCCGTCCGGGTATCCGGCACTCGACGCCATGACGCCGGCGATCTTGGTAGACGAAGCGAGGGCCACGCCCAGTGCCACGCGCGCCCCGCCCGACATGCCGGCCGTATAGACGCGCTTCATGTCGATGTGAAAGCGCGTCATCACATCGGTCGACATCGCCGTCACGGCCGTGGTGCTCGCCTGTCCGTTCCGCGAGTTGTTCGACCCGGCGACGATGAAGCCGTACTGTTCGGCGGCGGCCTGGTAGCGCTCCACCCCATTGCGACCGCGGCCACCGGGGTCGAATGCGAGGATCGCCGGCCATTCGCGATCGGGTGTGTAACTGGATGGGACGTACAGCGCGTAGCTCTGCGCCGGGTCCGCGGCGCACTTCACGTCGTCGACGATCTGACCCGCCGGTAGATTCTGGGCGAGGGTGGCCGAGGCGGCGAGCAGCAGCAACAGTGGAAGCATGCGGCTATTAAAGCACGATGCACCGACCACCAACCAATGACAGATCGCGGAAGTTGCAACGGCGCCAGAGCTGAAGTACGAGGTAATTACGGCGTCACGACGAAGGCCTTCAACCAGTCGGTGAAGCGCAACGAGAAGCGCTTCCCGCCTGATTTCCGGTTTCAACTGACCCAGGTGGAGCGGGACGAGGTGGTCACAAATTGTGACCACCTTCGCGGCCTGAGGTTTTCGGCGGTCCGTCCCTGGGCATTCACGGAGCACGGCGCCATCATGGCGGCGTCCGTTCTGAACAGTTCCCGTGCCGTAGAAATGAGCGTGTTCGTCGTCCGCGCCTTCCTGCGTCTTCGCGAGTTCGCCCGTACGCGTGCGGAACTGGCTGCCAAGCTCGCCGTCGTTGAACGCAGAGTTGGCGGGCACGACGCGAAGCTGCGGCAGGTGTTCACCGCCCTCCGCGCGTTCCTCGAGCCTGTGGGCAAGCCGCACCGGCAGATCGGATTCACACCGAAGATCCGCGGCTGATGCCTCACGCCTGCCGTGATCCAGCCCGAGTGCCGTTTGTGTATGATGGCGGCCGACGATCGCACCCTACGCCTCACACGCTGCCAAGAGGAACCAGATGGCCCCAATGCACGAGATTGATTACAAGATTCATGGCGACGACATGCAGTTTGTGGAAGTCGAGCTCGACCCCCGCGAAGCCGCCGTGGCCGAAGCCGGCGGCATGATGTACATGGACGACGGCATCGAGATGGAGACGATCTTTGGCGACGGATCACCCCAGCAGGGCGGATTTCTTGGCGCGCTCGTGGGTGCCGGCAAGCGCCTGCTCACGGGGGAATCCCTGTTCATGACGGTGTTTCTCAACACGAGCGGCCAGAAGAGAAAGGTCGCGTTCGGCGCGCCGTATCCCGGAAAGATCGTTCCCATCCACCTCAGCGAGATCGGCGGCGAGTTGATCGCCCAGAAGGACTCGTTCCTCGCCGCGGCCAAGGGTGTCAGCATCGGCATCGCGTTTCAGCGGAAGCTCGGCGTGGGCCTGTTCGGCGGCGAGGGATTCATCATGCAGCGCCTGCAGGGTGACGGATGGGCGTTTGTCCACGCCGGCGGCACGCTGCACGAACGAACGCTGGCTCCCGGTGAACTGATTCGCGTGGATACCGGGTGCATCGTGGGTATGCAACCCTCGGTCAACTACGACATTCAGTACGTGGGCAAGATCAAGTCGGCGCTCTTCGGGGGCGAAGGACTCTTCTTCGCCACGCTGCGAGGACCCGGACGTGTGTGGCTGCAGTCGCTTCCCCTGAGCCGGCTGGCCAATCGCATCGTCTCCGCCGTGCCGGGCCTGGGGCGCGGCGGGCGTGAAGAGGGCTCCATCCTCGGCGGCCTGGGAAACATCCTCGACGGAGACAACAGCTAATGACTAAGAATCGAGTTCTTCGGGTTGCGGCAGTCATCGCGGCGCTGACGATGGCGGGTTGCGGGAAGCCTGGCGTGGATGGCCTGCGGGAGTCGTTTGCGCAACAGCTCGCCTCGAATCGTTCCGTTCGGGACTTTCAGCGAAACGGGGATGACCTGACCTTCTCGGGCCCAGGCGTCGAGGGCGGCGTTGCCAAATGGCGCGTCCACATCGATTCGGCTGTCATCGAAGCCATCGACGACGCTCGGGCGCCCTACAAGGGCACCGTGAAGTCGTCGTGGTATGCGAACGATCAAATCGTCCGGCCGAGCAGCAGCGGCCGGGACTCCAATCTCCCGGCGGACCTCACAGTCGGCGGCCTGGCCCAGGACTGCTGGGCGCTCTGGGACCCGGCAGCGAAGAAATGGGGCTGGGAGTGAGGGAAGAACCCTTTTACACTCCCCTTCGCTCTTGAGAAATTCTTTCTAGCTCTTCGCAGGCGTGTTGTCCGGACCCGGCGCAGCACCGAACAGGAGAACGTGTCGGTTGTTATCGACGTGCTGCAGCGTCTTAGCGATGTTTTCCGTCATGCGGCGCGTCTCGTAAAATCCGAGAACCTCCCGGTACAACTCGATGCCGGTGAGTGCGGGCTCCTTCGCCGACAGCTCTTGCATGAGGGCGGCCAGCTCCGAGGCAGGTATCTCCGAAAACTCACGCGGGCCGCGACGCCTGACGATAGCGACCGGGGCACCGGTCAGGCGCACGATCCATTCGTCGAAGTCTCGAACGTGAAGTTCATCCCGAGTCACGAGGTATCCGTCGCGCTCAGCACGATGCAGGGCGCGGTGCAATGCTGTTCGGTAATTCTTGCCGACGCGCTGGCCGCCAGAGGCCTTGACGAACACTTGACAGGCGCGCTGCACAGTCATCGGCCCCTCGTGTTCGACGATCGAAACGAGACCGGCAACGACATCGGTGAGGCGCGCCTCCGTCGGATCGGGGAGCGGCCTGATTGGCCATTCGGAGTAGGCAGCGGACTCCGCCCTGGCCATGGGCGGGTCCGGTTGCTCCGCCTCGGCCTCGTCGAGAAGATCGAGGACGACTCCAGCCAGATTCGGCTGTCGCTCCCGGTCTCGCGATGGGGCAGGGACAGGAACCTGAGCGCTGGGTTCCCGTGGGAGGTTCGCCTCGGCTACCCAAGGGGTGGGGCGTCTGGCTTGAGAAGCCTGGACTTCTTGTGCAGCTAGGGTCTTCCAGACTGGCTCCATCGCGGCTTCGGGATCGATTGCAAACGCACTCCCTCGAATTCGGCAGAACGTCCAACCACATCGCTCCAGTACCCTCTGACGTGCGGCGTCCTGCTCATATCGTTCGGGACCATGCCAAAAATCACCGTCGCACTCGACTGCGACCCGGCTTCGCATGCTCTCGACCACGAGATCGAGTCGATATCCGGCAGCTTCATGCTGCGGCAAGGCCCGGTACCCTTTGCCGCAGATCTTGAGATAGACGTCCACCTCAAACCAACTGTCGAACGGGTCCGGGGGCCGAACGAATCTACGGTCGGCAGTCGCCGCGAGTTGAGCGATTTGCTCGAGCGACACGCCCGGAACGTCGCCCCATCCAGGCGCCGGGTTCTGGCAATAGTCAAGCAGTTGATATCGGAAGCACTTTGGACTCAGATCGCCCAGAGACGCGCTGTGAAAAAGAACCATCTGATCCCGCGCGCGGCTCGCCGCAACATTAAATCGACGTCGGTCTGCTTCAGTCGTCAACGTTCCAATCCTGCGCTCGGAATCGAGCGCCGAGACCAAGCTCAGTACCATGACGTCGCGTTCGTCGCCCTGGAAAGCATAGGCATCACCACAAACTAGCTCATGATTCTCCATTTCCTCTGGCCCGATTCGTTGGAGTAGTAGCTGCTGGATCTGAGCCGCCTGCGCCTCACCCAGCAGGCTGATCACTCCGAAGGTCTTGCCTGCGTACTTGGGATCTTGCAGGGCCTCCTGAACCCACGTTGCAACGGCCTCCGCCTCTGGCGGATTCATAACGGACGCGCGAACCCCTTTGAGATACCCGTCGCCTACCTGTCTCGTCATCACGACTGGATCGAGTCGGTTCGCCCCGTACTGTCGCAAGGGAATCAATGGCTCGGCGGCATAGCAGAGCCGATTCGAAAACTGAATGATTTCCGGCATGCACCGGAAATGCTCGCGGAGACGGATGCGTCCTGGATAACGGATCTCGGCGAGATCGAAGAAACTCTGTTCCAGTCCATAGGCGTCCCGGTGTGGCAGATCCGTGAGATGTCGATTGCGCAGATGGATTACGTCTTCTCGGTCGACGCCTACGTGGGACGGGCTGATCTGTTTATCGTCCCCGACGACGATCAATTTCTTCGCGAGGTAGGCGAGCAGGAGGGCTTCAGGCCCCGATTGGCTCGCCTCGTCCACGATCACCACGTCAAAGAGCTCGCTTCCTGGTTGGATCGTTTCGGCGACGCGATAGAGCGGCATGACCCAAGCTGGAATGGCGGACCGGCATTCATTCAGATGCTCGCGCGCGTTGGCACGATGGAGCGGCGCGTACTTGCCGGTGCCTTTGCCGACTGCCCTGACGGATTTTGCCCATGCGACGAGGTGCTGCCGTTCATGTTCAGTCATCCGGCTGAAGCAGTGTCGCCAAGCGAGTAGGCCAGCGATCTCGGCGAGCATCTTCTTGACCCGTTCTCTCGCCGCAGATCGCCGAACTTGAAGCTGTTGCTCCATCGCCGGATCGGCCAGGCGCGTCAGCCAACTCTTAGCCCGAGACCAGAGCCACGATGTCTCAAACTGACTGGCTCGGTTATCCCAGATTGCCGCCTCCGCGTCAGCGCGGAGGGATTCAGCGAGGCGTGGAGCCACGGCGCTGAGTCGACCCTGCAAATCCTTCTGCCTTTCTAAGGCGCTCCCCAGTACGCTCTGGTCGGCCAAAGTGCGCAAACCTGCGCGATATGCTGCGGCATCTCGCCGGTTGAATGCCTGCGCCAGGTCCAGTAGAGCGGGTGTGATGTTCGGTACGGACGCCACGCTTGTGAGGCGCGTCAGCAGAACCGCGGCCTCTTGTTCGACTCCTTGCATCGTCCGCTTGGCTGAAACCGCCTGCAGACAAACGGAGAACTCCTTGACAGTAGATATCTCGTGCCAAGGCAGCGGCGAAACGTCTCGGATTCCGTTCAACGTGGCACGCACGGCGGACGCCTGTTCATGGAGCGAAAGCGCGGTTTCAAGCGGCTCGGACAGGTCCTCTAGCTCCGCGACCACACTAACGACTGTCCGTCCTCTTAGTGGGCAGACGGAGTTCCACATACCTCGGAGCGACTTGAGCCGTTCTTGTTGAACGAGGCGTTCCGCGAGGTCCGTCACGGCTTCTAGCGTGCGACAACGGCGGCCGCCCACGAGAACACCCTCGACGATATAGAGACTCTTCTTTACCGTTCTCGTCCGAAACGGACCCCACCCAAGCCTTCCGCCCTGTTCGAGGTGAGAGCGCAGGTCTTCGGCATCCCGTTTCAGTTCGAGTGAACCATGACGTTCGATTCCAGCGATCGGGTTGTCGTCAGCCCATGCCGCGCGCGGTTTCAAGACTGCGATGTGGGCTGAGGTCGCTTCGCGCAGTTCTCGCCACGTGCGCTCGTTGCCACCGAGGACCTCGATGCCCGCGCGCTCCGCCCAGTGTCTTTGGAAGTGTCTGGCAAGCGAGTCGAACGTACGGAGAAGGCGAGAGACAGCGTCCTGAAGCGCGGCAATCGCGTCTGGAGGCGCCGCCGCAAGCGCCGTGAAATCTTGGTGGTCGCGTCCCGGGAGAGAGCTCTGAACGGATCGGCGAGCCTCATCCTCGCGCGCGAGCAGTGCCTCAAAGTCCGTCGCGGAGGGAACATCGTCAGAACCTGGGAGTCGCCAAGCCGCGTCCTCGAACTTACGCACGTCGCGACGACGTTCGAGCGCAACAAGCTCGATAAATTCGTCCTGCGATAGTGGACGTTCAAGATCCTCCGGAATTGCGTCCCCGATCCAGTCGAGCGTTGTAGCCTCGGCACGCAACCGGTCGCCGATCTTGGAGAGGCTGCCGTCATACGCGTCAAAGACTCCGGTGTGTTGGAAGGTCTCTCGTTCGCGGATGGAGCGAAGGTCACGGAGCACCCGCGCCTCTTGCTCGCGGGCTTCGGTGAGCGTCTTTTCCGCTCGTCCGATTTCCACGGCGGCCTGGCTATTGTCCCAATGATTCTGTTTTTGCGTGATGCCCTGGACCGAATCCTCCATCGCTTGCAGCGCGTCACTGCCTTCGCCCAAAAGCAGAACAGCGAGGGGGGCTATCTCTGGCACACGCGTCGCGATGTAGCGCTTGAGGACCTGGAGAGCGCGCGCCGTGTGGCTCGTGACGAGGACGCGCTGGCCGCTCGCCAATAGGTGGCAGACGAGGTTTACTACCGTGTGCGACTTGCCGGTTCCCGGCGGGCCTTGTACAAGTACACCATCGTGCCCGGACAGCCGCTCAACGATCCTTAGCTGATCGTCGTTCGCTTCGAGTGGAAAGTAGGTTTCGGTGACGTCCTGAGCGCGCCTGACCTCGCCGACGTCCCCCGTTGCGCGTTTCACCTCTGTGACATCAACGAATCGCGCGACCGCATCGGGCACGGGGGCACCTGACTGAAGCTGTCGCAGGATTTCTTGAAATGCGCGGATGAATGAGCGCTCCGTGCGTCGTCTGAGAATGAGCGCCGGACTGAAGACCACTTGAGGGTTGCGCGTTACTGGATCTGTTCGTGAACCCTCGCGGCTATACGATCCGAGTGATGAAGCTGAGTTCGCCCATGATGCCAGGGCTGCATCCACTTGGATTGGATCCCAGATCCCATCCCCAATCCCATCCATCTGCGCTTCAATCGCTCGGAGATCATCGACCGGCGGCCGCTCGCTGGGTTCGAGCATGTCCTGCTCAAGGCGCGGCTTGACACCGTCTGCCGGAGGGCCAACCGCAATGACACCGCGCTTCGCGTCGAACTGAACGCTTGCGGTCGTCACCACAAGGTGCCGCTCCACGGCCAGTCCGCCGGCCAATGCCCATTTCAACAGACCGAGCCCGACGACTACCTCGTACTGCTCCCCGAGACGTTGCTGCTTTTGGTAAACCCGGAACAAGTTCGTATAGACACGTTGGACCGCTTGCGCCCTGCGATCCTCCTCACGCCATGGCCACCACCGGTCCTCAATGTAGTGCTCCCACAGCGACTGCACTCTCGGGTTCTCCGCCAGTCGCGCCTGAATAGCGTGCTCGCCCTCCTCAGGTGGAAGGAGGGCGACCTCATCGCGGAGCCTTGGTAGCTCATTCTCCGAGTCTTGCCACTCACTCTCGATCAGCCAAGGTCTCAGTTCGTCCGGTGGTGTTGGCGCCCTGACGAGTCTCGGCTTCCGGATCTCAATCCACGCCTCGGTCTCCGCTTCATCTCGGCCACCCCGCCATGCGGCGGAATAGCATTCCCGCTCGCGCGGGATCTCGTCCAGCCAAAGTACTTCGTCGTAGCGATCCAGATGACGGACGACCTCGGAGCGAAGCTCCGCAAACTCCTTCAGGAACGTGTAAAGGGCAATGGCCCGTTCTCGGAGGCGATCTGACATGGGTTTCCGATGAGTAATCTACCGGAAAAGCGCTCCTCTTAGGGCAACGCGTGTTTCCAGGACCATCCTCGGAGGTGGCATGAGCACTGGCGAATCGGCACGTTCACGCGGCCTGATAGGATTCAGGGGCACCGGCGTAACGATTATCCTCGCTCACCCCGCGAGTGAACCCAGTCCCTGTAAAGAGCCTTCACTCTGCCGACGACAACGATGTACTCCGCGCCGTCAAAGCGCGGAAACATCTTGATCTTGACGACGAGTTCGTCCTCAGGAAGAATCACGAAGCCAACCGAGATGTTGCAGTCTCGTACAGGGAATTCACGCCGGTCCGAACAGCCAACCCAGCGGCCGATGTCATCAGACTTGCCGAGAATGGCAGGCAAGACGTAGACCTCGTCGAAGGCGTTAAGTCCATACTTCTCCACCGCATATCCGTAGGCCATCTTGGCAATGAAACGGGCGAAGTCTTCGAGGCGAGAGGCCGGCGGGAGCACCTTGTCCGCGCCGAATCGTCGGGCAACATCCTCGCCCTTTTCTTCGAGTTCGAACACGTCCATAGAAGTAGATTCAATCCCGCTACTGTAGGCACGACGGTCGATGTGCGCTGGCACCGGGAAGATCGGCAAATGGATCACCTTCCAGTGGTCCTGCCACCGCGCGTGAATGATCTGAGTCTTTCCGTCCCTTTCGACCCTCATCGGCTGAGGCTTCAATCGATCTTTCGGTCGTCGCGTCGGCGTACGAAGGGCGGCACGGGCCGCGAAGAGACTGTTCCTGAGGACGGTATTCTCGATGCCGGAGGTCATCTTGGCGCAACGGCTACAGCTTGCTTCCAGGAGCGTCAGCCGTCCGCCGAGGCCATACGGCGTTACATGTTCCTCAGAGAGTCCGCCATCGGCCGTTCCGCAGTAGATGCAGCGTCCGATTCGCACCGACTCCCTGGTAGATATCACCCTTCTCATGTGGCTCGAATCCCACTTCGTGTGAGTGACGCGCGCCAGCGACGGCCAACGCTCAGCCGATGACTTGCTGAATCGCGGTACGGAGAGCCACGAGGTCTGTCGGCTGCAACGCTCCGAGCTTTCTCAGGATCAAGCGCTGCTCGACGGTCGTGAACACCGGCTTGATCAGTGACGCCTTCACGAGCCCCGCTTCGCGCCAGTCTTCGATGAGCACGTCGCCGACGCTCACAGCGGTCTTGGCAATTCGACTGGTGATTGCGGCCACAATGACGTCGGGGCGATCTCGGTGATAAGCGTCGGAACTGACGACGACCGCCGGGCGTTTCTTGGAAACCGTCTGGTCCGTGAAGGGAAACGGGACGAGGACGACGTCGCCGAACTTAGAGCCGATCGTATTCGGCATCGTCCGGATTGTCCCAGACCTCGCGGAACGCGCCCTCTGAGAGTCGGGCAGCCGCGTGGACGAGAGCGCGGTCCTGGTCGCGCGTCTTCAGGAAATCGACAAAATCCTCGACTTCCTCAACGCGTTCAGGGGGAAGGCTCTGAATCTTCTCGATCAGCGTCTGGTCCGACATCGATGCCTCACCGCGCATTCTAACCGGTTCGCGGGTCACGCGGCGATATACAAGGATTCGGCGCTCCTTAGCGCAGACCGAGCGGCTCGATGGTGTCCGGCAGATAGTCCTCGAACTCGAGTGGCAGGCGGCCCCACGATTGGAGGCGAAGCCACCTCAGGCCGGCGCATATCAGCAACAGAACGACTGTGACCGCCAGCCATCGCCACAGACCGGAGATCGCAAGTTGCTCGAGCACTCCGCCGATAGGCACCAGCCAGAAGAGCACGAAGATGGCCAGCAGCAGCGTGTGGGCCGCGGGCCGTTTGGCGAACAACACGGTGCAGGTGAACGGAAGTCTGCGCCAGCTGCCCAGCATCACTTCGACAAACATCCAGCCGAGCAGGACGACCACGGGCAGGCACGCCAGCGCGCCCGGAAGGCCCAGCACAGCGGCCTGAACCGGAAACGCAAGAGCCGCAGGAGCCATCACGCCGACGCCGATAAGGGTGTCTCTGACGGCGCCGAGCTGGCGGTGGCGGCAGGCCTCGGCTTCGGTGAATTGAAAGATCCAGGCAGCCCGAAGGTTGGCGGGCAGGAGCATCGCTTCGCGAAGTCCGACCACGGTCGCGACGATGAGCGTGAGGGGCGCTGTGAGCACGGCGCTTGTGAGCCATCGCTCCTGAAGGCCGACGCTCCCGAGCACGCTGTTCGCGGCCTGGGCGAAGCCCGCCGCAAATAGACCGAAGCACACCAGTTGGTGGAGACTGCTCCGCCGCAGGGTGGCTCCCGTAAAGGCTTGAACGGCCTCATAGGCGGGGTGTCTCTTCGGCAGCCACCGGGGTCGCGCCAACGGCATGTGCCAGGCGCGCGGCGTTCCCGTGCGTGTCGCGTCGACGACGACGCGATCGAATCGGCGATACAAGACCAGATAACAACCTGCGGCAGTCAGGGACACCGCCGCCGTAGCCAGAATTGCCGTGAACCCGAGCCGGATGAAATACGGCTCTCGACTGCCAAGCAGCCACTCCTGCACGCCAAGAAACCAGGCGGGAGCGACGAAGTACAGCCAGCTCGCCTTCGCGCGCAGAGAGGGCGCGATGGTCGGGATGCGGTTCACGAGGGGCAAGGACAGCACGATGCCGCAGATCATGCCCGTTTGCAGCACGACCGAGGCGCCGCGCAGCCACATGCGCGGCAGCAGCACGGTGATCACGCCCTGGACTGCGACGATGGTCGCGACGGTGAAGACCGAAGCCAGCGTGCCCGTCACCGTCTGGGCAAGGGCGCGAGAGAGAAGCGTGCTCTCCGCCCAGTGGCCGCCCGACACCAGCGCGAACGGCAGCCCGATCACCATGTTCGCGAACCCGATGAAGAGGCCGGAGAACAGAAAGAGCGCTGCCAGCTTGGCGGCGAAGATTCTCCGCCGAGGCACCGGAAGCGCCATCAGAATGCGAAAGTCCGTCTCGTCGGGAAAGAGCGAGCGCGACACCAGGGCAATCACAAACGCGGTGACTACCATCGGCAGCGAGATCATGAGCAGCCGATCCGCCTGCACCATCATTCTGTACACGTCGACGTTCGGCAGACCGGCATACTTGCCAAGATACAAGCGCATGAGGAGCATGCCGAAGGCGACGATTCCCGAGAGCACCCCGATCATCGCCCGCCTGAACGATTCCTCGCCGGCATCGTCCAGAAAGCTCAGCCGGAAGAAGGCTTGAAAGAAGTGACGCGTCAGGATCACGATCGGACGACCTCGAGGATGTTCTCCGCGACGCTCGTGTAGTCCTCCTGCCGCGTGACCCGCGCGAACACGTCCTCGAGCGAGTGCGACGCCTCCGGACCGCGCACGTGTCCGACGTTCTCGATATTTTCAACGGCAACGACGCGGCCGCCGTGAAGGATGACGGCGCGCGAACAGAGCTGCTCGACCACGTCGAGCCGATGCGAGCTGAAGAGGACCAGGCGGCCGTCGCGAACGAACAGGCGCAGGAGCGTCCGAAACAGGAGACCGGCGCTCACGTCGAGCCCGGCAAACGGCTCGTCGAGCACCAGCAACTGCGGATTGTGAAGCAGGGCCGCCGACAGCAGCACGCGCTGACGCATGCCCTTCGAGAACGCGGACATCGACGCGTAGCGGCTCTCCCACAAGCCGAACGCCTTGAGCAATTGCTCGATCTTTCTGTCGAGGTCCGGCCCGCGCAGGCCTCGAAGCTGCCCGACGAGACGAAGGTACTCGGGAGCCGTCAGGTAGGTATAGAGGTGTGGCTCTTCCGGCACGTAGCCGATCCGACGCTTGTATTCCTCGGGGTCGGCCGTGAGCCGCTGCCCGAACAGCGACAGCGAGCCGCTCGTCGCGTCGAGCAGGCCGACCACCATGTTGATCGTGGTGCTCTTTCCGGAGCCGTTCGGACCAAGATAGCCGAGGATCTCGCCCGGATTGATGGTGAAGCTGACGTTGTCGACCGCGAGCAGCGCTTGATAACGCTTGCTGAGGTTACGCGCTTCGAGCACTTTGGGGGCCGTCCGTCCACGGTCCGCCTAAAGGCGGACACTACATGTTAGGACAGTAGTGTCCGGCATCAGCCGGACCCTTCGTCCTTCAGTAGTGTCCGGCTTCAGCCGGACCCGAGGTTGCGCAAGCGCAACGAATAAAGGCAGTACGAGACGACGAACAGAGCCGCCGCACCGAACATCGCCGAGCCCATCACCGGCTCGAAGATCGGATCTGACAAGAAGGCTCCAGACAGCGCGAACACCAGGCCGAGGCCGACCGTTACATAGCCGGCCATCCGGTGCGTCTGCATCCACAGACAGCGATTTCTCAACGTTCGCGGCGTCCGGATGCCGAGGGCGAGGTTCGGCCTTGTCCGGGGCAGGAGATTGCCAATCCTGACCATGAGCAGACCGAACAGCACGACCGTGGCTCGAGCTTGCCATCCCCGCTCGGTAATGACGCCCGCCAGCGTCGTCACCACCATGGCGTGAATAACAACCACGTACAGAACGAGGGCAAAGACGATGGCGCTATAGGTCGGCTCGAACGCCCCGTCGGCATCTCGGATGGGATCTCGAGCCCACACGCGACAGACCAAGCCGTACATCAGGCCGGCGGCCGTGGGGAGCAGCAAAGCGATGAGCAGCCGAGCGGACAGTGGACCGCCGTCAGGTTCGAAGCCGGGCAGCCTCGAAAACGTCGTGAGGCTCACCAGGTATCCGGCTGCGACGACGATGAGATGTCGCCAGCGTGCGAGTCGAGCCATGTCACACCTCCTGTCCGCGTGGGGCCCGACGCGAGCGCGCACTCCCCTTCCCCATCGCCGGTTTGACCCATTCCATCAAGTGCTGGACCAGATCCTCGAACACCGACGTATTCAGCTCGTAGTGAATCTCCTGACCCTTGCGTGTCGTGCTGACAAGGTCTGCGTCGCGAAGGATGGCCAGATGCCGCGAAATCGTCGGCCAGCTGGAATCGAAGCGGTCGGCGATTTCGCCCGATGTACGGGGACCGCTCCGGAGCATCCGCAAGATGTCGCGGCGGGTCTCGTCGGCCAGAGCACGAAAGGCAGCGCTTGATGCGACCATTTGTAATTAGCAAACTAGCTAATTACAGACGGCCTGTCAACGACAATCTCTTCTCACGACCGGGGGATGCGCTACGGGGTAGCACGCCGGATGGCGTGGATGTCGGCCAGCATGGCGCGGCAGCAGCCCGTGCGCCCGCGCGAGTACCGATCGAACCGGGCTTCGACAACCACCCACTGTCCTGTCAGGCCGCGAATCTCCTCGGTTAACGGCCAGCGGATGTCGAGCCAGACGCCCTTCTGAAACTTACCGCCCTCTTTGTCCTGCTCGTTCGCCCACAGGCTGCTCCCGCCGTACTGGATCTGACTCACGCCTGACACGCGAACCAGTCTCCGATCGTACCGCGCCGGATCGCCGACCAGATCGGCAAGCGACACATCCTCGTACGTGGCGTTGGCGGCAACCTCCGCCGTACGGGGACCGGGTTCGGCACAACCCAGAGCCGACACGGCGAGGCTACACGCAAGGGCACGAAGGCCGAGATTCCGAGGTACATTCATCCGAGCTACCAGAGTCTGGAGAGGAGATCCCGACAAGTTGTAGCACGCGGCGGCCCTGGCGTCGCGGCGGGCGCGGTATTTCTGGCGTGATCGTACGTACGGGAGGGCCGGCGTGCGGCGCCGGCCCTCCCTGCGGTTGCTTTGCGTCCGTCCTTGCTAGTTCGATCCGGCCGCGGCCCTGCCGGCATGCCGCGCGACCTCGGCGAGGTCGACCGTCCGCGCGCCGTGGAACGGCGCGATCGTCTGCACGTCCAGCTTCAGACGCTGAATATTGTCATACAACGTCTGCGCGAAGCCTACGGCGTTCCGGTTGAACGGGGTCGTCGGCGTTGCCGGCGGCGTAAACGCATCCGCCTCGGCCAGAATCTTCTCCTTCGGCAGGTAGACGACCAGCATGTCGCCCACGTGCCGGTAGTTGGTCAGGTTGTGCAGCTCGATTGTCCGCGTGCCGTCGGTCAACGTGCTCATGGCCCCGACGGTCTGGATCTTGACGGGCTTCTTGGACGCCGCCAGCCGATCCGGATTGATGGTGTGGGGGGATTTCGCGACGCGCTCGAGAAACGCCTTGTTCGTCTCGTGCGTGACAATCGTCGCGCCTTCATCCATCGCCGCACGGATCCCGCCGAGGTGGTCCCAGTGGTGGTGCGACGTGACGATGAAGCGAATGGGCTTGTTCGGGATGACTTCCTTGGCCTTGGCGATCACGGCGAGCGCGCGCGGTTCGTTGTTCGGTGTGTCGACCAGAACGATGTGATCGCTCATCTCGACAGCCAGGCTGTGGTGCGTACCGCCCGTCAGGTAGAAGACGCCGTCGGCCAGCCTGGTCGACGTGACCATGGGAGAGGGCGCCGGCTGCGCCGTGCGTACGTTGTCCGGCACCGTGATGTCAACGGGCGCATTGGGCGTGACCGACGCGATCGAGAGGTCGAGGAACGGAAAGCCGTCCTGCTTCTGCACGATGCGCGACGGGAACAGCACGCCGCCGAAGTCGTAGTAGCCGCTGTACTCGGTCTCGACGAGCATGTCGCCCACGATCGACTGGTCGATCCAGGTCTGGACGCGCTCAACCTGATTCCTCGCGTTGATGAGACCGGTCATCTTGTACTTGCCGCCGATGGTGAAGGACACCTCGGTGCCGCCGGCCACCCTCCTGGTGGTCGCGGTGTTCGCCATCGCGGCCTTGATGAACCCCTGCGGGGTTGCCCACAGCATCAGCATCCGCTCGAGCTGATTGGCCGGGGCCGCCGCGGGCTGCGGAGGAGCCGCGGGACCGCGACCGCCACCACCGGCGGGAGCACCCGCTGCCGGCGCAGCCGCCGGAGCGCCACCGGCTGGAGCCGGCGCCGGGACCGGCACGTTCCACGCGTAGTCGCCCGAGACGACCTGGATGAGCCGCTGTTCGGCGCCGCTGAACGCCGCGCCGCCGCCGCGCGGCTGGGGCACGCCCTGGTCGCGGAGCTGTTCCTGGCGCATGCTGGCTGTGTCGTAGTTGATGAAAGCGGCGTAGGACTTCACCATGACAGGCGGCCACACGTCGTTCGCCGTGTAGTTCTGTCCGAGCTGATAGGCAGCACCCGATCCGGTGAACTGCAGGGTCTTGATGTTGGCGACGCCAAGCGCGTCGGCGGCCGCCTTGAGCACGCCAGACTGCTGCGCGGATGGAACCGACGCCAGCGTGAACATCGCGAGCAGGAAGAAGAGAGTCAATCGTCGCATTGCATAGCCTCCGGTGTTGGTTGGACTTAAGGTCGAACAGTCTAACCGGCCAACATGAAGGATGAATGAAGAACTGAATCCGAACCTTCGGATAGAATTTCCCGAGGAGTCACCCTTGCGGACGCGTCACACGCCACAGTTCTTCCCCACTATCGTCGCCCTCGTCCTTGCCGGCCTCGGTCTTGCCGCCCAGGGACTCAGCATCGGGTTCGACGATGACGTGCCGGGAATGGCGCCGCGCGGCTTCCTGTTCGCGGCCGCCCGCCAGACGTCGCCCGGCACGTGGGAGGTGCAGGGCGCCGGAGGGCGACGTCACCTCGCGCACGTGGCCGACGCTTCAGCCGGCGGCTTGTCGATAGCGGTTCTCGCCGCCCCCGCGCCCGCCAACGTCAGGGTCACGTCGCGCATCCGGCTCGTGGACGGAGGGCGCGCCGGGGGCCTCGTCTGGCGGTACCGCGACGGCAGCAACTACTACGCCGTCGGGATCAATCTTGAGCGGCACGAGGCGGCGCTGCACCGCATCATGGGCGGCAACCGCATCCAGCTGGACCACTCGAGCGATCTCGAAGTGGATCCCGAAGCCTGGCACGCGCTGGGCGTCGTGCACCAGGGCGACCAGATTCGCGTGCACCTCGACGGCATCGCGATCCTTCATGCCACCGATCGTGGATTCGACAGCGGGCGCGCCGGCGTCTGGTCGGGTGGCGCGGCCTCCACCTGGTTCGACGACCTCAAGATCGACGAATTCCCGGAGCCGGCCCGGTGAGACTGCTGGTCGTCGAGGATGAAGCCGACCTCGCGCGGACGCTCAAGAAGGCGCTCGAAGAGGAAGCCTTCGCCGTGGACCTGGCCGCCGACGGCGAGGAGGGCCTCTTCAGGGTCGTCGGCACGGCGTACGACGCAGCCATCGTCGACGTGATGCTGCCGCGGCGCGACGGCTGGTCGCTCATCGAGGCCGCCCGCGAGAGTGGCGTGCGGACGCCGGTGTTGGTCCTGACGGCGCGGGACACCGTCGAAGACCGGGTGCGCGGGCTGAATCTGGGCGCCGACGACTACCTGACCAAGCCCTTCGCGCTGGCGGAGCTCGTGGCCCGAGTGCAGGCGATCATCCGCCGGTCGTACGGGAGCCCGTCGCCGCGGGTGACGGCGGGCGACGTCCACATCGACACCGCGGCCAAGCGCGTGTACCGGGACGGGGCGCTCATCGACGTCACATCACGTGAGTACGCCGTACTCGAGCTGCTCGTGCGGTCGCGCGGCAAGCTGGTGACGCGAGCCAGGATCTGCGAGCACATCTACAACGAAGACACCGACGTCCTCTCGAACGTCATCGACGTGCACGTCGCGAGCCTCCGGCGCAAGCTGGGGCCCGATGTCATCCACACGCGACGGGGCGAAGGCTACATCATCGATGCTTGACTCCCTCCGCTCGAGGCTGCTGCTCTCGTACGCGCTGATTCTCGCGTTGGTGATCGTCACCTTCGCCGGCACGGTGTGCTACCTGTACTGGCGCTCCCTGCTGAAAGACATCGATAGAGATCTCCAGGCGGATGCCCGCGCCATCTCGAGTGTCCTGCGTGCCGTCCCTTCGGGCGACTTCGATCTCGAGCTGTCTGCCCAGTACCGCGAATCCGAGTTCGTCAACCGATCGCCGCACACGTACTACGCCGTCTGGAACAGCCGGGGCGAGCTCGTCGATCGCTCCGATCCGGATGCCGTGCTCCCCTCAAGCCGCCAGACTGGGACCCGCATCCGGGACGGTCAGCGGGAGACGATCATCGACGCCTCAAGTGGATCGCTCATTCTGGTCGGCCGGGATCTGAGCGAGGCTCATCGCGAGGTGCGGTCGCTCGCCACCACGGTCGGAGCCTCTGGCGGCGCGGTGCTCCTGCTGTCGCTGCTCGGCGGGTGGTTCCTCGCGGGGCGTGCGCTCGCGCCTGTGGCCAGAATCAGCCGGGCCGCGAGCGCGATGGCCGGAGGCGACCTCTCCACGCGGATTGCCGTCGAACGGACCGAGAGCGAGCTCGAGCAGGTGGCGCGTGCGCTCAACGAAGCCTTCGACCGGCTGAGCCACGCGGCCGACCTCCAGCGGCGCTTCACGGCGGACGCGTCGCACGAGCTCCGCACGCCGTTGGCCACACTGCGCGTGCAGTTGGACTGGGCGCTCAGTCGTCCCCGCACGCCGGCTGACTACACCGAGACGCTCGAGACCTGCCGGCGAGCCTCCGACCGCATGACGCACATCGTCGACGAACTGCTGACGCTGGCGCGCGGGGATGGGGAGCGGCAGGCGTGGCGCGAAGAGGTGGCGCTCGCCTCCGTCGTGCGGGATGCCATCGGGCTGCTGCAGCCGATGGCCGCTGAGCGGCGCGTGGCGGTCGAAGCGGCATGCGAGCCGGCCTACGTGATGGGCGACCCGGCTCGGCTCGGCGACGCGGTGGGAAATCTTCTCAAGAACGCCATCGAGTACAACCGCGAAGGTGGACGGGTCGCGGTCAAGGTATGGAGCGATGGTTCGACCGCCTACGTCCGGGTGCAGGACACCGGAATCGGGATTGCCGCCGATGAGCTGCCGAAGGTGTTCGACCGCTTCTACCGCGCCGACAAGGCGCGCACGAGGAAAGTCGGGGGCGCCGGCCTCGGGCTGGCGATTGCCAAGCGCGTCGTCGAAGACCACGGTGGCAGCATCACCTGCCGCAGCCAAGTCGAGTGCGGCACCGAGGTGATCGTGAGCCTGCCCGCCACCCTCGACGCGCAGACAGCCGCCACGATCCACTAACCGCACGCGGACGGTACGACCATGGCTCGGACGAAGGCGAGCCTCTGCGTCAGACTTGCCAATGTGGCCACATGTGGCTATATTCGGTCGATGGAAACTGGAATCCGTGAGCTCAAGGACAACTTGAGCCGCTACATACGTCGGATCGAGTCTGGCGAGCGTATCGCGGTGACGGCGCACGGTCGTGTGGTGGCCGAGCTGGTGCCCCCATCCAAGGCGTCGAAGGCCGCTCGACGGAGCCGATATGACGAGTTGGTCGCGACAGGGGTCATCCGGCCCGCACTCGAAGGTGGCGACCCCCTCGAGGAGTGGCCAGACATCCGGCTCCCGCGAGGGACGGCTGCGAAATTGATCGACGCCGACCGTGGCGAAGCGTGACGTGTGAGCCTCGCCGACGAGCGGGCAGCGGTACGAGCGCTGCAGGTGTTCGCGCGCCGCTGCAACCTTGTCCGTATCACGGATGCCGTCCTTGCCCGTGTTGGCCGTCCGTTTCCGGTGGAGCCGATTCGCACGCTCGACGCCGTGCACCTTGCGACCGCCGAGTTGCTCGGCGAACCGCCGCAACTGGTGACGATTGTGACGCGAGACGCGCGGGTTCGAGATAACGCCCGAGCGCTCGGATACGCAGTTGGGTAGCTCCATGACTCTGACGGTCGGTGGTCGGCGGCTTACCGCCCGATCCAGTAGGCGATCTTCACGAGGAACACGTCGTCTCCGGGCGCCGAGAAGAGCGCGCCCGCATCCCGACCGAGCGTGAAATCACCGGGATACGCCTGGTCCTGCTGCTGGCGCGTCCACACCGCGTAGAAGGCCGACCCGGGCCTGAGCTCCCAGCGGAACACGGTGTTGACGCGCAGCGACTTGAAGTTGAAATCGGGATTCCTGAACGTAAACGGGGCGGCCGGCCCCACGTCGTCGGGATCGGCCGTGAAAGTCTGTGACGCAGCGTCGTAGCCGAGCAGCGTGCCGGGGCTGCCGTAGTAGCGAAAGTCGAAGGTGCGTGGCCTGGCCAGCTCCCTGAAACTGCTGTACCGGCCAACGGCGAGGAGCGGCTGCATGTACACCTGGAGCGACACCTTCGGCGTCAGGATGGCGTTGACGCGCGTGGTCATCGACAGCTGCGTCTGATCGAGCGAGCCGAAGACGTCGCGCTCGCCGTACGTGTCCACCGCCGTGGCATCGGCGACCGTCCTGACGTACTGCGCGATGGTCAGCGACCGCGTGAGCTGCGGACCTGTCGAGATCGTCAACATCGGCGACGGTTTGAGGTTGACCGTCATGCCGACGTTGCGGTTCCAGCTGCCGGCCTCGTTCGAGAAGCCACTGACGTAGCCCTGGAGCGACAGCCACCGGCGCGAGTCGGTGCCTCCGTTGAGGTTCCAGAAGTTGCCGGACGGAGAGACCATCGAGGGTCCACCGCGCGTCTGCCGATCGTCCTGGGTACGGGCGAACCAGTTGCCGCCCCCGTTGAAGTACCAGTAGTTCAGGAAGGTGAAGGATGCCTGGCCCTGCACGGCGTCGCTCTGCATCTGCTGGTTGAAATTCCAGGTCCACGACTTCGCCACCCACCACGTTTTCGATCGCGTGAACCGGTCCGGGGTCACGTAGCGCCGCAGAAAGACGACGTGCCCGCCGGCCCGATCGCTCGTGCCCATGAATCCAAGATCGTTCGACTCGAACCCGGGGCTGACGCCCCACAGGGAGGCGTTCACCTGCCAGAGCCCGCTGTTCCGGTTGAGGTTGGTCCGTCCGGCGAACCCGGCGAGTGCTTTCCGGTTCGGGTCAAGGGAGACGTGCGACGCGTCTGGACGCTGGTAGTACCGCTGGGACGCCCGCTGCGCGCGCGTGATGGCGGCGGTGGACCCACTGATGCGACTCACCGCAAGCTTGCCGTTGACGACCCACTCGCGCTTGTCGCTCAGAAACCAGTAGCCGTCGCCGCCGACGATGTCGGCGTTGTCCGAGAGCGTGTTACCAAGCGCGGGCGTCCGGAGGCTGCGCGTCACCGCCGTCGTCATCACCCCAAGGCCGCCGCGGCGGCCGACATCGCGCTGCACCCGCGCGACGAAGTAATTCGTGAGCGGCTCGACTTCGCTTTCGCCACGGACCGAGCCCGTCGCGGTGCTCGCAAACTCGCGATCGGTGACGGCATTCACCAGTCCGACGCTCCATCCGCTCGGCGTTTTTCCGGTGAGCTTCGCGGCGCCGAGAATGGTCGTGGCGGTCGGCGGATCGACGAAATCGCCAGAGGCCTGCAGCTGCGGCGATCGGCCGATGCGCCGCGAATAGAAGATCTGCGGGTCCGAGGTGTTGAACCCCCAGTTGCTGTTGGCGCCGTTGCGACCGAAGTTGTTGAAGATCTGGCTGCCTTCGAGGAAGAACGGCCGCTTTTCCTGGAAGAACGTCTCGAACGCCGAGAGGTTGACGACCGCCGGGTCCACCTCGACCTGACCGAAGTCTGGATTGATGGTCCCGTCGAGCGTGAAGGTACTGGTGATGCCCCACTTCACGTCCACGCCGGCCGCGCCAAACCCGCGCGAGCCGTCGTTGAACGGATCACCGGGCCTCGGCCGGACGAACTCGGTGCGTGCCGCCGTGTACGGCAGCGCCTGTACATGGGTCTTGGGGCGGAAGCCATCGAAGCCGTCGATGTGAGCCATCCGTGACGCGAGACCGGCCTCCTGCTTGGGCACGAACTCGAGCCAGGTGGTCTCGTTCTTCCGGCGGATATACCGCTCGACGTTAATCCCCCAGGTCTGCTGTTCGGCAACCTTAAACCTAAGCTGCGACAACGGAATCCGCACTTCGGCGGACCAGCCCTCCTCGTCTATCGACACGGCAGACTGCCAGACGGCGTCCCAGGTCGAGTCCTCAAAGGTGTCGTTCGAGATGGTCGAATCCCTCTGCACGCCCGACGCGCTCACGCGCAGGGACACACCGGTCAGGTGGTCGAGGAGGGGATCGAGATAGATCGTCACCTGGTCCGCGTCCGAACTGTCGTCTCGCTTGGAGAGCCGCCGCGAGATGAGCGCCGGCTGGCTGTCGAACAGGCGCGCACACACATACAGGGCGTCGTCGTCATAGAGCACGCGAACTTCCGTGCGCTCGCTGGCAGGCTTCCCCTCATCTGGATCCCGCTGGGTGAAGCTCGCCGCCGGCCGCGCCAGCGACCAGACTTCGTCGCTCAGCCGGCCGTCGATGACCGGCGGCAGAGGCGCCCGCATGGCTTGCAGCGTGGCGTGCGCGTGCTCCGCGCGGACCGGTCCCTGGGAACCCTCACCGGCGGCACCATCGACGGACCATAGTGCGAGCACCGTCACGAGCGCGCAGATGTGCAGTGGGGCGATGGAGCGACAGTGCGGGCATGCAGCGGCGCTCAGGTGCTGAGGTGCCGAGGTATTTGGGTGCTCGGACATCCGCGTGCGTGCTCAGTATAGACGTATGCGGCGCCGGATAGTTTGCTGTTTCTCTTCCTCGGCCCGCTCCTGGGGGTGAAAACCCCGGAAACCGGAAAAGGTTACAGGATATGATCGCCGCGCGGAGGTTGAGAGGGCCGTATGGGCGCCGACACGCACTGTCCACATGTCTATGGGATTGCCAACGTCAAGCCGCCGCAGGTGCGCCAGTGCGACGAGTGCGTGAAGACCGGCGCGAAGTGGGTGCACCTGCGCACGTGCCAATCCTGCGGCGCCACCCTCTGCTGCGACGCCTCGCCCAATCGACATGCTCGCGCACACGCCCAGGCCCGAAGCCACCCCGTCGTCGCCTCGGCCGAACCGAGCGAGCGGTGGCTGTACTGCTATCCAGACGACATCGTCACGGAGTACTGAGCCTGGCGGAGGATCGCAACACATTGTCGGCATAGTGAAACCCGCCGGCGCGGCGCCGCCGTCCGGTCAGCGGAGGAGAAACGACCGTGCCGAACGACAAGACCGTGAGAACGAGCGCTCAGCTGGATTTCAAGGCCATCACCGGCCGGCAGCAGCAGACCTGGGCGACGGGCGATTTCAACGCCGTGGCCATGACGATCGTGCCCGTGTCGGAGGCGGTGGTCGCCGCCGTCAATCCGCACGCCGGCCAGAAGGTGCTCGACATCGCCTGCGGCAGCGGCAACACGGCGCTCGTGGCGGCCCGGCGCTTCTGCGACGTCACGGGTATCGACTATGTGCCCGCGCTCATCGAACGGGCGCGCCAGCGGGCGGCCGCCGATGGCGTGCAGGCCGAGTTCCGCGAGGGGGACGCGCAGGCACTGCCCTTTCCAAACGCGATGTTCGACGCCGTGTTCTCGACCTTTGGCGTGATGTTCGCCCCCAATCAGGATCTGGCGGCGCGCGAGCTGCTGCGCGTCTGCAAGCCCGGCGGCCGCATCGGCCTGGCCAACTGGATGCCGGCCGAGTATGGCGGCGACTTCTTCCGCACGATCGCGAAGTACGCGCCGCCGCCCGCCGGCCTCAAGCCGCCGCTGCGCTGGGGCACCGAGGAAGGGCTGCGCGAGCTCATCGGCGGGGGCACGAGCGCCATCCGCACCGAGCGGAAGGTGGTGACGATGTACTACCGATCGATCGACCACGCGATCGAGACGTTCCGCAACTTCTTTGGACCGATGGCGCGGGCCTTCCAGGCGATCGACGCAGCCGGACAGAATGCGCTGCGCAGCGACGTGGCGACGCTCTTCGACCGTTACAACCGCGCCACCGATGGCACGCTCGCGATGGAGGCCGCCTACCTGCAGGCGGTCGCCACGCGGAGCTAGGACCAGCGCACCCGGCGCTTACGCCACGACGATCATGGCCGTCACGGTCGTGCGATCCGCGACGTCCTGATACGCCTTCATAATCTCCTCAAGCGTGTAGGTCGAGGTGATGAGCGACTTGGCGTCGTAGAGGCCTCGCTCGATCAGTCGCACGTAACGCGGGATGTCGCGCATCGAGCTCGTGCCGCCGTACTGGCTCGAGTGATGCGTCCGGCTGCCGTTGTTCCACTGATTGACCGGAAACGAGATCGTCGCCTGCGGAGGAAAACCGACGCCGGTGGTGCAGAAGTGCCCACCCACCGGGACGGCCTGGAACATCTGCTGCAGCGGCTGGATGCCCGTCGGGTCGGGACCGGCTTCCACCTTCGGCTTGAACCGGTCGTAGCCCACCGCTTCGATGATGAAATCGGGCCCGACGTTCGCCGCAACGCCTGCGCGGTTGGCCACCGCATAGCGGCCGCCGGCGAAATTTCGATCGGTCGGCCCCTTGCACATATTCTTGATCTTGGTGACGAGGTCCCATCCCTTGTCCACGTTGGGGTCGAGCGCCGCCGTCGCGCCGATCTTCAGCGCGAGATCGCGTCGCGCCTTGATCGGGTCCACGGCAATCACCTGCGCGGCGCCCATGATGCGCGCGCCCTGGACGGCGCTCAGGCCGACCGGACCCAGGCCGAACACGGCCACGTCGGCTCCCGGCTCCACCGGCGACAGCGTCATCGTCGTGCCCAAACCACATCCGCCGACGCAGTGGAGCATGGCGAGCTCGATGGATGGCGCGTTGGAAAACACGGGAACGACGGATTCCTCGAGCGGCACCATGTATTCGGCCATCCCTCCGATGTTCCCCGCCTGCACCACCCTCGTACCGTTTGCCAGCGTGGCCATGGGAACCGTCTTCTGGCCCGCGGTGAACTGGCAGCGATCGGCGCGCCCGCGCAGGCACTGGTAGCATTGGCCGCAATGCGGCGTGACCGGCACGATGACCCGATCGCCAACCGCCACTCGCTTGACCTCCGGACCGATCGCGACGACCGTGCCGACGCCACCGTGTCCCTGGATGGTCGGCTCGTTGGGGTCGTTGATGATGACGGGGGCCTGCGGGCCAAGTGGATCGGGCGGATCCTGCGTGCCGAGCACGCGCGCGCACATGGTGTAGCAGCACTGCGTGACCTCGGTGCGAACGACGACCTGACGGCCGCTGATAGGCAGCAGCGTGAGTTCCACCAGCCGGGTCGTGTTCGGGCCGAACCCCGTGGAGACGACCGCCCTGAACTTGCGGCCCGCCACATTCGTCGTCTGACCACCCTGCGCCCCGGCCTGGGCGGCCGCCAGTGGCGCACCGCCTCCGACGAGCGCCGCGCCGCCAATAGCCGCTGCCGTGCCTCGCTTGAGAAGAGTGCGACGAGAAATCGAGGATCGAGACGCCATCTCAGACCTCCTGTATTAGTGAGTCATCATACTGCAGGAATAATTCTGTTTCCTGACTTCAATGCGCAAATTGTTTGAGCGCGTCGACGATGCGTTTGATCCGAGCGAAGTTCGACACGCACCCGCTCACGCTCGTCATAAGGGAGCCGTCCTCAACGATGATGTCGCGAACCCTGGCCCTCGTGAGAGCCGCATGCACCTGAGCCGGGTCCAGTGCGGTGGGAAGCCACTGAAGGAAGTGCTCCCGCTGCTCCCGGCTGAGCTCGACGAAGCGCATGACGGTGACTTTCATGACGAAGGCGCGTTCGAGCCGTGGCTCGATCGCCTTGACGAATTTCCAGTTCGGAAAGGCCTTGAAGAATCCCGGCTTGATGAACAATCGTCCGGGCGTCCCGGGCGCCGTCACCCGCACGCGGGTGTGATAGGTGCTGGATCCGCTGCCGCTCCATCTGGTCGAGATCTCGATGGTGAAGCCATCACCCGCGATGCTGCCGGGCCTCCACAATCCGTTGTCGACGTGCGCGGCCCCCAGTTTCTGGGCCAGGGCACGAAATCGCGGCCGTCGCGTCAGCGCCACGATCGCGTAGAGGGCAACGGGCAGCACGACCCACGAGATCACGAACAGATCGCGGGGAGACAGGGACAGGGTCATCGCCACGCTCTATGCGTCCCCAATGAGTCTGGCGATGTCGCGGGCCCTGGCGCTGGCGTCGGCTTCGCCAATCTCTATGAGCTCTGCGATATAGCCGGGCTCGAAAATCAGCATGCTCAAGAGATCCGGATCCGCACTGGTGCGAGACCCAAGGCCACGCACCAGGTGTCGGAACATGCGCGGCAGCTGAGGCTCGAACCTCGCGGCGAGCCGCCCGATGTCCTGCGACGGCCTGATCTGCACCAGATCGATCACGCGCAGCCCATGACGCTTCTCCGGCGGCAGCTCGGCGAGCAGCCGGTTCATCCGCTCGAGCACGAACGCCTCGCGGTCGTGGTCGTCGAGGTAGAGCGCGTTGAGGATCTGGCCGGCAATCTGGAGCGGCGGGGGGTAGCGCTCCTCCGGGTCGGGCTTGCCATGACCTCGATCGTGCCGCGTGGAGACGGCGAGGATGCGGTTGGCCCCCAGATGCAAGGCCGGCGAGAGCGGACTGGTGAGGCGGAGTCCGCCGTCCCCGTACCAGGCGCCGTCCAGCCGTGTCGCGGGGAAGAGGATCGGCAGCGACGCCGACGCCATCACGTGGTCCACCGTGATGCGCGCCTTCACGTATTCCCGGAACGGACGATCCCACCCCTCCATGTCGCAGCCCTGGACCCACGCAACGGTCCGCCCCGTCGCATAGCTGCTCGTCATGACGGCGAGTCCACGCAGGCGTCCCTCGTCCAGATTGCGCGCGACGCCTGCGATCTCGCCCGTGTCAGTCGGCGTGAAGATCGCCTCGAGCGTCTGTCTGAGCGGCGAGGTGTCGACCAGGCCGCGCAGCGGTGGCGCAATGGCGCCACCGCCGGCCACCAAGCGCAGCCCCCAGTGCCAGATGTTGCCCATGAGTGACGCCGAATCGACCCGAAAGACATGTTCGATCGTGAGCTGGCGCCAGAGGGCTGTGAGATCGTCGGCCACGGCCTGCAGCGGGCCGGCATGCGACGCGAGAAACACCGCATTAATGGCCCCGGCCGACACGCCGGTGATGATCGGAATCCGCAGGTTCGGGTAATGGCGCGCCAGCCAGCGAAGCAGCCCCACCTGGTAGGCGGCTCGGGCCCCTCCGCCGTCGAAGGCAATGGCGAGATCGTCTGGTCCGGTCGTCACGCTAGAAATTGTTCAACCCCTGTAGTGTCCGCCTTCAGGCGGACGTGAAGTATTGTGACGTACGTGGACCGCGACCGGGAAGACGCACTGCGTGCGATTTACGATGAGCGCTATGTGGACGAGTACGATCCGCACGCCGTCGGGCGGATACGGCGCATGCTCCCTTTTATCGAGCTGTCCGGCCGTGAGGTCGTGGCGGACTTGGCGTGCGGCAACGGCGTGCTGCTCGAGATCCTCAGCCCGCTCGTCCGCCAGTATGTCGGCGTCGATTTTTCAGACGCCTTCGTGCGCGCGGCCGAGCGCCGGCGCGACGCCCATCACATCCGCAACGGCGCCTTCCACTGCGCCGACATCGTCCCCTTCTGCGCCAGGCATCCCAATGAGTTTGACGCCGGCTTTGCCCTCGACTTCTCGGAGCACATCTACGACGAGCAGTTCCTGCGCATCTTCCGCGCCATCCACGGCGCCCTCAAGCCGGGAGCGCGACTCTACCTGCACACGCCCAATCGCGACTACTTCATGGAGCGCCTCCGCGAGTGGGGCGTCCTCAGGCAGATTGAAGGCCACGTCGCGGTCCGGGACGCCCAAAGGCATCAGGCGCTGCTCGCCGAATGTGGCTTCGCGGACGTCCAAGTCCGTTATCTCCCACATTATCTATATCCGGCCTCGGCGTTTCACTTCCTCGGCGCCCTGCCCCTCGTCGGCCGGTACTTCCGCGCGCGGCTGTTTCTGACAGCTCGTGCGTGACCGGCCTGTCCGCCTGAAGGCGGACACTACAGATTCTGTCGTCGGGTCCGCCTGAAGGTGGACACTACAGATTCTGTCGTCGGGTCCGCCTGAAGGCGGACACTACGGATTCTGTCGTCGGGTCCGCCTGAAGGCGGACACTACGATTGATGTCGTAGTGTCCGGCTTGAGCCGGACCCGTTATCATCGTCGTCGTGGAGAAGGTCAACGCCGAGATCATGGCCGTGAACGATCCCCGGGGGGGGAGGAGCGGCGCGCAATGGCGGCGGGACGCCGGAGGCGTAATGCTGTGAACCTCGCGGCGATTTCGCTCGTCGCCCTGCTGCTGACGCTCGCCGCGAGCTGCTTCTCCCGCGTCAACGTCGGCGTGCTCGCCATCGTCCTGGCCTGGATCGTCGGCGTCTATGTCGGCGGCATGCGCATCGAAGAGGTGCTGGCCGGGTTCCCGGCTGCGCTGTTTCTCACCCTTGTCGGCGTCACGATGCTCTTCGCTCAAGCGCAGGCCAACGGCACGCTCGATCGGGTGGCCCACCGTGCGGTCGCCCTCTGCCGCGGCGTCACCGGCACCATCCCGCTCATGTTTTTCGCGCTGGCGGCCATGCTCTCGTCGATCGGCCCCGGCAACATCGCCTCGACCGCGCTCGTCGCCCCGATCGGGATGGCCGCCGCGGGGCGCTACGGCATCTCGGCTTTCCTGATGGCGATGATGATCGCCAACGGCGCGAGCGCGGGATCGTTGTCGCCTGTGGCGCCAACCGGCGTCATCGTCAACGGCATTGTGGCCAGACTTGGACTGCCGGACGTGCGGTGGGCGATCTACGTCAACAACCTCTTCGTGCACGCCGCCATCGCCGTCGGCGGATATCTCCTGCTCGGCGGCTGGCGGCTGTTATCCTCGAGGGCGCAGGCGCCCGGCGCCACAAACGGCCCGCCAGAGGCGCCCCCGACGAACGGTCCGGACCACAGCCTCGAACCCCGCCACTATCTGACGCTCTCCGTCATCATCGCGCTCATCGTCGGCGTGGTGGCCATCGACCTGCACGTCGGCATGGGCGCGTTCGCGGGCGCCCTGATTCTGAGCTTCTCGGGGGCCGTGGACAACCGCGAGGCGGCGAAGCACATTCCGTGGAACGTGATCGTCTTGGTGAGTGGCGTCACGGTGCTCATTGCGCTCATCGAGAAGACCGGCGGTCTGGACCTGTTCACCGCCTTCCTCGCGCGCCTGGCGACGCCGTCGACCGTCACCGGCGTGGCGGCGTTTTTCACGGGGCTGATCTCGATCTACAGCAGCACGACGGGCGTCGTGCTGCCCGCGCTTCTGCCCACCGTGCCGGGGCTGGTCGAGCGGCTCGGCGGCGGCGATGCGATGGCGATCGTCTATTCGATGAACGCAGGCGGGCACCTGGTGGACGTGTCGCCCCTGTCCACGCTGGGCGCGCTCTGCCTGGCCGCGGCGCCGGAGGGAACCGACGCCCGGAAGCTGTTCAATCAGCTGCTGGCGTGGGGGCTGTCGATGAGCATCGTCGGGGCCGTCGTCTGCTGGCTGGTGTTCTAGGAGCCCGTCCGAGTAATCGTCTGTGACCTGTCGATGATTCCGCTGCGCGCCAACGCGCCAAACGTACTACACTGCGGGCAATGGCCAAGACCTACCGCCCCTATGTGCCCGAGCAGGATCTGTTGCTGCCGCCGAGCCTGCGGGACTGGTTGCCGGAGGATCACCTGGCGTATTTCGTGAGCGACTTGATTGATCAGTTGGATCTGTCGGCGATCACGGCGGTCTATGACGACGAGGAACGCGGCTATCCGCCGTATCACCCGGTCATGCTGACGAAGGTGTTGGTGTACGGCTACTGCGTCGGCGTCTTCTCGTCGCGCCGGATCC
>Ga0156016_146_pt2 | contig 42012 bp, 44 predicted proteins | sample RifCSPlowO2_02_FD_107670 | JGI IMG/M metagenome (GOLD analysis project Ga0156016, IMG submission 107670) | Acidobacteria bacterium RIFCSPLOWO2_02_FULL_64_15 | reverse complement strand
CGGCATCGTGGTCTGAATGATCGACTCAATTCGTTTGGATTGCTCGTCGGTCAGACCCAGGAGGGTCTTTCGGGAGTCCCTCCACCAGAGACCGGGCACGAACGGCGACGGAGGTGCTGGAGGCGGTGTTTGTGCGGCAACGGGGCCAGCCAGCGCCAGGAGCATCAGCCCTGGGAGCAGCCGGCGAAACCAACAAGACTTCATTCGTAAACCTCTGAAGAAGCTGTTACTTAATGTGAAATACGACAGCTGCCGGAGTTGTATTTAGCTTCGGCGCCGCCAGTTTGGGGACCGTCTCGATCCTTAGGCCTATTCCCCTAAGTCCTGATTTCGCAGAACTTGGCGAGTGTTTCTATCACTACGCCGACCAGATTGTCCGGTGTCGAGGCGCCAGAAGTGAGTCCGACTGTCACGGTTCCTAGGGCAGGCAGCCACGCGGCAGATGTCACCTCGTGGTGCCCTCCGACCGGTCGGTGGCGGATCTCGGTCGGTGACAGCAAGCAGTCGGGATCGGCGATATGAAAGGTCGGCCGCGACGCGGCGCATATGCGTGCGAGGTTGGCGGTGTTGCTGCTGTTGTAGCCGCCGATGACGACCATGAGATCGACGTGCTGCTCCTCGAGCAGGGCCACGACCGCATCCTGCCGATCCTGTGTGGCGCTGCAGATCGTGTCGAAGGCCTGGAAGCGCTCTCCAAGGGACGGCTCGCCATAGCGATCGATCATTGCCGCTCTCAGCATCTCGCCGATCTCAATCGACTCGGACATCAGCATCGTCGTCTGATTGGCCAGACCGACGCGCTGAAGGTCGCGATCGGGATCGAACGCGGCGGAAGTGGCGCGCGCGAAGCGCTGCAGGAACGCCTCGCGGGCTTCACCGTGACGGACGTACTCGCAGACGGCGGCGGCTTCGTCGCGATCGAACACCACGAGATAGCGGCCGCCGTACTCGACGGCCTGCGATACGGTGGCCCGCGTTTCCTCGTGCCAGACCTTGCCATGGATGATCGACGTCCAGCCACCCTCGGCGTACCGTCTGACGTTCTTCCAGACATTGAGCACCGACCCGCAGGTCGTGTCGACGAGCGTACAGTGGCGGCGCTCGAGCTGCTGCAGCATGGCGACGGTGACGCCAAACGCCGGCAGGATGACGACGTCGCGCGGGCCGAGCCGATCGGCGGCATTGGCGTCGTCGCTCAGGAAGTGGACCCCCATGGCGCGCAGGTTGTCGTTGACGTGCGGGTTGTGAATGATCTCGCCGGCCAGAAACACCGGCCGATCGGGGAAACGCTTGCGGGTCTGGTAGGCATAGTCGACGGCGCGTTCGACGCCGTAGCAGAAGCCGAAACTACGCGCCAGGTGCACGGTGAGCCGCCCGGCCCGGTACGTGAAATCGTCGGCCTTGATGCGATCGACGATGGCGCTGCGGTAGTTCGCGGCCAGCAGCCCGGCCACCGCGTGCTGCAGGTCGAGACCCTTACGGAAGATGAGGGAGGGCAGAATTCACCGATAGCTTGCGAGCACGAAGTCCCGCGCGCGGGGCGTGAGGGCGTCAAACGGCTGCAACTCGCGGGTCGCGGGCCGATCGAGCATCAGTTCGAACTCCGACCAGAAGGCATCGTCGGCCACATCGGGCGGCGGAGCCGTCTCGCGCGCCACCATCGGCGTGCCGAGCGAGGGGCGCGGTGAGGAGAGCGAGGGCGCGCTGGCGCTAGAGCCCGACGAGGGCCATAGACGCCACTGCCAGCCGAATGACGCGCCTAGGGCCACACCGATGAACAACCCGGCGGCGGCCGCTGCGGCCACAAACCGCCCTATGCTGTGGGGCGGAGCCTCGTGTCGTTCGCCTGCCCCGCCGGCCGGGCGCGGGAAGCTGATGACGCGCGCGGCGTGGCCCACGTGCTCGATCCGCCGCTCGATGTGCTGCTGTTGCGCGCGGAGGCGCTCCGGCGTGAACACTGCGTTGGTGGCCTCATCGGCATCCGCGCGGAGTTCGTCCATCAGAGCGACGAGTTCGGTATAACGCGCGACACACGGCTCGCAGTCCGCCAGGTGCTCAGCGATCCGAGGGTCGGGCGCTTCGCGATTGCGCTCGGCCAGGTAGCAATCAAACAAGCGGTCTTCGTGGAGGTGCTGGATGCGACCCATCACGGTTTGCCTCCGAGCAGCGCCCGCAGCTTGTGCGCGGCGCGAAAAAGATGAACTCTCACGGTCGATTCGTTGAGCCCGGTCATCGCGCTGACTTCGCGCGGCGTGCAGTCGCCGAAGTGACAGAGCATAAAGATAGTCCGCTGGCGGCCGTCGAGCCGATCGACAGCGGCTGCGAGGCGCACGCGCCGTTCGCGCGCGAGCAGCCGCTGCTCGGGGTTCCCAGGGGACCGGCTGTCCGCGAGGCCTTGCATCCCGTCAGCATTCGAGGCCTCGCCGGACACGAACCAGCGGTCGCGGCGCGCTCGCGCTTTGCGGCGATCGAGACAGCCGTTGATGAGAATGCGTGTAAACCACACCTCAAAAGGCCACGTCTCCCGATACGAGCTGATGTGGGTGAACACCTTGACGAAGGCGTCCTGCACCGCTTCGTCGGCCTCGGCGACATCGCGCAGATACTGATAGGCGATGCGGGAGGCCCGGCGCTGGTGCGTCGCGACCAACTCGGTGAACCGGCCGCGCGCCTCGGCCATGTCGCCCTGCTCGACCAGTCCGCGAATCTCGACCGCGAGCCGCGAATCATCACCCTCCACAGCCTCGAACGTCGAAAGACTCCTTCGTCCAGACGCCACTGGCGATCGGGACGATAGCGATGACATCGATGACAGGGGCTTCTCCCCGATTTCATCGACGACCACGGGCGCGTTCGCCTCTCTGATAGTCCGCAACTCACCGCTCATACAGCCATTACGATACCACCAGGGGGCTGTTTACAGGTGGGCGATTCGGTTAATGGTTGACTTCTGGACGATCCAGCCAGTACGATTTGCACTTTCCGCGTATGTTGCTGCGCTTTCATACCTTAAGACGCATCTTAGGAGCCGTGCATGAGTACTGAAGTTGAGCGAGGTCGTGGTCTGGAGCAGGAGGGGATTCAGACCGAGCGCGTCAAGTGGAACCTGTCGACGCCCGCGCTGTACGAGGAAGCCGTTCGGCGCGAGGAGGGGGTGATTGCGGCCGACGGGCCGCTGCTGTGCCGCACCGGCCAGCACACGGGCCGGTCCCCGAATGACAAGTTCGTCGTCCGTGAGAGCTCGAGCGAAGCCAGCGTGTGGTGGGGGAAGGTGAACCAGCCCATGGATCAGGCGCGCTTCGATGCCCTCCACCGCGATCTGATCAAGTCGCTCGCCGGCAAGGAACTGTTCGTTCAAGACTGCTACGCGGGCGCCGACCCGAAGTACCGGATCCCCATCCGCGTCATCACCGAGTACGCCTGGCACAACCTGTTCGCCCGCAACCTCTTTATCGTCGATGCGACGCCGTCGGTTCCGCACGTGCCCCAGTTCACCGTCATCGACTCGCCGAGATTCCATGCCGACCCGGCGCGCCACGGGACACGGTCCGAAGTGGTGATTGCGGTTAATTTTGGGAAGAGGCTCGTCCTCATCGGCGGGACGAGCTACGCGGGCGAGATCAAGAAGTCCATTTTCACGATCTTGAACTACATCCTGCCGATGCAGAACGTGCTCTCGATGCACTGCTCGGCCAATATCGGGCCCAAGGGCGATGTCGCTCTGTTCTTTGGTCTGTCGGGAACCGGCAAGACGACGCTGTCGAGCGACCCCGAGCGGCAGCTCATCGGCGACGATGAGCACGGGTGGAGCGAGCGCGGCGTGTTCAACTTCGAGGGCGGGTGTTACGCGAAGACCATTCGCCTGTCGGCCGAAGCCGAGCCGCAGATCTATGCAACGACGCGTCGCTTCGGCACGGTCTTGGAGAACGTGGTGGTGGATCCCGAGACACGCGTGCTCGATCTGGATGACGATCGGTTCACCGAGAACACGCGTGCGGCCTATCCCATCTCGTTCATCGACAACGCGGAGCCCTCCGGACAGGGCGGGCATCCCCAGAACGTGGTGATGCTGACGGCCGACGCCTTCGGTGTCCTGCCGCCGATTTCCCGCCTGACGCCTGAAGCCGCGATGTACCACTTCCTGTCCGGCTACACGGCCAAGGTCGCCGGTACCGAGAAGGGCGTGACGGAGCCGAAAGCCACGTTCAGCACGTGCTTCGGATCGCCGTTCCTGCCGCTCGTGCCCGGTCGCTATGCCACGATGCTCGGCGAGCGCATTGCGACACACAAGGCTCGTGTGTGGCTCGTCAACACCGGGTGGACCGGCGGGCCGTACGGCACCGGCCGGCGGATGAAGATCGCCCACACGCGGGCGATGATCCGGGCGGCGCTGTCCGGCGCGCTGGACACGGTCGCGTACGAGCGGGACAAGGCGTTCAACGTCGATGTGCCGACCAGTTGCCCCGATGTGCCCCCTGACGTGCTGAAGCCTCGCAACACCTGGTCGAACGCGGCCCAGTACGACGAGCAGGCGGCGAAGCTGGCCCGCATGTTTGTCGAGAACTTCCAGGCGTTTGAATCCGGCGTGACGCCAGAGATTCGTGCCGCCGGACCACGCGCCTGATGAATCGGTGACGCGTGGCTGGTGACTGGCCAGCCACCAGCACCATGGATTACGAGCCCGTCATCGGACTGGAGATCCATGCGCAGCTTCTGACCGCGTCGAAAATGTTCTGCGGCTGCAGTGCCGTATTCGGCGCTCCCCCCAACGCGCACGTCTGTCCCGTGTGTCTCGGGCTGCCGGGCGCCCTGCCGGTCATCAACCGCGGTGCCGTCAGCCACGCCGTCCGTGCAGCGCTTGCGCTTGGCTGTACCGTTCACGAGACGTCAGTCTTCGCACGAAAGAACTACTTTTACCCGGATCTGCCGAAGGGCTACCAGATCTCGCAATACGAGCAGCCACTGGCGACCGATGGTCTCGTACCAGCCGACAGTGACTACTGGGCACCCCCGTATGACGTTCGCATCAGACGCCTTCACCTGGAAGAAGACGCGGGGAAGCTCCTGCACGAAGGATTTGCGGATTCGGCCCGCAGAAGCTACGTCGATCTGAATCGTGCCGGAGTGCCGCTCGTCGAGATCGTCACTGAGCCGGACTTCCACGGCGAGGGTGCGGCCCGGTACGCCGCAGCATTGTTCGCGTATCTGCGGGAATTACTTGTTGCCATTTCTGCCAACGACGGCAACATGGAGGAGGGCAGCCTGCGCTGCGACGCCAACGTCTCGGTCCGTCCGGTGGGAAGCCAACGCTTGGGGACGAAGGTCGAGATCAAGAACCTCAACTCGTTCCGGTTCCTCGAGGACGCGATCGACTTCGAGTGTCGACGGCAGATCGACGTCCTCACGTCTGGTGAACGATTGATACAGGAAACGCGGCTCTGGAACGGATCGGCGAGGCGGACCGTCTCGATGCGCAGTAAAGAGGAAGCTCACGATTACCGGTACTTTCCCGAGCCCGACTTGCCGCCGCTCGTTGTTGATGCCGCGCGCGTGCGGACGCTCCAGGCCGACCTGCCGGACCTGCCGGCCTTGCGCCGCCGCCACCTCATGACCACTCACGGCTTGACGCGCGAGGAGGTTGTGACGCTGACACGCGTGGCGCCGGGCCTCGACGTGTACTTCGAGGAAACGGTCAAGAGCGGCGCGACCGCGCGGGCAACGAAGAACTGGTTGCTCGGCGCCGTGCGCGCCAAGATGAACGAAGAGGGCTACGACGTCGCACAGCTGCGCGAACGCCTCGGGCCCGAGCGGCTGGCGGGCCTGATTCGGCTCGTCGAGGCGGGGACCATCAACAGTTCGATGGCGAAGGATGTGTTCGAGAAGATGTTCCAATCGGTGCGGGATGCCGCCGAGATTGTCCGGGCTGAAGGCCTCGCGCAGATCGACGACGAGTCGCGCATCGACGCGTTGATTAGGGAAGTGCTCGCGAACAACGGCGACGCGGTCGCGCAGTATCGCCGGGGCAGGGCCGCGACTTTTGGATTCCTCGTCGGCCAGGTCATGAAGGCGGCCAGTGGCAAGGTGAATCCCGCGCGCGTCAGCCAACTGCTGAAGCGTGCGCTCGAGGCCCTGTGATCGAGGCGGCCCATCTCTCCAAGCTCTACAACCGCGGTGTCTATGCGCTGCGCGATCTCTCGCTCACCATCGAGAAGGGCGAGTTCCTGTTCCTCACGGGACCCAGTGGCGCCGGCAAGTCGACGTTTCTCAAGCTGCTCCTGCGCGAGGAGCTGCCGAGTGAGGGCGATCTGATGGTGGCCGGCCGCGATCTCAGGACCCTCCGGTCTTCACAGGTGCAGTCGTATCGACGCAGCGTCGGCTTCGTGTTTCAGGACTTCCGGCTTGTCCCCCGCTTTACCGTGTTTCAGAACGTCGCGTTCGTCATGCGCGTGCTCGGCGTGCCCGTCGCAGTGCAGCAGCGCAAGACCTTCCAGGCGCTCAAGTGGGTCGGGTTGCAGCATCGGATGAACGCGCTTCCCGAAGAGCTCTCGGGCGGCGAGCAGCAGCGCATCGCCATCGCCCGCGCGCTCGTCAACGATCCCCAGATCGTGCTGGCCGACGAACCAACCGGCAACCTCGATCCCGACCTGGCGCTGGAAATCATGAACCTGTTTCGCGAGGCCAACGCGCGTGGCACGACCGTCGTAGTGGCGACGCACGACCGAGAACTCATCCGCCGCGTCGGGCGGCGCGCCATCACTCTGGACCATGGGCGCGTCGTGGAGGTCGCCTGATGCGCGCGCTGCGGTACTCGTGTGAGGAGGCGGTGGCGAGCCTGTGGCGCGGCCGGCACTCGGGGCTCCTCTCGACGGGCACCATCGCGCTGGCGCTCTTCGTCCTCGGCGGATTCCTGCTCGTGACAACCAACCTCGAACGCTTGGGCGCTGAGTGGAGCAACGCAGCGGAACTCTCCGTGTACCTGCAGGACGACGTCACCGGGGCCGAGCGGCAGGCCATCGAGGCGGATCTCGCGCCTGGCGACCTCGTGGCCGCCCACGAGTACGTCTCGAAGGCTGACGCGCTCGTGCGCTTCAAGCAGACATTCGGCGACCTCGGCACCTCGATCGATGCGTTAGGCGAGAACCCCCTGCCGGCGTCCTACGAGGTTCGGCTGCGATCCGGTCCTGCGGCGTCGGCCGTCGCCGCCGACAGTCTCGGCGCGAAGCTTCGGTTGTTGCCAGGTGTGGCCGATGTCCGCTACGACCGCCAATGGCTCGACCGACTGCTGTCGGCTATCGTCGTCATTCGTGATGTCGGGTGGGTGCTCGGGTCAGTGTTGACGATCGCCGCCGCGCTGACCGTGGCCAACGTTGTGCGTCTGGCGTTGCACGCCAGGCGCGACGAGGTCGAGATTATGCAGCTAGTTGGGGCCCCGCAAGCCTATCTTCGCGGTCCGTTCGTGGTGGAGGGCGTGCTGCAAGGAGGCCTGGGAGCCCTGGTGGCTCTCGCGGCGCTCTGGGCCGCGTTTGTGGCGCTGCGCGCCGAGTATCTGGTGCCGCTCGCGACGGCCATCAATCTCTCGGCGGTTCGTTTCTTGCCGGCGGCGCTCTCGGCCTCGCTTGTTGTCGGTGGGATGGCCGTGGGATGCGCCGGCGGACTGGTGGCGACCTGGCGTCGATAGTCGGCTGGCTCGATCCGGGCTGTTACGGAATCTTGACACCAGTTTTGCGGCGGCACTACACTGAGATGTTCGCCGCCGATAATTCAGTCTCGAGGGTCTGCATGCCCAGCTTCGCGACCGACTCCAGGCCGATCAGCACCCAGCATCCAATTATCGAGTTTTACCGAGAAGAGTTCTTGAAGCACCGCCGCTGTCTGCGGGCGCAGCGACAGTATTATTCAGAGAGCGCCATTACGGACGCCGAAGCCGCGCTGGCGCGAATCATCTCCGACCTTGAGCATCTCTCCTCGAAAGACAACGCCCCACAGCTCGTGAGTTCGCTCCTCAAGAAATTCGACGTCGTGACCGGACTCTCCGCCTGGTCCGATCCCAAGCAGACCCACTGACAGCCGCCCACACCAGTCTCCGAGTAGACGTCCTCGCCATTGTCCGGGCAGGGCTTCGCGCTGCCGACGCCAGCGCGCTCTTGCGGCGTGCGTTCGACGCCCAACGCCCGCTCGACGGCACCGTGGTGGTCGTGGCGGCCGGCAAGGCGTCGCGAGCGATGGCTCGCGTGGCGGCCGAACGTCTTGGCTCGCAGATTCGTGCGGGCTTGCTCGTCTGTAGGCCGGACTCTGTCGGGTCCGGCATGAGCATCGGCGGCTTTGAATCCATCGCGGCTGGGCATCCCCTGCCAGATGCTGAAAGCGAGAGAGCTGGCCGGAAAGCGCTGGCCCTGGCCGAGGCGCTCGAAGCAGATGAGACGCTGCTGGTTCTGTTGTCGGGTGGGACGTCGGCCCTTCTGACGGTCCCTGCCGACGGTCTGACACTCGACGACAAGCGTCGCGTAACGGAACGGCTGCTCATGGCCGGCGCCGATATTCACGCTCTGAACACGGTGCGGAAGCACCTGTCCGCGATCAAAGCCGGATGGCTGGCGGTGCGAGCCGGTGGCCGATGCCTCGCATATGCGATCTCGGATGTGGTCGGCGACGATCCCAGCGTGATCGCATCCGGGCCGACGGTTCACGATTCGAGCACGTACCAGGATGCACTCGATGTCTTGGGGACACACGACGGCCTGGACGCGTATCCTTCGGCCGTGATTGGTCATCTCGAAGGTGGCGCGGCCGGTCGGGCTGCCGAGACGCCCAAGCCGGGCGATCCCCGTCTCGCGCGGGCGAGGACCTGCGTCATTGGCACCCGGCGCGACGCCATCGAGGGCGTGGTCGCCGCCGCGCAGTGCCGCGGGTACCATGTCGTGACGATTGAGGCGCCTGTGGTGGGCGAGTCGCGGGTGGCCGCGCGCCGTCACGTGAGCGCGATCGCCGCCCGCGCGATAAATCTACCGCGACCACTGTGTGTGGTATCGGCTGGCGAGACGACCGTGCGGGTCGCCGGGCGCGGAAGCGGAGGACGCAATCAGGAATTCGTCCTCGCGGCGCTCCCGCTCATGGAGATGCTGGGCGCTTCAGCGGCGCTCGCGAGCATCGGCACGGACGGTGTCGACGGTCCGACGGATGCGGCCGGTGCGCTCGCCGACCCGGCGACGCTCGATCGAGCTCGTTCGGCTGGACTGGAAAGCCCCGCCCGGTATCTCGCTGACAACAATGCTTACGCGTTCTTCGCCGCAACGGGCGACCTCATCCACACCGGGCCCACCGACACCAACGTCGGCGATCTGCAAGTCGTGCTGTTGGCGTGACCCGCTCCTTTTACTTCCTGCAATTCTGCAATCCTGCAATCCTACAATGAAAATATTCTCCCGTGACCACGTCCTGTCTCTGATGCGTGAGCGTGTGCACCACCCTGCCGGCATGCGCGAGCTCCTTCAAGTCCTGAAGATCCCGCGTGACGAGCGCACGTCGTTCAAGCGCCAGATCAAGTCCCTGGTCGCTTCCGGCGAGCTCATTGAGATTCGCGGACATCGCTTCGGACTTCCAGAGAAGATGGATCTCTTTGTTGGCCGACTGCAGACCCATCCGGGCGGGTACGGGTTCGTCACGCCAGAGCGGCCGCTCGAGGCGGGGGGCGATATCTACGTCGCTGGCCCGCATCTCAACGAGTCCATGCACGGCGATCGGGTGGTCGTCCGAATCGAGCGGGTGAAGGAAGGCGGTCGTGCCGAGGGCCGCGTCATCCGGATTCTCGAACGCGCCAACGAGCGGATCGTCGGCCGCTACGATCGGGGCGACTTGTCCCGAGTGGAGTCGAGGGAATCGGCCCGACGAGGGTCGCGCGCCACCGGTATGGGGTTTGTGGCACCGTTCGACCGGCGCGTGCTGATAGACATCGTGATTCCGGCCGGGCAGGAGGGCGGTGCGTCACCCGGCGACATGGTGATCGTAGAACTGACGCAGTGGCCGACCTCGACCCGCGGCGCGATCGGTCGCGTCACCGACGTGCTTGGCGATATCGACGCGCCCGGCGTGGACACTGAGATCATCATTCGCAAGCACGGCATTCCCGACGAGCACTCGGCCGACACGGTGGCCGAGGCGGTCCGGCTCGGGTCCGCCGTATCGGATCGGGATCTCCACGGGCGCACGGATTTTCGCGGCCATCTGACCGTGACGATCGACGGCGAGCACGCCCGCGACTTCGACGATGCAATCACGATCGAGAAACTGCCCGACGGCCACTTCTGGCTTGGGGTGCACATCGCCGATGTGTCGCATTACGTCCAGGAAGGGAGCGCCCTCGACAGGGAAGCCTACGAGCGCGCGACGTCGGTGTACTTTCCCGAGCGCGCGGTGCACATGTTCCCCTCGGAACTGGCCACCGGGCTCTGCAGCCTCAACCCGCACGTCGATCGCCTGGTCCAGTCGTGTCTGATGGAGATCGACCGGCAGGGGCGCGTCATCCGTCACGAGGTTCACGACGGTGTCATCAACAGCAACGAGCGAATGACGTACACGGCCGTCAACGGCATCCTCACAGACCGCGACCCGGATCTGATGACGCAGTACGTCTCGCTCGTGCCCATGTTCGACTTGATGCACGAGTTGTTTCAGATCCTGCACGACGCACGGCGCCGACGGGGATCGATCGACTTCGATCTGAACGAGGCCGAGGTCGTGGTCGATGAAGGCGGGGTGGTTGAAGCGATCATTGCGCTCCGGCGCAACGTCGCGCACCGGTTGATTGAAGAGTTCATGCTCCTGGCTAACGAAACCGTGGCGTCGCACCTCGACGCCGAGGGCGCACCGGCCCTCTATCGGATTCATGAAGAGCCGGACATTCTTAAAGTCGAGAAGTTCGAAGAGTTCATCTCGGGCTTCGGCTACAGCCTCGCGGCGCCGCTGACCGCCCTCCGCCCGCGCCATTTCCAGAAGCTCGTCGAGCGCGTTCACGGAAAACCCGAGGAGAAGCCGATTGCGTTTCTCATGCTGCGCACCATGCAGAAGGCGCGATATGCGGCCGAAAACCTCGGACACTTCGGACTGGCCGCGTCGAGCTATACGCACTTCACGTCGCCCATTCGCCGCTACCCAGACCTCGTCGTGCATCGCGCCCTGAGAGCGCTGCGGCACGGGTCGTTGACCGACGAGATGCGCGAAGAATGGACCGACGAGCTGCCCGAGGTGGCCCGGCACACCTCCGAGATGGAGCGGCGCGCGGACGAAGCGGAGCGCGAGCTTCTCCAGTGGAAGAAAGTGAAATTCATGGCCGACAAGGTCGGCGACGAGTTCGAGGGCTACATCACCGGCGTCGCGGCCTTCGGCCTGTTCGTCGAGCTCGTCGAGCACTTCGTCGAAGGGCTCGTGCACGTGTCGACGATGGCCGACGACTACTATCGGTTCGTCGAGGGCGCGCATCTCCTGCGCGGCGAGAACACCAAGAAGGTGTACCGATTGGGCGACAAGGTCACGATCCAGGTCGTTCGCGTCAATCTCGACGTACGGCAGATCGATCTCGGGCTGGTGGAGATTCTCGATCGCGTGCGCGACGGCCACGTCGGGCCGCGGCGCACGCGCGTTCGACCCAGGCTGCAAGGCCGGCCGAATCAAAGGCCCGGCCGGAGGGAAAGGAAGAAGAGAAAAAGGAGACGGTAAAAGGTCGAACGAAAAGCCTAGCCCTGGGACTTGTCTTTCGCTTCGGCCGAAGCCGACTTGTCCTTCATCTCGTCCTTGAAATTCTTGATGGCGCTCCCGATGCCGCGACCGAGGCCGGGCAGGCGACTCGCCCCGAAGATGATGAAGACAATCGCCAGGATAATCAGCAGCTCTGGCAGTCCAAGTCGAGCCATGGGGAACTCCTTACTGTTTCTAATGGTCGGCCCAGATTCTACCATTATTCCTGCCGGCGCGTGGGGCCCCCTTCAAGTGATACATTACGGGCATGATCGAGGTCGATACCGGCCATTTCACCGTGGGAGTCTTTCAAGATGTCGCGTGGGCGCAGAAGGGTGTCGATGCACTGAAACAGGCGGGCTTTCCCCCGAAGTCTCTGACGATCCTCGCGAAGGAGAGCGCCGAGGTGGCCGGACTCATTGAGCGTACGCTGGGGGCGGCTGGCGACCGGCTCGAGCTGGCTGCAGTCGGCGCCGTTCTCGCCCGCGGCTCGCTCATCGAGGCGCTGCAGGGCGCGCGTCGTGATCTTCTGAAGCTCGGGCTGGCGGGCGCGATGCGGCGCGTGGGGTACCAGCCGCACGACGGGCGGATCTTCGAAGTGCTCGCCGGGCGCGGGGGTGTGCTGGTCGGTATCCAGAGTGAGCCACGAGCCGCGGACGCCCTGGCCATCCTCCATTCGTACGGCGGTGGCAACGCTGCCATCGGAGCATGGATCGGCCGCGTCTAGACACCCCGGTCGATCGGGCGCGTTCGTCGTCGTAGCAAAGACACGCAGTTCTGCGGGCACCCTTTTTGCGGTTGCGGCCGCGGCGCACCGTGCGCGAGAATACTTCGACGACTTGAGCGACCGGCTCCAATGAACGAAACCAGCCAGGCCGAGCGGCTCCGCGTCAATGCCTCCGCAGGGCACCTCGAGGTGCGCATCGAGGGCGCACATCCAGCCGAGTTGTCGTTTCTCTTCGAGCAGCCGCAGAAGCATATCGGGCCGGCGGCTGCGGCGTCGCTCGCGTACCACATCCTCTTCATTACGGCCATTGTGTTTGCGATTCGGTACGGTTCGTATGATCCGGGCGTCAGGGAGTTCCTCCCGGAACTCGACAACTCCAACATTATCTGGCTGAGCGATCCTGGCCCTGGCGGGGGCGGCGGGGGAGGCGGCAATCGCATGAAGGAGCCTCCGCGCAAAGCCGAGGCGCCGGGCAAAGACAAGCTCACAGTGCAGGTCGAGAAACCGCCGCAACTGGAAGTGCCGCAACAGGCCAAGCTGGAGAATCCGTTGGAACAGCTGAACATCCCGGCCACGAGCCTCGCGGATGCGCAACTGTCGCTTCCTGGAGCAATCGAAGCGCTGCCCGGTCTCTCGACGCTGTCGCTCGGGTCGGGCAGCGGGGGTGGTGCGGGTACCGGCGCCGGCACGGGCGTTGGGCCAGGAACTGGATCCGGTCTGGGTCCCGGCTCGGGCGGTGGCACGGGCGGCGGCGTCTATCGCCCCGGCAATGGTGTCTCGATGCCTCGCTTGGTTCTCCCGCCTAAGCCTCAGTACACCTCCGACGCGATGCGCGCGAAGGTGCAGGGCATCGTGACGCTGGAATTCGTCATCCTTCCAGACGGCAGCGTCGGCGATGTCAAAGTGATTCGATCTCTCGATCGGACCTTCGGCCTCGATCAGGAAGCGATCAAAGCTCTCAAGAAATGCCGGTTCGAGCCGGGAAGGCTGCGAGGTGAACCAGTTGCCGTGCTCGCCACCTACGAGATGGAGTTCACGCTCAGATGAGCTGAGAAGCGAGAACTGAGAACTGAAGGAACAAGAGAAAGGCCCGGCGAGGATCTCTCCTCCCGGGCCTTTGTTCGTTCTATTATTCAGTTCTAACTTCCAACTCTCGCTTGACTTTTCACTTCAGTACATCCCACCCATGCCTCCACCGCCGGGCGGCATCGCGGGTTCCTTCTTCTCTTCCGGAATCTCGCAAATGAGCGCCTCGGTCGTGAGCAGCAGCGACGCGATCGACGAGGCGTTCTGGAGCGCTGAGCGCACGACTTTCACCGGGTCGATGACGCCGGCCTTGACCAGGTTCTCGTACGTGTCGGTCAACGCATTGAACCCTTCATCAGGCCCCATCTCGCGGACCTTCTGCACGACAATCGAGCCCTCGTGGCCCGCGTTGGTCGCGATCCAGCGCAGCGGCTCCTCAATGGCGCGCGTCACGATGTTGACGCCGATCTGCTGATCGCCGCCAAGTTTCAGGGTCGCGAGGACCTTCGACGCGCGAAGGAGTGCCACGCCGCCACCCGCCACGATGCCTTCCTCGACGGCGGCCTTGGTCGCGTGCATGGCGTCCTCGACACGGGCTTTCTTTTCCTTCATTTCCGTCTCGGTCGCCGCGCCAACCTTGATGACCGCGACGCCGCCGACGAGCTTGGCGAGCCGCTCCTGGAGCTTCTCACGGTCGTAGTCGGAGGTGGTGTCCTCGACCTGCGCACGGATCTGCCTGACGCGGCCTTCGATGGCGGCCGAAGAGCCGGCGCCCTCGACAATCGTCGTGTTGTCCTTGTCGATGGTGACCTTCTTGGCCTTGCCCAGGTCTTCGAGCTTGATGGACTCGAGTTTGATGCCGAGATCCTCGGTGATGGCGCGCCCGTTGGTGAGGATGGCGATGTCCTCAAGCATGGCCTTGCGGCGATCGCCGAAGCCGGGCGCCTTGACCGCGGAGGCCTGCAGCGTCCCGCGCAGCTTATTGACCACAAGCGTGGCCAGGGCTTCGCCCTCGATGTCTTCCGCAATGATGAGCAGCGGCCGGCCCAGCCGCGCCACCTGCTCGAGCACCGGGAGCAGGTCCTTCATCGAGCTGATCTTCTTCTCGTGAATCAGGATGACCGGGTTCTCGAGCACGCACTCCATGCGCTCGGGATCGGTGACGAAATACGGCGACAAATAGCCGCGGTCGAATTGCATGCCTTCGACGACTTCAAGCGACGTCTCGAGCGTCTTGGCCTCTTCGACGGTGATGACGCCGTCTTTGCCGACCTTGTCCATCGCCTCGGCGATGATCTTGCCGATGGTCTCGTCGTTGTTGGCCGAGATGGTGCCGACCTGGGCGACCATGTTCCCGCTGACGTCCTTCTTCATCTTCTTGAGTTCGGCGGTAATCGCGTCGACGGCCTTTTCAATGCCGCGCTTGATATCCATCGGGTTCGCGCCGGCGACGACGTTCTTCGCACCTTCCCGGTAGATCGCCTGCGCCAGCACGGTGGCGGTGGTGGTCCCGTCGCCCGCCGTGTCCGAGGTCTTGCTCGCGACCTCACGCACCATCTGCGCGCCCATGTTCTCCAGCGGATCCTTGAGGTCGATTTCCTTGGCGACCGTCACGCCGTCCTTGGTGATGGTGGGCGATCCGAACTTCTTGTCGAGAACGACGTTGCGTCCCTTCGGGCCCAGCGTGACCTTGACCGCATCGGCCAGTTGGTTGACGCCGCGCAGCACGGCCTGCCGTGACTGCTCGCCGTACACAATCTGCTTTGCCATTGCCTTTATCTCCTGTTACCTGTAGGGCACGCTGTTCAAGGCGTGCCGACACGTGGCTGGTCGCCGGCGCGGGCCGGTCTGAAGACCGGCCCCTACTTCTTTTTCTTCTCGCTGGCGCCTTCGATGATGGCCAAGACTTCGTCTTCGCGCAGGATGAGGTACTCTTCGCCGTCCAGCTTGATTTCCTGGCCGGAGTACTTGCCGAACAGGATGAGGTCGCCAGCTTTCACGTCGAGCGGGATGCGCTTGCCATCGTCTTTGACCTTGCCGTTGCCGGCGGCGATGACCTTGCCCTGCTGCGGCTTTTCCTTGGCGCTGTCGGGAATGATGATCCCCCCAATGCGCTGTTCGCCTTCGTCGAGGCGCTGAACAATGATTCGGTCGTGCAGTGGTCTGACGTTCATGCTTTGTGCTCCGTCTGGCGTAAGTGTGGAAATCTTTCCGGATGACCTGAAGATCGCTCCGTGCGGGCGGTTAGCAGTCGCCCGAGCCGAGTGCTAATTATATGTCACCGATTAGCAGTGTCAACGGGCGAGTGCCAGCGGATAGGACTCCAGTTGAAACTCGACCACTCCCGTGCCAGCGGGTCGAAAAAGGGTCGGGATGTCGCGCGTCACGTGCGCCGACGGAGCTTGTGTTCGGCCATCTTGCGGCTGAGCGTGTTGCGGTGGATGCCCAGGGTGTCGGCGGCCTTGGTGAGGCTGCCGTCGCACGATCCGAGGACGCGCGTGATGAAGCGCTTTTCGAATTCGCGAGTCGCGTCTTCGAAGCGGACGCCCCGGTCGACCATTTCCTCCACGAGCTTCTCCAGCCTGTCGCTAATCATTTGGTCTTACTCGCGCCGGAGCCCCACCCCCCGGCGCCGTTGCCCGGCGGCTTCGCGCCTCGCAACGGCTCAGGGCTGTGCTCGCGCCGATCACTGCAATTGGCGGCCTGTCAGGCGCGTGAACGCCTCGAGGTACTTCTCCCGCGTCTTCGCCACCACATCGTCGGGTAGTGACGGCACGGGCGGTTGCTTATTCCAGCGTATGCGCTCGAGGTAGTCCCGCACGAACTGCTTGTCGAAGCTCGGTTGCGCGCTGCCGGGTTGGTAGCCCTGGAGCGGCCAGAAGCGCGACGAGTCTGGCGTCAGCACTTCGTCGATCAAGAGCAGCCGGTCTTCGGGCGGGCCGTCGCCGGCGAGGAGGCCGAATTCAAACTTGGTATCGGCGACCAGGATGCCGTGCGACTCGGCGTGCGCGGCGCCTTCGGCGTAGAGCCGAAGCGTGAGTTCGCGGACGCGGGTGAGCACGCGCGGGCCCACAAGATCGGCCGCCTGCGCCTCACTGATGTTGAGGTCGTGTCCGGCCTGCGCCTTGGTGGCGGGCGTGAAGATCGGCTGCGGCAGCTTGTCCGATTCGCGCAGCCGCGGCGGCAGGCGGATGCCGCAGACCTCGCCGGTCGTCACGTAGTCCTTCCACGCCGACCCCGATACATACCCGCGGGCGACGCACTCAATCGGCAGCGGTTCGGTCCGCCGGACGAGCATCGAGCGGCCGCTCAACCAGCCGGCGTCCGCCGCTGCGGGCGGCGGAAAGGCGGTCGGGTCGATCGACAGCATGTGGTTGGCCACAACCGAGCGCGTGCGCTCGAACCAGAAGGCCGAGATCTGCGTGAGGACTTTCCCCTTGTCCGGGATGCCCGATCCGAGGACGTAGTCGAAGGCCGAGATGCGGTCGGTCGCGACAATGAGCAGGCAATCGTCAAACTCGTAGAGATCTCGCACCTTACCCTGGCGATCGGGCGCGCGGCCGGCGAGCGTGGTGCAAAGGACGGGTGAGGCGAGCGGCAACTGCAGTCCTCGTGCCGTAAGAGCCTCGCATCTTACAGGGACCGCCATCCGGCTGACAAGGACAACATGTTGGGGGGACATGCCGCCGCGTCCGCCCTCCGCTGCGACAGCTTCGGCGGACGCGCCGGAGCCTTGGGCGAAGGCGGTCAGGCGGACGGTGGCGGTATAGTAGACGGAACTCATCCTGCCATGCGATCGCAAGTTCGGACCGTTGTCGTGCTCCTGGTGGCGGCAGCCCTCCTCGGCGTGTTTCTGTACAACGTGGACCTGCGCGGAGTGACGCGAGAGATCGTCCGCGCCCGCCCCGAATGGCTCGCGTTCTCGTTGCTGACGATGTTCGCCAACCTCGTGATTCGGGCGTTTCGGTGGCAGTATCTGCTCGAGCCGCTCGGTCACACCCGATTCGGCAACGCGTTTCGCGCGACGGCCGTGGGCTTTGCGGCCAGCAGCCTGCTGCCGGCGCGGGCGGGCGAATTCATTCGCCCGTACTTTCTGGCGCGTCACGAACGGATGAGCGCGACCGGGGCGTTCGCGACCATCATCCTGGAGCGGCTGCTCGACCTGGTGACGGTGCTCGTGCTGCTCGCGTCGTTTGTGTTCGTGTTCGGGCGGGACTGGAGCGACGCCAACCCGGCCGTCTCCTCCGGGGTCAAGTGGGCGGGCGCGACAGCCGCGGCCCTGTCGCTTGGTGCGCTCGTCATCCTCTTCGTCCTCGCCGGGGATCCCGCGCGGCTGGCTCGGGCCGTGCGGCGGATCGAGCAGGCAGTGCCCTCAGCGCTGGCCGCGCTTGTGGCCCGCACCGCCGAGAAATTCGCGACCGGACTGGGCGCCCTTCGCCGGCCAGGCCGGTTGCTTGTGGCGATGGCGTGGTCGTTCCCGCTCTGGCTCTCGATCGCCCTCGGCATCTGGGGTGTCGCGGTGGCCTTTGACCTGCGGATCCCCTTCGCGGGGTCGTTTCTTCTGATGGCGCTGCTCGTCATTGGCGTGGCGGTGCCGACTCCCGCATACGTCGGCGGCTTTCATGAGGCGTTTCGTATCGGGGTGACGGCGTTTTACGGCGCCTCCGATGCCAAGGCGGTGGGCGCGGCGATCGTGCTTCACGCACTGACGATTGGGCCGTCTTTGCTGCTGGGCCTGTATTTTGCCGCGCAAGTCGGGTTGAATCTGGCCGGCATGCGCCAGCTCGCCAATCGGGCCGATGCGGCGCCCGGAGCGGCGGATGCCGCCGACGATAAAGGACGGCCGCAGCGGGTGAAGGTCGGCTAGCGCCTGCAGCTGCCGCCGACCCTTCGACCAAGTTCAGGGTCGACCTGAGCGAGCCGAAGGTCGAGCGCGCAGGCGCGAGGCAGCGCGCGCGGGGTGGGGTCTCCGCGCGCAATTGGGAAATGTTGGAGAGCTCAGTTGAAATGTCCGTATTGCAGTCATCTTGGCGACAAGGTCGTCGATTCTCGCGAGAGTAAGGAAGGCGAGGTCATTCGGCGGCGGCGGGAGTGCCTCGAGTGTGGCAAGCGCTTCACGAGCTACGAGCGGATCGACGAGATCCCCTACATGGTGGTAAAGAAGGACGGCACGCGCGAGCGGTTCGAGCGCCAGAAGCTCGTGGCCGGCCTCTTGAAAGCATGCGAGAAACGTCCGGTGAGCGTCGCCTCACTCGAGGCCATTGCCGATCGTGTGGAAGGGACGTTGCAGGAGCGTCCCGAGAAGGAGATCGCGACGGCCGACATCGGCGCGTTCGTCATGCAGGAGCTCAAGACACTCGACAAGGTGGCGTACGTCAGGTTCGCGTCGGTCTACCGGCATTTTCGCGATATCGGGGAGTTCATGACGGAGTTGAAGGATCTGCTCAACGCTAAAGAATGAGGTCGGGAACAAAAATGCTGCCACGAAAGCACGAAGACACGAAAAAGGGAACAGTCCATTCTTCTTCGTGTTTTCGTGTTTTCGTGACTGTCGCGGCACTGGTGGCCGGCGTCGGGGTGCGCGCGCAGGCCGCCCAAGTGTCGGTGACGCCTATCGCGCGCGACGGCCAGGTGCTGGTGTCGTTCGACCTCGGCGTCGGTATCTCGGATGATCTCCGGGACGCGATTCAGAGCGGCCTCGCCACGACGTTTTCGTGCGAGGTTGCGCTACGGCGCGCGACGGCGACGTGGTTCGATCGCACCATTGCGTCGGTGACCGTGACGGCAAGTGTGCGATTCGACAACCTGACGCGGCAATACCAGTTGTCGCGGACCTTCGACGGGAAAGAGGGCGCGGCGCACTCGACCGACGACGAAGAGGCCGTGCGCCGCTGGTTGACCGAGTTCGAGCGGGTTCCGCTCTCGATGACGTCCGTACTGGAGGCCAACGGGGAATACTACGTTCGCGTGCGGGCCCGCACGCGGCCGCGGAATGCGTGGATCCTCTGGCCCTGGGACCGGAGTGCCATCCTCGGTCGCGCGACGTTCACGTTCGTTCAGTGACTACCGACCGCCGGCAGCCCTTGCTGATGCCGACTGCTGACTGGTGACCCAATGGCCGGCTTCACGTCAATTGCGCCACTCCGATCCCAAGAGCCTCTCACTCCGGCACCGGTTCGCCGGCGGTTTCGCGACAGCCCACGGCGCATCCTGATCGGCACCGGCGTGGTGACGGCGTTGCTGGTGGCGCTGGTGGTGGTGTCGGCCCGGACCTCGCGCTTCACGCCTGACCTTCTCACCGAGGGCGTCCTCTACGCGCTCTCCGCGGCGGATCTGGCGATGCTCGCGGCGCTTCTGTTTCTGCTGGCGCGCTTCATCATCAAGCTCGTTGTCGAGCGGCGCCGGGCCCTGCCACTTGCGCGCTTTCGGACCAGGCTGGTCGCCCTCCTGCTCGGGATGACGCTCGCTCCGGCGATCCTCGTGCTGATCGTTGGAAGCGAGCTCATTCGCACGAACATCGACAGGTGGTTCAACGCGCCGCTGGCCGACGTGCTCTCGTCGGCGAACCAGATCGCCGGCGAGTACTATCACGAGCGCCAGGTGCTGGTCGGTGACCATGCCGACCGCGTCGCGAGCGCACTGTCGTCGGTCGATCTCGCCGGGGCCGACGCCGACGCGATCCGAGAGAGGCTGGCGCCGGAGCTCACCCTGCACGGCGTCCGGAGGCTGACGGTGTATCGCGTCGGACCCAACGCTGGATCGCCGCCGACACTTGAACTTGTCGGAGACGTGTCGGCGTCCGGGTTGCCGGCGGGTGAGGGGACCGCAGCGGCTCGCCTGGCCGCGCAAGCGATTGGTGGTGTGTCCGACGCACGGTCCATCGAGATGCTCGGTGCGTCGGGCGATCTGCTGTACGCGGCGGCCGTCGTTCGTGCCCCAGACGGCCCGCCGACTGGGGTCGTCGTGGCGGCCGATTACGTCGCCGGCGAATTCGCCGCACGGTCGCACCGCATGACGCAGGCGTTCGAGGGCTACAACCAGCTCCGCGTCTTGCGCCGGCCGCTCACTGGGATGTACCTGTCGTTTTTCCTCATGGTCACGTTGCTGATTCTCATTGGCGCGACCTGGACGGGCTCGTACCTGGCCAAGCGGATCACGCGGCCCGTCGTGGCATTGTCGGCCGCCGCGCGCGAGATTGGCGCGGGTCGCCTCGACCAGCGCATCGAGCAGCAGGGCGACGAGGAATTTGGCGCGCTCGTCGAGGCGTTCAATGTCATGGCCGGCGAACTGGCGACGAGTCGCCGGAAGCTGGAGCGATCGACCCACGAGATCGAGCGGAAGCACCTGGAGGTGGAAAAGCGTCGCCGTTACGTCGAAACGATCCTGGAGCGCATTACAACAGGTGTTGTGTCAGTCGATATCTCGGGGGCGATCACGACCATCAATACCGCTGCCAGCCGATTGCTGAGCCTGCCGCGCAGCATCGTCGGTCATTCCGCGCGCGCCGTGTTCGACCGCGCCGATCTTCGGGCGTTGGGCGCCCTGATCGCCGGCGTGGATCGCCCCACGGTGACCGAGCCCATACCTCAGGAGATTGCGATTCCGCGCGAGGGGCAGGAGCTCCGGCTCGCCGTCGTAGCGACCGCCCTCATTGGCGAGAGTGGCGCGTCCGAAGGCCTGGTGCTCGTCTTCGATGACGTCACGCCGCTCATCCGCGCGCAGAAGGTCGCGGCGTGGCGCGAGGTCGCGCGACGGCTGGCGCACGAAATCAAGAATCCCCTGACGCCGATTCAGTTGTCGGCCGGACGCCTCCGGCGGCACTTCCAGACGGCGCCGCCCGCCGTCAAGGCGCTTGTCGATGAATGTACGGAGACGATCGTCGGCGAGGTCGAGTCGCTCAAGGGCCTGGTCGACGAATTCTCGCAATTCGCGCGCATGCCGTCGCCCAAGACGGTGCCGACCGACCTCGGACAGATCATCAGCGAGACGGTCGCGCTCTACAACGGTATCTTCGCCGACGTGCGCATCGAACAGCGGTTCGCTCCCGGCCTGCCGCTCGTCCGCCTGGACGCCGAGCAGATTCGCCGCGTCATCATCAACGTGGTCGACAATGCCATCGAGGCCATGGATCGTCGCGGGGTGATCGTCGTCGAAACGCAGCTGGATATCCCCAACAGGGTCGTGCGTGTCGTCGTGGCCGACGACGGCCCAGGCATTCCGGCCGCCGAGCGCGAGAAGCTGTTCCTGCCGTACTATTCGACCAAAGGGCGCGGCAGCGGCCTGGGGCTCGCGATCGTGCGCCGCATCATCGCCGAGCACGGCGGCAGCATCGAGACCAGCGACAACGTGCCGCACGGCACGCGCTTTACAATTGAACTCCCGTGCTGAACACTCGCCCACCGCAACGGGTTCTCCGTGCCTTCGTGGCCGACGGTCGATGAAATCCACCATTCTTATCGTGGACGACGAACCGGGCGTGCGGACGTCGCTGACCGGCGTGTTGCGCGACGAGGGGTACACCGTCGAGGCGGTCGCGACGGGCGAAGCATGCCTCGATCGGATGACGCGGGGATCGGTCGATCTGATCCTGCTCGACGTGTGGCTGCCAGGCGTGGACGGCCTCGCCACGCTGGCCCGCCTGCGGGAGCGGCAGGTCGACGCCCAAGTGGTGCTCATCTCCGGCCACGGCAACATCGAGTCGGCGGTTCGCGCGATCAAGCTGGGGGCGTTCGACTTTGTCGAAAAGCCGTTGTCGCTCGAGAAGACGGTGCTCGTGGTGCGCAACGCACTGCGGCAGCGGACGCTTGAAGCCGAAAACCGCGCGCTAAAGGCGCGGGTCGATCGTCATCAGACGATGGTGGGGGAGAGCGACGCGATGCGGCTACTGCGCGAGCAAATCGCGATGGCTGCCCCCACCAACGGCCGCGTCCTTATCTCTGGAGAGAACGGGACCGGCAAGGAGCTCATCGCGCGGACCATTCACGCGCTCAGCCGGAGACGCGCCGGGCCGTTTATCGAGGTCAATTGTGCGGCGATCCCGGAGGACCTGATCGAGAGTGAGTTGTTCGGCCACGTGCGCGGCGCCTTTACCGGCGCCCTCGCGGATCGCCGCGGAAAGTTTGAAATGGCCGACGGCGGCACCATCTTTCTCGACGAGATTGGCGACATGAGCCTCAAGACGCAGGCCAAGGTGCTGCGCGTGCTGCAGGAGCAGACGCTCGAGCCCGTCGGCGGGACGACCTCGGTGCGTGTCGATACGCGCGTGCTGGCGGCGACCAACAAAGATCTGCTTGTCGAGATCCGCGCCGGCCGCTTCAGAGAGGATCTGTACTTCCGGCTCAACGTGATTCCGATCTTCGCACCGCCTCTGCGCGATCGTCAGGACGATATCCAGCTGCTCGCCGAACACTTCATGGCCGAGTTCGCGCAGGAGTACGGACGCCGTATCAAGACGTTCACGCCTGACGCGATCAGGCTCCTGCGGCAGTACAGCTGGCCGGGTAACGTACGTGAGCTCAGAAACGTCATCGAGCGGCTGATGATCATGGTCGTCGGCGACACCATCACAGCCGCCGACGTGAGCTTCCTCGACCACGACGGCCCTGGGCAGAGGGAGCGGGTGCCGGCGGCGCCGCACGGACGGCTCACGCTGCACCAGGCGCGCGACCGTTTCGAGCGGGACCTGATTGTGAGGACGCTGGCCGAACAGCAGGGCAACATCTCTCAAACCGCCGAAACTCTGGGCGTTGAGCGCAGCAATCTGTATCGCAAGATGAAGGCATTCGGGATCGCGCCCAGACGGGCGGAAGGGGAGGAGGAGGAGACGGCGTAATCAGCAAATCGCCGCCGTGAGTAGCGCGGCCTGATGAGACCCACCGGACCCAATAGCGTCCGGCCTACCGGGCGTCTTTCAGTGTGTTCTCGATGATCCGGTCGGATCCCAAATCCTTCAGTCGCAGCTCCCGGGCTGTGGTCCCGGCCAGCGCCGCGGCCGGCACCAGTCCCACGATCTCGCTCTCTAGAATCGATACGCCGTCACGCGCGGCCTCGCGCTTGACCGTTTCGAAGACCTGAATGATGGGCGTCTCCCGGTAGTTCGTCAGATTCATCGACACTTGAACAATGCCGCGGTGGTGGAGTGTGACGGCCATGGCCTTGACGTACCGCAGGCCGCCCCCACTTGAACGCACAGCCGACGCGACGCGTCTGGCTACCTCGATTCGGCCGGTCGCGAGGTTGATGTTGTAGGCGATGAGCGGCATCCGGGCCCCGACGATGGTTGCGCCGGCCGTCGGGTGAGGCGCGGGGGGACCGAAGTCCGGCGCCCAGCCCGGCGTCATCATCTTCGCCGCGAGTCCCTCGAACTGCCCGCGTCGAATGTGCTCGAGATGGGTACGCGCCGGACTGGTCGCGGCTTCCTCGTAGAGATAGACAGGGATGAGAAACCGTTCGGCGATCGCCGCACCCACCTCCCGGGCGAGCGTTATGCAGTCCTCCATCGAGGCGCCGGCGAGTGGGACGAAGGGCACCACATCGACAGCGCCGAGACGGGGATGCTCGCCGCGATGTGTCCGGAGGTCGATGTCTGCGACCGCCCGCTCAACGAGGGCCATCGCGGCGCCTGTGATGGGCCCACGCTCGCCGGCGATGGTGAACACGGATCGGTTGTGCGAGACATCGGAGGAGGAATCGAGGAGGCGGGCTCCAGGTACTCGTCGGATGGCGCCGGCTATCGAAGCGATGACGTCAAGACGGCGGCCTTCGCTCACGTTTGGCACGGACAGAATCATGAGGACAGCATGAGATGTCAGATTTGCAGAATGCAGATTGCAGAGTGACGGTGGATTGTAGTCTCTCAGATCCCCAGCCTGAAATCTGCACTGATCTGGAATCTACAATCTGCAATGCTATAATTCGTTCGCATCGTTTCACCATGTCCGATCCATCTCGATCCGAAAGCTCCCTCGGGCGCGACGGCGCGTCTGGAGCCGATCCCGATGCGAAGATTGAGCAGCTGTTACTGCTCGGTCTGGACCACTACTTCGCTGCGCAATACGACCAGGCGATCAACGTCTGGACGCGCGTCTTGTTTCTCGATCGTAACCATCCCCGCGCCCGCGCCTACGTCGAACGGGCGCGCAGCGCCCTTGCCGAGCGACAGCGTGAGTCTAATGCGCTGCTGCAGCGCGGCGTCGCGGCGTTCGAGCGAGGGGAGAGCGGGGAGGCGCGCCAGTTGCTCCAGGCCGCCATCGATGGCGGCGCGCCCTCCGACGAAGCGTTCGCCGTTCTGGATCGTTTGAATCATCTCGACACCGGCCCGGCCGAGAGCCCGCGCGCCCGCCCCGATCGCGTGCGGCGCATGGCGGCGCCGCGTGCGGTCCAATCGGTGTCCTGGACCACCCTCGCGGCATGGATCACGCCGCTGTGCGTGGTCGCGGCGATTGGTGTCTACACGGTCGGAGTCTGGAGCCGGCCGGAGTTGGGATCCTCACCGCAGGACCGGCCCGCGGCGGCTGGCAGCGCGCCCTTCGCGCCCGATCCAGACCTGCCGCTGCCGACACGCGGCGAGATCGCCCTGACTCGCGCTCGAGCGCTCATCAGCGCTGGCCGCCTGCGCGATGCACTGGTCGTACTCGATCGCGTCCGACCGACCGATCCGCAGAAGGCCGACGCCGACGAGCTTCGCGCCGAGATTCAGCGTCGGCTGCTGGAGACGCCGCCCGATCCGGCGCCAGCTTCGCCCGATCGGGAAAGGGACGGGCGCCGAATTCCATGAAGTGCCCCAAGTGCGGCTATGTGGGGTTCGAAGATCTGGATCGCTGCCGCAATTGTGGCTACGATTTCTCGTTGACGGCGACGACGGTCGCCGAGGTGCCCGGGGATCTGCCCCTGTTCGAGCCGCCGCTTTCCGACGACAACCCACTCATCACCCGGCCCTCGCCGCCTCGGTCCCCGCTGGCCGTCCGGCGGGCAACGCCCGAAGTGGTGCGCGCACGAACGCCGCGGCTGCGAACGCCGCTGCTGGATCTCGAGCCGCCGTCCTTCGCGGTCGCGCCAGTGCCCGAAGCTGAGGGCGAGTCTGAGGCCGTCGAGCCGGTCGAGGACGCGGCGATCGCCGATCGGCTGGCCGCGCTCGCAATTGACGGGCTGGTGCTGGCCGGCATCGATATGGCCATCGTCTACCTCACGCTGCAGATTTGCGGTATTGGCCTGGCGGAGATCGGCCTCCTGCCGCGCGGACCGCTGCTCGCGTTCCTTCTCGCTCAGAACGGCGCGTACCTTGTGGCGTTTACAGCCGGGGGGCAAACGATGGGGAAGATGGCCAGGGGAATCAAGGTGGTCTCGACCGAACCCCGGGAATCTCTCGATCTGGGTCGCGCTCTGGCTCGCGAGCTCGTGTGGCTCTTGCTCGCCGCGCCGGTCGGCCTCGGCTTGCTGACGACGGTGTTCAGCCGCGACCGTCGCGGACTGCACGACCGCTTCGCCGGCACCCGCGTGATTCGCGACGTGTGACTTCCCCACGACCTCGTTTCTCGTTGGCGATCGCGACGGCTCTTGGCGTTGGCTACGTTCCGGTTGCTCCCGGAACGTTCGGATCGGCCGTGGGCCTGGTGGTGTGGTGGGCGCTTGGGCCGGCATCCGCGGCCGTGCAGGGGCTAGCCATTGTCGTACTGCTCGTCGCCGGCTCCCTGAGCGGCAGTGTGGCCGAGCGGCACTTCGGTCGGACCGATCCCGGACAGATTGTCATCGACGAGGTGATGGGCATGCTCATCACGCTCTTCTTGAATCCTGTCGGCTGGACCGGAGCGATCGTTGGCTTCGGCTTGTTCCGCGCTGCCGATATCCTCAAGCCCTTCCCCGCCCGACGCCTCGAACGCCTGCCGGGCGGCGTCGGCGTGATGGCCGACGACGCGATGGCCGCCATCTACGCGAACCTTGCACTCCGGGCGACGCTCGCGCTGGCGACATGAAGGCGTGCGTCATCGCCGTCGGCAGCGAAATGTTGACGCCATTTCGCGTCGACACCAACTCGCTCATCGTCACCGAGCGGCTGAACACCATCGGATTCGACGTTCGGCTCAAGGTCGTGGTGGGCGACGAAGTCGACGAGCTCACGCGCGTTCTGGAAAGTGCTCTGGCGTGGGCCGACGCGATCGTGGTCATCGGTGGCCTCGGCCCGACCGACGATGACATCACGCGCGAAGCGATCGCGCGGGTGCTACAGGTGCCGCTCGAGGTCCACGAGCACGTGCTGGACCGGATTCGCGAGCGGTTCGCGCGCCGCGGGATGACGATGCCCGAGATCAACCGCCGCCAGGCGATGGCGCCGCGCGGCGCCACGCTGCTCGAGAATCCAGCCGGCACGGCACCGGGGTTGTGGATCGAGCGCGGGTCGACATCGATCGTGCTGCTCCCTGGGCCGGCGCGCGAGTTGACTCCCATGATCGAGACCGTGGTACGCGATCGGCTCGCGCCGCTCGGCCGCGGGGCGGGTCTGTTCCGTCGCGTGATCAAGATCACAGGCCGTACCGAATCTGACGTCGACACGAGCGCACAGCCGATCTACGGCAGGTGGACGTCGGCGGCGGTGCCAATCAGCACGACGATTCTGGCGGCGCAGGGACAAATCGAGCTGCATCTGACCGCTCGAGCGGACAATCGCGCGGCATCCGAGGCGGCACTCGATGCAGCCGTCGCCGAGCTGCGGAGTGCCCTTGGTCCCTCGGTGTACAGCGTCGATGGCCGGCCGCTCGAAGCGATCGTGGGTGATCTGCTGCGCGAGCGGCACTTGACGCTTGCCGTCGCCGAGTCGTGCACTGGCGGCCTGCTCGCATCGAGGCTGACCGATATTCCCGGCAGCTCTGATTACGTCGAGCGCGGCGTGATGTGCTATAGCAACCGTGCGAAGACGGAACTGGTTGGTGTGCCCGAGGCGTTGATTGCCGAACACGGCGCCGTCAGCGAGCAGGTCGCGCGGGCGATGGCCGAGGGCGTGCGTGCGCGCGCCGCAACGGGCGCGGGCATCGGCATCACCGGCATCGCCGGGCCAGGCGGCGGCACGCCGCAGAAGCCGGTCGGGACCATAGCCGTCGCTGTGGCGCTCGGACAGGACGTGCAGGCGCGGACGTTCCAGTTCATCGGCGGCCGCGAGATGGTGAAATTCCAGGCCACGCAAGCCGCGATGAACATGCTGCGCTTGATGTTGATTGAGCCACGGTGACGTTCTGTCCTGGATACGCGCGAGGGCTACGGCCCGAGCGCGTCAGGCGCGGGGGTGGGGCCCGCGCGAGTAATGAATGTGTTGCCCCACGACAAACCAAGCAATGTTGGCTCATGCGTCTGTTTGCTGCGATTGACCTGAACGATGAGGTCAGAACCGCGATCGCGGCCGAACAGAAGCACATCGCGGCCGAGTTCGGCCATGCCGACCGGTCGTCGCTCAAGTGGGTCCAGCCGGCCCAGATGCATCTGACGCTCGTCTTCCTTGGCGAGATCGCCGCCGCGGCCGTGCCCCCAATTGTTGACGCTGTCTCTGCGAGCCTCAAGGTCGCGCCATTTACCGTGGCGTTCGAGCGTCTTGGCGTGTTTCCGCCGCACGGTGCGCCGCGCGTGCTGTGGCTCGGCGTCAGCGAGGGAGCAAGCCAGGTGGCGGATGTGCAGCGGCAAGTCGCTCGGCGTCTGGAGCAGGCCGGCGTCGCGCTCGAGCGGCGACCCTTCCATCCCCATCTGACCCTGGGACGGTGGCGGAGTTCCCGACCAGGCGACGCGCGTCGCGCCCTCGAGGCCGATCGCCGGGCCATCGTCGCCCGCCTGCCGGTTGACGCCGTTACGCTGTATCAGAGCCGCTTGGGGCCGGGCGGAGCAACCCACACCGCGCTCGCGCGTGCTACCCTGACATGATGGCGGCCGTGATCGTCCTCGCGGCGTACTGCCTCGGGTCGGTGCCCTTCGCGTGGCTGCTGGTGCGCCGCTGGGGCGTGACCGACTTGCGACAGGTGGGCAGCGGCAACCTCGGCGCCGCCAACGTGCTGCGCGCATCGGGCATCTCGGCGGGCGTCGTGGTGGCGCTGCTCGACATCGCGAAAGGCGCGGCCAGCGTCCTCATTGCCGAGCGTCTGAGCGAGGGTGCGGCCCTGCCGGCCATTGCGGGCTTGGCCGCGATCGTGGGTCACATCTATCCCGTGTGGCTGCACTTCCGCGGGGGCAAGGGCGTGGCCACCGCCTGCGGCGTGTTTTCGATCCTCGCGCCAACAGCCGCGCTGCCGGCGCTCGCCCTTTTCATCGGCACCGTCTGGCTGACGAAGTACGTCTCGCTCGGATCGATGCTGGCGTCGCTCTCGCTGCCGACCATCGCGTATGCGACCGGGAGCCCCACCTCGATCGTCGTCACCGCCGCCGCGGCGTGCGCGCTCATCGTCTTCCGGCATCGATCGAATCTTGTCCGCTTGCGCATCGGCACCGAGCGGCGCTTCGGCCGGCGCGCGCAGGAAGTACCAGCGGCCCGCACCAGATAATGTCTACCGTCACCGTACTTGGCGCAGGAAGTTGGGGGACCGCGCTGGCCGTGCATCTGGCGCGGGTCGGCCACGACGTGCGCCTGTGGGCGCGCGACCGGGCGCTTGTTGACGAGATGAAGGCGCAGCGCGCGAACGCCGTGTACTTGCCCGATATCGAGCTGCCAGAGAGCGTCTCGGTGACGCATGGCCTCGACCGCGCGCTCGACGCCTCGGATCTGGTCGTGTCCGCGGTGCCGTCACACGGGTGTCGGGCGGTGATGCGGGCGGCGAAGCCCTCTATGAAGACGGGCGCGACGATTGTGAGCGCGACCAAGGGCCTCGAGGCGGACACGCTCGCTCGCATGTCAGAAGTGATTGCGGAGGAGATCGGGTCGAGTTCTTCGGTCGTCGTCCTCTCCGGACCCAGTTTTGCTGCCGAAGTCGCGCGCAAGTTGCCGACGGCTGTTGTCGCGGCGTCAGCGTCCGCGGAAGCGACCGAGATCGTCCAGGCGCAGTTTCGCAGTCTCTACTTTCGGCTCTATGGCAGCACTGACGTGGTGGGCGTCGAGATCGGTGGCGCCCTCAAGAACGTCATCGCGATTGCGGCGGGGGTAGTCGACGGCCTGGGCCTTGGCCATAACGCGCGGTCAGCGCTCATCACGCGCGGACTCGTCGAGGTGACGCGCCTGGCCTGCGCGGCCGGCGGCCGGCCCGAGACGCTCGCCGGCCTGGGCGGCCTGGGCGATCTCGTGCTGACGTGCACGGGCGATCTGAGCCGCAATCGACGCGTCGGGATGGAGCTGGCGCGTGGGCGCAGCCTGCCGGAGATTCTCGCCGGCACGAAGATGGTTGCGGAAGGCGTGCGCACGACCGGTGCCGCGCTCGCGCTCGGCGCGCGCTACGGCGTCGAGCTGCCGATCGCGACGCAGATGGCCGAGGTCCTCGCCGGCCGCGCGGATGTTCGCACCGCGATCGAGACGCTGATGCTTCGCCGTCAGCGCGCGGAGGCGGAAGCCCGGTAGCGTCCGTCCCGCGCTCCAGTTGGGGACAACAGTGATCGGTGTCTAGCCTCTAGCCTGGTCGGCATTGCCGACGGTCACCTGGATGAGGAGCCGCTGGCCGTCGGGTGCGACGTCGTAATTCGTTGTTCGAATGCACCGCGGCGATGGCCGTCATAGACAGTTGTTGCGGAATGCCGGCCTCGTGGTCGCTCCAGCTTTAATGGGGACCGCCATCAAGGTCGACCGTGCCTGAAGGCGGCCGCGCGCCTTCCGAGTAAGATTCGATCCATGAGTGTGCTCGGCCGGATTCGCGACGGCCTCACCCGCACAACGCAGCAGATCGTCGAGCGCTTCGACGAGATCGTTCGGCGCGCGGACGCGCCGGGCCACCGCAGCCGTCCGGTCGAGGTCGAGACCGTGGAGGCGCTCGAAGAGCTGCTCATCTCGGCCGACATCGGCGTGGCGGCCACCGCGCGGATCCTGGCGGCGGTCAGGGGTCGGTCACAGAACGGTCTGGGCCTGCGCGATTTGGTCAAGCGCGAGATCCGGAACGTGTTCGCGGCCGTCGATCATCCGCTTGTCGTGGCTCACCATCCGAAAGTCACGCTCGTCGTCGGCGTCAACGGCACCGGCAAGACAACCACGGTTGGGAAGCTCGCCAACCTCCTGAAGAATGAAGGCGAAAGGCCGCTGATTTGCGCGGCCGACACCTTTCGCGCAGCCGCCGTGGAGCAGCTCGAGATCTGGGCGAAGCGGGCGGGCGTGGACATCGTGCGGGCGCGCGCCGGGGTCGATCCTGCCGCCGTCGTCTTTGATGCCATCACATCGGGGAAAGCCAAGGGACGGGATCCGATTCTCGTCGATACCGCCGGTCGCCTGCATACGCGCGTGAACCTGATGGGCGAGCTAGAGAAGATTCGGCGTATCGCGTCCCGTGAAGTGCCGGGGGCGCCACAGGAAGTGCTGCTCGTGCTCGACGCCACGGTGGGGCAGAATGGAGTCACGCAGGCGCGGGAATTCATGGGTGCCGCCGGCGTCAACGGCATCGTGCTCACGAAGCTCGACGGTACCGCGAAAGGCGGCGTCGCCGTAGCAATCGCCCACGACCTGAAGCTGCCGATCAGATACGTCGGCATCGGCGAAGGCATTGACGATCTTGTGCCGTTCTCTGCCGACGAATACGTCGATGGACTATTTGAACAGAAGTGGTGATCTGTGTCGGTGACGTTCTGTTCTCGATACGCGCGAGCACTGCGGTGCGAGCGCGTCAGGCACGGGGGCGGGGCCCCGTGCAATAAGTCGATGTTGGCCCCACGCTACTAATTCATATTGGCCCCGATGCTGGACGCCGATTACATGACCCGCGCGTTGTCTCTCGCCGCGCGCGGACGCGGCCGGACGAGCCCAAACCCACTCGTGGGTGCGGTGGTCGTGTCGCCCGACGGCGTGATCGTCGGCCAGGGCTTTCACGAGCGCGTGGGCCACGCACACGCCGAGGTCCGCGCGCTCGACATGGCCGGGACGCAGGCCAGGGGCGCGACCCTCTACTGCACGCTCGAGCCCTGCTGCCATCAGGGGCGGACCCCGCCGTGCGTGTCGCGCGTTGTGACGGCGGGAATTGCCCGCGTGGTGGCCGCCATCGAGGATCCGAATCCGCTCGTTGACGGTCAAGGCTTCGAGTACCTGCGGGCGCACGGGATCGCGGTCGAGGTTGGTGCAGGCCGTCAGGCCGCCGCGGCGCTCAACCAGCCGTTCTTCACGTTGATGCGTGAAGGCCGTCCGTTCGTCGTGCTGAAGGCGGCTGCAAGTCGCGACGGGCGGATCGCCGCGGCGCCGGGGACGCGGACACCGCTCACGTCCGAGGCCGCCAACCGACACGCGCAGGGCGTCCGGGCCGAGATCGACGCCATCGGCGTCGGGGTCGGGACAGTGCTTGTCGACGACCCGCGACTGACCGTGCGCGACGTATATCGCGAGCGGCCGCTGGTCCGCGTCATCTTTGACCGGCAGCTTCGAACCCCGCCCGACGCTCGCGTGCTCTCGACACGCGACGCAGGGCCTGTCATCATCGTGACGACCGAAGAGGGCGCATCACGTGCGACACTGCGCGAGGCACTGGAGGAGCGCAGCGTGGAGATTGAGGTGGCGCGCGACGGCTCGCTTGGCGCCGCGCTCAGGCGGTTGGCGGCGCGCGACGTCAGTTCGCTCCTGCTTGAAGGGGGAGCGGTGCTGCACGGTGCGGCGTGGGACGAAGGCTTGGTCGATTACGTCCGCCTGTATGTCACGCCGCACGCGCTCGGCCCGGGCGGAGTACGGCTCCTTGGGGGCCGGGCGTTCTCGTCCGGCTCGCTGGTCGAGCGCCGCATCGAATCACTGGCACCCGATGTGCTGATCGAGGGATATGTTCACGGGCCTCGTTGAGGCAGTCGGCGAGCTCGTCGAACGGAAGCAGACGAGCGGCGGATTTCGGCTGCGCGTACAGTCGCCGCTCGCGGGCGAGCTGTCGGCGGGCGAGAGTGTCGCTGTCAACGGCGTCTGCCTGACCGTCATTCTGGCCAACGACCGGGAGATTCATGCCGAGGTGGGTCCGGAAACGATCCGCGTCACGACGCTTGGCTCGATCGCGCGGGGCAGCCTCGTGAATCTCGAGCGGCCGTTGCGCGCCGACGGGCGGATCGGGGGGCACTTCGTCCAGGGCCACGCCGACGCGGTGGGCCACGTCGAGGAACTGCGGGCCGAGGCCGAGTTTCACTGGTTGACGGTCAGCTTTCCCTTGCTGCTGGCGCCCTTCATCGTCCATAAGGGTTCGATCGCCGTGGACGGCGTCAGCCTGACGGTCGCAGGTCTGGGGTCGGATCGGTTCGACGTGCAGTTGGTGCCGTACACGATGACGCACACCAATTTCCATCGGACTCAGATCCGCGATCGCGTGAATCTCGAATGTGATGTGGTGGGCAAGTACGTCGTGCGCGCGGCCGAGTTGGCGGGGCTCACGCTGGCCCGCGTGCGGCCGGGCGAGGTGGCACATTGAAGGCGAAACCAGCGGTGAGTCGAATCGAAATCGCGAAAGGCGCCAGTAAGCGGCCGACCCCGTTCGCACGGATCGAGGACGCCGTCGAGGCGATCCGGGCGGGTCGAATGGCCATTGTCGTCGATGACGCGGATCGCGAGAACGAAGGCGATTTGACGATTGCCGCAGAGAAGATCACGCCCGAGGCGATCAACTTCATGGTGCGCTTCGGCCGGGGTCTCGTATGCCTATCGATGACCCCCGAGCGGCTCGACGAGCTCGAGATTCCGCTGGTCGTCCGCGAGAACACCTCGAGGTTCGAAACGGCGTTCTGCACGCCGATTGACGCCGTCGACCGCACGACGACTGGCATCTCGGCGCACGACCGCGCGGCGACCGTCCTCGCGGCGATCGACCCGGCCTCCCGCCCCTCCGACTTTGCGCGGCCCGGGCACGTGCACCCGCTGCGCGCGCGGTCGGGCGGGGTGCTCGTGCGCGCGGGGCAGACCGAAGCGGCGGTCGATCTGGCGCGCATCGCGGGCCTCTATCCCGCCGGCGTCATCTGCGAAATCCTGAACGAAGACGGCACCATGGCGCGAGTGCCGCAGCTGGCCAAGTTCGCCAGACGCTACGGCCTGCCGCTCATCACGATCGCCGATTTGATCCAGCACCGCGTGCGCACCGAGTCGCTGGTCAAACGAGTGGCGTCCGCCATGCTGCCGACCGAACATGGACCGTTTAGGATCCACACCTTCGAGAATCAGATCGACAATCAGACCCACGTGGCGCTTGTGTGCGGAGAGATCGGTGATGGCAAGGACGTCCTCGTCCGCGTACATTCCTGCTGCTTGACTGGGGACGTGTTCCATTCCATCCGCTGCGATTGTGGCGCGCAGCTCGACGCGGCCATGCGACGACTGGCGGCCGAGGGGCGCGGCGTGCTCTTGTACCTCAATCAGGAAGGGCGCGGGATCGGCCTGGCGAACAAGATCCGGGCCTACGCGCTGCAGGACGACGGCTTCGACACGGTCGAGGCCAACGAGCGGCTCGGCTTCAAGGCCGACCAGCGCGACTACGGCGTGGGCGTCCAGATTCTGCGCGAGCTCGGCATCCGTTCTATGCGGCTGCTCAGCAACAATCCTCGGAAGCTCGTCGGGATCGAAGGCTACGGATTGTCAGTCAGCGAATGGCTGCCGCTCGAGATCCCGGCCTCTGACACGACGCGGCGCTATCTCAAAACCAAGAAGGACAAGCTCGGGCACAAACTGTCGTCCGTGTAATGCCATCGATCGTCCTCTTCGACGGGGTCTGCAATCTGTGCGATGGCCTCGTCCGGTTCGTGATCGCCCGCGATCCGGCCCGTCGCTTCCGGTTCGCTGCTCTGCAGTCCGGCACCGCCGAACGCCTGATGCGCGAGGCCGGAGGGGCCGGTGTCACGACCGACAGCATCGTGCTGATTGAGGGGGCGCGCATGTACGTGCGATCGACAGCCGCCCTTCGCATTGCGAGAGGACTCGCCTGGCCCTGGCCGCTGACGTCCGCGCTCATCGTCGTTCCCCGTCCGTTCCGCGACTGGATCTACGACGTCGTGGCGCGCAGTCGGTACGAGTGGTTCGGTAAGCGCGACGTTTGCATGACGCCAACCCCAGAGCAAAGAGATCGATTTCTCTAGGGCGTACGGGTTTGACACTCCAGCGCCGGTCCATTACGATAAGCGTTTGCGTTAGAAAGGTTTAGGACGTCTGTGTTCGACTCACTCAGCACGCGTCTCCAGGGCGTTTTCAAGAGCATCCGGGGCCAGGCGCGGCTGACCGAAGGGAACGTCGAAGCGGCGCTCGGCGAGATTCGACTCGCCCTGCTCGAGGCCGACGTCAATTACAAAGTCGTCAAGGCGTTCATCGATCGCGTCCGCGACCGGGCGATGGGACAGGATGTGCTGCGCAGCCTCTCGCCGTCGCAGCAGGTCGTCAAGATCGTTCGTGACGAAATGGTGGCGCTCTTCGGCGATGCCGAAGGGGGTCTGCAACCAACGTCAAAACGCCCGCGTGTCGTACTGCTGCTCGGCCTGCAGGGCGCCGGCAAGACGACGACGGCGGCGAAGCTGGGCAAGTGGCTGGCCAAACAGGGGCGCCATCCCCTGCTCGTCTCCACCGACGTCAAGCGGCCGGCCGCCATCGAGCAGCTCAACGTGGTCGGGCGGCAAGCGGGACTGCGGACGCACGATCCGGCCGCCGAGATGGATCCGGTCGCGCGCGCCTCCGGGGCGATCGCCGAGGCAAGGAACCTGGGCTTCGACGTCGTCATCGTCGACTCCGCCGGCCGGCTCCATATCGACGACGAGCTGATGACCGAGCTCGTCGCGATCAAGGCCGCGACCGATCCGTCCGACCTGCTCTACGTCGCCGACGCGATGACGGGGCAGGACGCCATCAAGAGCGCGGGAGAGTTCAACCGTCGAGTGGGCGTGAGCGGCGTGGTGCTCTCTAAGCTCGACGGCGATGCACGCGGCGGTGCGGCGCTGTCGGTCGCCTCGGTGGTCGGCGTGCCGATCGCATTTGTCGGCACTGGCGAGCGGCTCGATGATCTCGAGCTCTTCCACGCCGATCGCCTCGTGTCGCGCGTGCTCGGAATGGGCGACGTGCTGTCGCTCATCGAGAAAGCTGAAGCCGCCATCGATCGGGATGATGCGGCGCGGCTCGAGACGAAGGTCCGGGCAAACGAGTTCACGCTCGAGGATTTCCGCGATCAGCTCAAGGCCGTTCGCAAGCTGGGGCCCCTCGAGCAAATCGTCGGGATGCTGCCCGGGATGGGTAGCGTCAAGGCGCTCGCGGAGAGCAAGCCGCCTGGAGACGATGCCAAGCAGCTGTCGCGCCTCGAGGCGATCATCAGCTCGATGACGCCTGACGAGCGGCGCCGGCAGCACATCATCAACGGCAGCCGCCGCAAGCGGATTGCCAAGGGGAGCGGTACGTCGGTTGAGGACGTGAATCGTCTATTGAAGCAGTTCGTGCAGATGCAGAAGATGCTCAAGTCGCTCGGCGGGATGGCCGGGCTGGCGGGCGGCGGCAAGAAGGCCCGGCGTCAGGCCATGCAGATGATGCGATCGAGATAGTGAGTATGAATTGTAGGATGGCAGGATTGCAGAATTGCAGAAGGTATGGCAGGAAGGAAGTCCCGTTGGGCTCCTGCAATCCTGCAATCGATCAATTCTGCAATTTCAGGGAGCGTCAGCGATGGTTGTGATTCGTTTGCGTCGGGCGGGTTCGAAGAAGCGGCCGTTTTTCCGCGTGGTGGTGACCAATCAACGCGCCGCGGGGGTGAGCAGCTTCGTCGAGATTCTCGGACACTACAACCCGCGGTCCAAGCCCGCGGTCGTCGATGTGGACAAGGCGCGCGTCGAGTACTGGTTGAAGAAGGGCGCGCAGCCTTCCGACTCGGTCCGGACGCTCATCGCCCGGCACTTGACGGTTAAGCCGGTCGCCGGCGAGAGCCCGGCGGGGGCTCCCGGGGCTCAATGACGAGCAGCGGCGATATCGGGGCGGTGGTCGCGGTCCTCGCGCGCGCGCTGACCGATCGCCCCGATGAGGTCCGGGTCGTCCTCTCCGATCGCGCCCAGACGACGCTCGTGGAACTGTACGTGGCGCCTGGCGATCTGGGTAAGGTGATCGGCAAGCAGGGCCGCACGGTTGCCGCGTTGCGGACGCTGGCCTCGACTGCGGGCGAGCATCAGGGGAAGCAGGTGACGCTCGAGATTCGAGAGGGAAGGCCGTGAACTGGGCCGAGATGGCCGTGGTGGGCCGGATCGCTAGGGCGCACGGCATTCGCGGGCAGGTGATCGTCAGCGTCGAGACGGATTTTCCCGAGTCGCGCTTTCGGCCGGGCGCCGAGCTCTTCATCGACCGCGCGGGCAGTCCTGAGGCCATCGTGCTGACCACCGTGCGGTTCCAGCGCGAGCGGCCGGTCATCGGTATCGCGGGTGTGGGGACGATGAACGAGGCCGAAGCGCTCGCAGGACACGAGTTGCGCGTGCCGATCGATCGACTCGCGCCCCTGCCGGATGGCACCTTCTACCGGCATACCCTGATCGGCTGCCGGGTCGAGACCCGCGAAGGCCGGCCGGTCGGCGTGGTTCGGGAGGTGGAAGGGACGCCGGCAAGCAGCCGGCTCGTCGTGGCGGCGCCGGGCGGTGACGTGCTGGTGCCGCTCGCGTCAGCCATCTGCATCACGATCGACCCGGCCGCCGGGCGGATTGTGATCGATCCGCCAGGGGGATTGCTGGAGTTGAACGAGAAGTCCGGCTAAAGCCGGACGCTACGTACTGAGTACTCCCGGACACGGCGTACTGAGCACTTGAGGATGGAGTGTCCGGCTTGAGCACTTGAGGATGGAGTGTCCGGCTTGAGCACTTGAGGATGGAGTGTCCGGCTTGAGCACTTTGAGGATGGAGTGTCCGGCTTGAGCACTTTGAGGATGTAGTGTCCGGCTTCAGCCGGACCGTAAGTATGACCTTCGACATCGTTACGATCTTTCCGCGGGTGATCGAGCAACCGCTGGAGGCTGGCGTCCTCGGTCGGGCCATCGAGCGGGGAGTGCTCGACGTGAAGGTGCACGATCTGCGACGCTTCACGACCGATCGACACCACGTCGTGGACGATGTGCCGTACGGAGGTGGACCGGGCATGGTGCTGAAACCCGAGCCGATGTTCCGCGCGGTCGACTTCGTGGAAGCAGAGCGGGGGCGGCCGCTGACCGTGATTCTGACCTCGCCGCAAGGACGCCGCTTTACGCAGGCCGACGCGCGGCGGCTGGCGGCCTGCCAGCACATCGCGTTGCTTTGCGGTCGCTACGAAGGGTTCGACGAGCGCGTGCGCGGGCGGGCGACCGAGGAGCTGTCGATCGGCGACTACGTCCTGACCGGCGGCGAGCTGCCGGCGCTGGTCATTCTGGAGGCGGTGGCGCGGCTCATCCCGGGTGTGGTGGGCGACGAGCAATCGGTGGCCGAGGACTCGTTCAGCCGCGGATTGCTCGACTTCCCGCAGTACACGCGGCCGGCCGAGTTGACGGTGGGCGAGTCCGGGCCGACGCTGAGGGTGCCCGAGGTGCTGCTCTCGGGCCACCACGCCGAAATCCGGCGCTGGCGGAAACGCGAGGCCGTCAGCCGGACGCTGACGCGGCGGCCGGACCTGCTGGCCACGGCGAGCCTTGACGAGGAAGAGAAAGAGATTCTACGAGCATTGCAGGATGACAGGATGGCAGAATGGCAGAAATGAAAATCCTGCAATTCTGCAATCCTGAAACTGGGGGGAGTCATGGGCGCGATTGAAGTAGTCGAGAAGTCCCAGCTGGCCGAGCGGCCGGCGATGAAGTCGGGCGACACCGTGCGCGTGCACGTGAAGGTGCGCGAGGGCGACAAAGAACGTATCCAGATCTTTGAAGGTGTCGTCATCGGCATGCACCGGGGCGGCACACGCGCCTCCTTCACAGTGCGCAAGGTGTCGTTCGGGCAGGGCGTCGAGCGGATTTTTCCGCTTCACTCGCCCACCATCCAGAAGATCGAGGTGGTGCGCACGGCCAAGGTCCGGCGGGCGAAGCTGTACTACCTGCGCGATCTCAAGGGCAAGGCCGCGCGAATGCAGGCCACGGCCACTAGCGTTGAAGGTAAAACGTAGGCCGGTTCCGTATGGGTCGCGTTCCGGCCAGGCGCACGCTCGAAAACGCGATGCGCCGTGTCGGTTTCGTGCATGTGGCCGGCTGCGATGAAGTCGGTCGGGGATGTCTGGCCGGTCCAGTCGTGGCGGCGGCCGTCATCCTGAGCCCGGACCGGCACATCGCCGGCGTCTCGGATTCGAAGGTGGTACCGGCGGCCGAGCGCGAGCAGCTCTTCGACAAGATCGTGCGTGATGCGGTCGCCTGGGCGGTCGCATCAGCCGACCCAGCCGAGATCGATCGCATCAACATCCATCAGGCCTCGCTCCTGGCCATGCGCCGGGCGCTACTGTCGCTCGTGCCGCTCCCCGACCTGGTGCTTGTTGACGCGTTCGTTGTGCCGGACCTGCCCATGGCCCAGCGCGGCGTGCCGCACGGCGATCGGCGCTGCGCGGCAATTGCGGCCGCCTCGATTGTCGCCAAGGTCACGCGCGATCGCCAGATGCGTGACCTCCATCAGCTCGATCCCCGGTACGGCTTCGACCGCCACAAGGGCTACGCGACGAGCGATCATTTGGAGGCCGTCGCGCGTTTTGGGTACTCGGATCTGCATCGGCGGTCGTTCCGCCCTCCGACGCTGTTTGATACGATGGGTTGACTCGTGGCCATCGATCGCGCTGCAACATTGCACAACGCCGAGAAACTGGTTCGGCAGGGCAAGCTCGAGCTTGCCGCCGCGGAGTACCGGCGGGTCGTCGAGGAGCAGCCGCGCGACTGGAATACCGCCAACACGCTTGGGGATCTGTACGTCCGCATCGGACAGACCGACAAGGCGGTCGAGCAGTTGACACGCGTCGCCGATCAGCTGAGCACGGAAGGGTTTCTGCCGAAGGCCAGCGCCCTCTACAAGAAGATCCTCAAGCTCAAGCCGGACGACGAACGGACGCTGCTGCAGATGGCGGAGATCGCCGCTAACCAGGGACTGCTGGCCGACGCCCGCGCGTATCTGACGACGGTCCTCGATCGACGGCTGAGCCGGCGCGACAAGCGCGGCGCGGCCGAGGTGCGCATCCGCCTCGGACTGCTCGACCCGTCGGATGTCGACGGCCGCTTGATGGCGGCGCGCACGCGCGCCGAGATTGGCGACGTCGCTGGGGCCGTTCGCGATCTGAAGGCCATCGCCACCGAGCTGGTCAGCAAAGGACGGGAGGCCGAGGCCTTCAAGCTGTTACGTGAGGCCTTGAGCCTCGATCCGAAGGACCGCGACCTTCGTGCGCACCTGGCTCGGGGGGCCGTCGCCCGCGGCGACCTGGCCACGGCCGCCGAGTTTCTGACGGCGGAGATCGCGGGCGATGACCCGGATCTGTTGCTGGTGATGGCCGGGATTCGGCTTCGAGGCGACGCCCCGGACGAGGCGATCGGGATCGTTAGCCGCCTGTTGGAGCGGCATCCCGAACGGCGGGAGCAGATCAGGAGACTTGGCGTGGCCGTCGCCGAGCAGGCGCCCGAACCGTCGTACGGCGTCATCCGGCTGGTCATCGAATCGATGATTGCGGCTGGAGACCTCGCGTCGGCCGCCGCCGCCCTGCAGGAGTTCGTGAACCGGGTGCCCCACCACATTCCCGCGCTCCGGCGCCTGGTCGAAGTCTCGGTCGATGCCGGGATCGAGTCGGTCATGTACAGCGCGCAGGCGCAGCTGGCCGACGCCTATCTCACGGCCGGTCTGGCCGCTGAAGCGCTGTTCATTGCCGAGGATCTCATGGCGCGTGAGCCGTGGGACTCCGAGAACGTCGAACGCCTTCGACGGGCGCTCGAGCTGGCAGGCGAGCCCGATCCCGTCGGGCTCATCGCCGAGCGCTTGAGCGGCCGGTCGCCGTTCATGGCCACCGACCTGTCGGGCGATCCCGGCGATGTTCCGCCCTTCGAGGCCCAGATGCCTGAAGCCGATGCGCGGACGCGCGTGAACACGGCCGCGCCGGTGGAAGAAAAGGCCGAGACCAAGCCGGCCGTGAAAGAAGGGATCGCCCACGCCGAGGCAGAGACCGTCGAAGTGGATTTGAGCATGCTCGACGCCAGTGAGCCCTCGTCTCCGGCGCCGTCCGATCCGCCGCCCGAGGCGGCCCCAGCTCCCGATCTGGAAGGGGTGTTTGAGCGCTTGCGGGGCGAAGCCGCGCGCCGTTCGGCGGTGGAGGCGGCGGAAGAACGTTACAAACACGCGCTGGAACTGTGGGCGGCGGGCGATCTCGACGGTGCCGTCGCGGCCCTTCAGGAGGCGTCGCGCGTGCCGAAGCTGCGATTTCCCGCCGCAGCCCTTCTTGGCCGGATCTTCCGCGATCGGGGAATGGTCGCCGAGGCGGTCGAATGGTTCGAGCGCGCCGCCGAGGCGCCGGCGACGAGCCCCGACGAGCTGCACGAGTTGCTCTACGATTTCGCCGACGCGCTCGAGACGGAAGGTGAGATCGCTCGAGCGTTGGCCGTGACCCTCGAGCTGCAGGCCGAGGCGGGCGCCTACCGCGACGTCGCGGCGCGCGTCGATCGACTGAGCAAAGTCCAGGCGAGAGGGTAGCATCCTGGTCCGCCGACTGGTCTACGTAGCGCTCTTCTTCGAGATTGGCCTGCTGCTCGTCGTGCTGCCGTGGTCGGCGTTCTGGGAGCAGAACTACTTCGCCGACACCTGGCCGGTCCTTCGCGCGATTGTCACCAACAACTTCGTGCGCGGCGCCGTCAGCGGTCTCGGCGTGGTGAACCTGATCGCCGGCTTCGCCGATCTCGCCATGGTGCTCACGACGCGTGGGCGGCCCAACGACTCCCTGCGCGAGGGGAGCGGCCGGTTGCCGTGACACTGTGCCTGGTCACGGACCGCCGACGCCTGTGTGCCGACGGCGCGCCATTCGACGTCGCGCGAGGCTGTCTCGTCGAGCAGGCGCGCATGGCCATCGCTGCCGGCATTGACCTGATCCAGGTGCGCGAGCGCGACCTCGACGCCGGTCCCCTGTCGGCGCTCGTCAGCGACATCGTGCAGCTGGCGCGTGGCACGGCCACGCGCGTCGTGGTCAACGAACGACTGGACGTGGCGCTGGCGTGCGGCGCCGACGGCGTGCATCTCCGAAGCGATTCGATGCCGGCCGACGAAGTGCGCCGCATGGCCCCGCCGGGATTCCTCATCGGTCGCTCCGTCCATCGACCCGAGCAAGCCGTCGCCGCCGGACCGCTTGACTACCTCGTTGCCGGCACGGTGTTTCCGACCTCGTCGAAGGCCGCCACCCCGTCCGGCACTGCCGACCCGATCTTCGATCGCCTGCTTGGTCTCGACGGCTTAAGGGAGATGAGTCGCGCGGCCCGCGTGCCGGTGCTGGCGATCGGAGGCATGACGGT
>Ga0156016_147_pt1 | contig 42065 bp, 38 predicted proteins | sample RifCSPlowO2_02_FD_107670 | JGI IMG/M metagenome (GOLD analysis project Ga0156016, IMG submission 107670) | Acidobacteria bacterium RIFCSPLOWO2_02_FULL_64_15 | reverse complement strand
CCCGGTTCTTGAGTTCCGGCCGCTTGAGAGCATAACATCCACCGTTCACCAATCATAAGTAGTGTCCGGCTTTAGCCGGACTGACAGGCCACCAAGAGGAGGAACGTCAGCATGGCGATGATCGAAGCATTCGCGCAGGAAATCGATCAGGAGGCAGCGACTACCCGACGTGTTCTCGAGCGCGTACCGGGCGATCGCCTTTCCTGGAAGCCACACCCCAAGTCGATGTCGCTCGGGCACCTCGCGCTCCATGTCGCGCAGACCCCCGGCATGATCGCGTCGTGGGCGCTCAAGGACGTGTTCGAGCTCTCGGGACCGCCTCCGGAGCCGGAAGCGAAATCAGCGGCCCAGATTCTTGCCGCGCACGACGAGAGCGTCAAGACGGCCAAGGACGTGCTCCAGAAGCTCGGCGACGCCGGTCTGCAGCGCCAGTGGGAGCTCAGAGGGGGCGGCGCCACGATCATGAAGCTGCCGAAAGTGGCGCTCTTTCGCTCCGTCGTCCTGAACCACTGGATTCACCACCGCGGTCAGCTGTCGGTGTATCTGCGGCTGCTGGATGTGCCGGTGCCGTCGATCTACGGGCCGAGCGCCGACGAGAATCCATTCGCGCCGCGGTGACTCCAGGAGGCGAACCGGCTCAGTTGGACATCGCGACGACGTCGGCGTAGCCCCGGATGCTTCCTCGCTCGAACGCCCGGACGAGGTCGGCGATTGACGAGAGCCGAGTCGACGACCGGGCGCCTGGAACAGGACTGGGCGCCCGGAACTGAAATCCCCGGTTCGAGACCGAGCGGATGAATGTGCTGCTCCCATCGACGGGGAGTGAGGCCACATTCGCATAGAAGTTCCTCCAATCGTCGGCCTGCTGAAACAGGTACATCTCGACGTTGGAGGTGTAGAACGCCGTCACGGTCGCGCCGTGCGTCTTGAGGTACCTTCCAACCGAGCGGAGCGCCTTGGGCCCGGCGAAGTTTCCGACGAGCGGCACGACGGCGTTGTCCTTTTCCATCTGGGCGAGCGCGCGGAAGTTGGCCTCCGTGGCCAGGTAGCTTCGCTGCTCGCCCCGGTCGTCGGTCTCGGCCATCAGTTCCGCGTAGGTCGGGAACTGGCCGCCAAACCCACCACCCCCGTTCGAGAACGAGTAGTTGAGATCGGGTCCGCCCTCGTAGAACGCGTTGTAGACGTATTGGATGCCGTCGAGGTCCGTGGTGGACAGACCGAACCCGTGGCGCTTGACCAGCCAGTCGGCTGCGGCCTGAAAGTTCTCGTAGAAGAACTCCAGATCCGGTGAAACATCCCGATAGGCGTCCATCATCGTGTCGATGGGCGCCGCCGCTGAGAGATCGGCGGGCCGCCTGCGCGCAAACAGACGCGACAGAAACTCCGCACGGTCCGACGACATCTCGATGAACGCCTTGTACAACAGGTGCTCGTGCAGGTTTCCCCGCCGGATGTCGACGATGAAGGCCAGCTTTGGCCTGAGCGCTACGAGGTACGTGAAGTTCTGCTCGGGTCCGACGCCGAGATACGCGCCGCCTGCCGGCAGCGCGGCCGTCAGCGTCGGGAGGACACGCTGGAAGGCCTTTTCGTTCGACAGGAAATTGTCGGAGCGGAAGTAGCCGTCCGGCTCGGAGAAGTCGGTAATGAGGGCCCAGAACGCCTCATCGCTCAGGCGCGAGGGGAGGGTGTCGGCGCCGGGGCGCGACCCGGGTCTGAGCGCGACGAGGCCAACGAGAACGATTAGTGCCAGAGCGGTGACAAGAGCCTGGCGGCGCCCGATCACGGTGTCTCCTCTCGTTGGCTGCGCGTCACCGTATCACTCGCACGACGGATGTGTAAAGAAGTGCCGGAGGAGGGAATCGAACCCTCACGGGGGGTAAACCCCACCGGATTTTGAGTCCGGCGCGTCTGCCAGTTTCACCACTCCGGCTTCGAAGGAATCAACACACTATAGCGCAGCCGCGCGCTGCTGATGGAACGCCTCGAGCGTGGTGTTGGCCGTCAGAACGACGTCAGCCACCTCGTCGCTCCGCAGGTACTGCAGCGACCATCAGGCCGACGAGCGATTGCAGCTCCTGCGCCTTGGCAGGCGCCAGCGTCACGCCGTGTGTGAACGCGCCGACCGGACAATTCTGGTGATCCTCTGGCATCGTGTAGAAGGCGTGACCTTACGGAGTGCTGGGTGCCAGGTCAGGGGTTAGTTAAGTTAGGGGGTTGGCAATAGGGGTTGAAATCTTAGCACCCGCCAACCCGATACCCTAGAGCGACTTACATGCCGTCTACGAGGCAGGGCGGGCCAGAGCGGCTGGCGAAGAGGCAGGGAAAGTGCCATTTTCCGGCCATTTTCGTTGTGTTTTGACCGATGAGTGGGCTATACTTACCGGGCTGCTCGCACGATTTTCAACCTTCCATACATATTGCGCTTCCTAGGGGGCACCGTGACGTTTGAGGTTGGCGACAAGGTCATATACCCGAACCATGGTCTCGGTATTGTCGAACGAATCGAAGAGAAAACCATTCTCGGCACGACGTGTGGCTTCTATCACTTGAAGATTGTCGCAAACGACACGTCCGTCCTTGTTCCCTTGAGCAATGTCGACGGCGTTGGCCTGCGCCGCGCCATCAGCAACGGAGAGGTCGAGCGACTGTTCGGTCTGCTTGGGGATGGCAAGATCGACAATCACCAGAACTGGAAAGGCCGTTTCAAGGACAACTCGGACAAGATGCGCAGCGGCTCGATCTACGAAGTGGCCGACGTGCTGAAGAATCTGACGTTCCTCGCCAAGTCGAAGAGCCTCTCGTTCCGCGAGAAGCGCATGCTCGACCGCGCCAAGTTCCTCATCGTGTCGGAGGTGTCCGAAGTCATCCGGGAAGCGGTGGCTGCGGTGGAATCGCGCGTCGAGATTGCGCTCGAGCGCTCGTTCACCGCCAAGGCCCGGACGGTGGCGCGCGCCAAGGTGGTCAAGGCGGCGCCGGCCAGTGCCGCGCCGCGCCGCGCTGCGCGGGCATCCTGACGAGAGTCAAGAGTGAAAAGTTAGAAGGGAAAAGGACTAAGAGCGCCCGCCAGGCGTAAGCCTGGCGGGCGTTTTCGTTTATCATCGCGTCCGGTGATCATCACCGCCGTCCGATCCGCCGCCACGTACTTCGCCATTTCCCTCTACGTGTTCGTCACCGGGCCGTTTGGCATGCTGCTGGCGATTCTGTTTCGCTGGAAGGCCCCGCTGTACGTCCTCGGACACGGCGGAGTGCGGCTCGGGCTGGCGCTGTCGGGGATCCGGTACCGCGTCACGGGCGGCGAGCACCTGCCGCTCCATCGCGCCGCGGTGTACTGCGCCAACCACGAGAGCAACGTCGACCCGCCAGTGCTCTTTGACGCCTTGCATCCACGGATGCACATCCTCTACAAGCACGAGATCGATCGGATTCCGATTCTGGCGCGCGCCTTCAGGCTCGGCGGCTTCATTCCGATCGATCGACGAAACAAAGAGTCGGCGCTCCGATCGATTGAGGCCGGCGCGGCGTCGATCCGATCGGGCAACTCGTTTCTGATTTTCCCGGAAGGCACTCGCAGCCGAACGACGGACCTGCTGCCGTTCAAGAAGGGCGGCTTCATCATGGCGATCAAAGCGCAGGCGCCGATCGTGCCGGTGGCCGTGACGGGCGCTCGTGACGCGATGCGGAAGGGCAGCGCGAAGATTCGCCCGGTGACGGTCAGCATCCGCGTGGGCCGGCCGATCGAGACCGCTGGGCTGGATGTCGAGGATCGAGATCTGGTGATCGATCGAGTGCGAAGGGCCATTCTGTCGCTCCTCCAGGACAAGCCAGCCTCGGCAGACGTCCCAGCCCGCGAACCTGTCGGCGTAGAATGACGCCGCCGAGCGCCTGCGGCCCGCGCGAGCAGAACGAGTCTTCGATCGGCGCAGCGCGAGCGAGCGGGGGTGGGGCCCCGCGAGCCCTGGATGAATGAGCGAAGACCGCGATCGCCGAAACAGCCGCCGGCTGTGGACGTTGATGGTCGTGGCCGGGACGTACGGAGGGTGGCAGTACTTCGTGCCGGCGCCGGCCGAACGGAGCACGGTAGACGCCATCGTCGGCGTGCTGCTCGGTCTCTACATTTGCTCGCACCCGGCCGCCAACGGGATCGATTTGATCTTCGCCCAACGCGGGGCCGTCCAGCGGATGACGTCCCAGTGGTCGGGTGTGCGGTGGCTGGCGCTGAACTTTCTCGTGATGCTCGTCGGATGGATGGTGCTCGTGGCTGGCGTCACCCGGCTCATCGGCCGTGTCGAATGAGCACCGCGCGGCGTCGGTGCGCTGTCTCAGAATAATCTCGTCTTCCTCGCTGAAAGGGCACCCTGGCGTGGACCGTCAGCGGCTATACTCTAGTCTCATGCGTTTAACGGTTTAGGACATCTCGCGATTTTGTCCAAGATCATGTCGGCGTCCTTGGTCCAGATGAAGCGGCGCGGCGCCTCGTTGTAGTGCCGAAGGTAGTCCTCAATCGCGGCAACGAGGACCGCGACGCTGTCGAAGGTTCCCCGCCGGATGCGGTCGCGCGTGATCTCGCCGAACCACCGTTCGACGAGATTGAGCCAGGAACTGCTCGTCGGAATGAAATGAAAGTGCACCCGCGGATGACGACGCAACCACCGCTGCACGGGTGGGCTCTTGTGCGTGCTCAAGTTATCCAAGATGACATGGATGGCCTCGTCGGCCGGCGTAACCTGCTCGACGCGGTCGAGGAACCGCACGAATTCCTTGGTGTCGCGCTTGGGCCGGCACGTGCCGAATACCGTCCCATCGAGCACGCGCAAGGCGGCGTACAAGCACGTGGTGCCGTGCCGGATGTAATCATGCGTTTGGCGCTCAGGGATTCTCGGGCGCAGCGGCAGCACGGGTCGCGTCCGGTCCAACGCTTGAATGCCGCTCTTTTCGTCGATGCAGAAGACGACCGCCTTGTCGGGCGGGTTGAGGTACAGCCCGACGACGTCGCGGAGCTTGTCGACAAAGTGCGGATCCTTCGAGAGTTTAAATCGGGTCACGCGATGTGGCTGCAACCCATGCTGATGCCAGATGTTGCGGATCGTCTTCTCGCTGACGTGCTGTGCGCGGGCCATCGTCCGCGTACTCCACTGGGTCGCCGCCGGCGGCTTTGTCGTCAGGGTGGCGTTCACAATGGTCGCCACCTGCTCCGGAGTAATCCGTTTCCGGCGGCCGGGCCGAGGGGCATCATGCAGCACGCCGCTCACGCCCTGCGCCACGTAACGGCGCACCCAGTAATGCACGTGATTGCGGCTCAACGCCAAGCGGGCCGCCACGTGCGAGGGTCGGACGCGGTCCGCCAGCATCACCAGGATCTGCGCTCGCACCGCGAGTTTCTGTGGCGTGTTGCCGTTGGCCACCACATCAACCAATTGCGCGCGGTCGGCTGGTGGGAGCACGACGCACAAGGTGGGCATGAACATGCCCCACGGTACCGACTCGGCGACCGGAAGTACAGTGAATTCGTGTACTAACCTTTCGTACGCATGAGACTAGCGTCAAGTACCCTAAGCCGGTACAGATCGACGAGAGGGATCATGACTGAAGCTCACTCCGATGGCGGCCGCCGCAAGAGGCTCGTCGGGCGCGCGCTGCTGGCGCTCGTGGCATCTGCGGGCGTTGGATATCTGGCCCACGCGGTGTCTCCACGGATTGCCGGTGCTGTGCCTCAACGCCCGCGGGTGGTCGTGCGCAGCCAGCCGGCCGGACAGGCTGCGCGCGTCGTGCAGGACGGGCCCCCACGATTCGCACAGGACGGGCCCCCGCGATTCGCACAGGGCGGGTTCGGAGGATTTCCCGGTGGGCAGGATCTGCCGCTCGTCAAACAGTTCGACAGAGACGGCGACGGCCGCCTGAGTGCGGCCGAACGAAAGACCGCTCGCGAGTCGCTGGCCCAGAATCCCAGACCAGGAGGCCGCGGCGGGTTCGGCGGCCGGTTCTCGTTCGGCCCGACCCAGCCGGGGCCGCGGCTCTCGCCGGCACAGGTCCGGTCGTATCCGGATGCGCCGTTGTACGACACCGGGACGCTTCGAACGATCTTCCTCCAGTTTGAGAACGCGGATTGGGAGGACGAGCTGACCGACTTCTACCACACCGACGTGGAAGTGCCCGCGACGATGATCGTGGATGGCAAGACCTACCGTGAGGTCGGCGTCCACTTCCGCGGGAACTCGTCGTTCAGGATGGTGCCGGGGGGCCGCAAGCACTCGCTGCAGCTCACGATCGACTTCGTCCACGCCGACCAGCATCTGAATAGCTATCGCACGCTCAACCTGCTCAACGCCAACCAGGATCCGACGTTCCTTCGGGCGGTGCTGTACAACGAGATCGCCCGCGACTACATTCCGGCGCCGAGGGCGAACTTCATGCGGGTGGTCATCAACGGCGAGAGCTGGGGCGTCTATCCGAACACCCAGGTGTTCAACAAGGACTTCGTCCGCGACTGGTTCCAGACGACGAAAGGCGCCCGTTGGAAGGTGCCGGGAAGTCCACGCGGCCGCTCCGGGCTCGAGTACTTTGGCGACGACCCCAGCCAGTACAAGAGGCTGTACGAGATCAAGACGAAGGACGATCCGAGAGCGTGGGCCGATCTCATCCACCTCACGAAGGTCCTCAATGAGACGCCGCCGGGCCGGCTCGAGGCCGCTCTGGCGCCGATGCTCGACATCGACGGCGCCCTGAAGTTTCTCGCCATCGACAACGCGCTCATCAACAACGACGGCTACTGGACGCGCGCAAGCGACTACAACATCTATCAGGACGAGCAGGGCCGCTTCCATGTGTTCACGCACGACTTCAACGAGACGCTGAGCGTGGTGGAGGGGCGAGGCTTCGGCGGGACGGGCGCCGGCGCGCCCCGCGGCACGGTGGATCTCGATCCGCTCGTGGGCCTCGACGACCCGACCAAGCCGCTGCGCTCGAAGCTGCTCGCCGTGCCGGCCTTGCGCGCGCGCTACCTGGGCTACGTGCGCGACATCGCCGAGCGGTGGCTCGACTGGAAGAAGCTCGGGCCGATTGCCACGCGCTATGAGACGCTCATCGCGGCCGACGTCAGGAGCGACACGCACAAGCTGTACGGCTCCGGCGAGTTCGATGCGACGTCGATCAAGGCCTTCGCCGACGCGCGCCGCGCGTTCCTCTTGAGATATCTGGAAACCCGATAGCCCGAATGTGACGGCCGCCTTCCGGCGGTGTGCGGGACAGTCTCGATCAGGTGTCGCTGGTTTTAGCGGCGGTCTTTCTCTCCAGCAGTCCGTACTCGAAGCTGTCGACCAGGGCCAGCAGGCTCGCCTCGATGATGTTCTCGTGCACGCCGACGGTCGTCCAGCTCGAAATGTCGTCGCTTGATTCGATGAGCACTCTGGTCCGTGCGGCCGTTCCCTCCGATGAGTCGACGATACGCACTTTGTAGTCGGTGAGTCGCACGGCCGCCAGGTGCGGATAGAACTTGACGAGCGCGGCCCTCAGCGCGCCGTCGAGCGCGTTGACCGGGCCGTCGCCGTCGGCCACCGTGTGCGCATGCTCGGCGCCCGCGCGAACCTTCACCGTCGCCTCGCACACCGACGCCTCACCCTCGGCGCGCATCGAGACGTGGTACGCGTCGATGTGGAACGGCGCCGGTTCACTTCCCAGGGCGCGCCGGATGAGCAGCGCGAGGGAGCCGTCGGCCGCCTCGAACTCGTAGCCCTCGTGCTCGAGCGCCTTGACGCGCGCGAGGATGGCGCCAAGCTGCGGCGTGTCCTTGGTGACGTCACATCCCAGTTCTCTCGCTTTCAGCACGATGTTGCTGCGGCCGGCCAGCTCGCTGATGAGCACGTGACGCGTGTTGCCGACGACCGACGGATCGATGTGCTCGTAGCTCCGCAGCAGCTTCTGAACGGCGTTGACGTGCGTGCCGCCCTTGTGCGAAAACGCGGCGGCGCCCACCCAGGGCAGCCGCGGGTTGGGGCGGATGTTGGCCACTTCGTCGAGAAACACCGACAGTTCCTTGAGCCGGGGAAGCGAAGAGGGCGGCACCGACGTCTTGTGGAATTTGAACGCCAGGTTCGGGATGAGCGTCGTGAGGTTGCAGTTACCCACGCGCTCGCCGTAGCCGTTGAGCGTCCCCTGCACGTGCATGGCGCCCGCTTCGAGCGCCGCGATCGCGTTGGCGACACCCAGGCCAATGTCGTCGTGGGTGTGAATGCCGATCGGGACGGGCAGGCCTGCGCAGGCCTCGCGCGTGATCGTGGCGATTTCAGCAGGCACCGATCCGCCGTTGGTGTCGCACAGCACGACGAGGTCGGCGCCCCCCCTGGCCGCCGCGCGCCAGGTGGCCAGCGCATACTGGGGATCGTCCTTGTATCCGTCGAACGCGTGCTCGGCGTCGTAGACAACGAACCGGCCGCTCTCCTTCAGGAACCGGACCGTGTCTTCCACCATCGCCAGGTTCTCTTCGGGCGTGGTCTGGATCACCTCGCGGACGTGGAGCAGCCACGTCTTGCCGAAGATGGTGACGACCGGCGTGTCGGCGGCGACGAGCAGTTTGACCTGGTCGTCGTTGGCTGCGCGCACGTCTTTGCGGCGCGTGGAGCCGAACGCCGCGATCCTCGCGCGCCGGAAGGTCCGGCGTCTGGCTTCGTCAAAAAACTCAATATCCTTCGGGTTCGAGCCCGGCCAGCCGCCTTCGATGTAGTGCACGCCGAACTCGTCGAGCCGCTCGGCGATGCGCAGCTTGTCGGCCGTGGAAAACGACACGCCCTGGCCCTGGCTGCCGTCGCGGAGCGTCGTGTCGTAGATTTCGATCACCGCCCGCAACCGGCGGCGACCTTGGCGGCCATCACGCCGAGGTCTGAAGTAAATCCGCCCACACCACCAACTCCGGCACGGCCCAGCAAGCTGGAACCGCCGCGTCTCGATCGGATGAAGGTGCTCGACGCGTCGAGCGGCAGCATCGTGACGTTGGTGCAGAACTGGCTCCAGAGGCCGTCCTGCCTGAGGTACTGTTCGACGTTCGACAGGTAGAAGGCGGAGACGACCTGCTCTTTCTGTTTGAGATACGCGCCGACGGCGCGGATGGCTTTCGGACCGGCGAAGTTGCCCACCACCGGCACGAGCATGTTCCGGGTCTGGATGTCTTTGATGAACGCGAACGATTCCTCGGTCGCCAGGTAACTGCGGGCGCGGCCCGTTCCGTCGGTTGCCACCATCAGATCGACGTAGGTCGGAAAGCCGCCACCCCGCCCGCCGCCCGTGTTCAACTGATAGTGGATGTCGGGGCCGTCGGTGAAGTAGTTGCGGTAAACAAATTCGATCCCCTCTAGATCCCCGGGGAGGAGCGAGAAGCCGTGCCTGGTCACAAGCTGGTCTTCGACGGCCTTCAGGTTCCGATCGTACAGTGCGCGGCTGGTGGACACACTCGCATACGCGGCGAAGATCTGCCTCGCCGTTGACGTGGGGCCAAGCCCCGCGGGGCGCGGCTTCGAGAAAAGCCGCGACACGAAATCGGCGCGATCGGCCGACAGCTCGAACAGCGCCTTGTACAGCAGATGGAGGTCCAGATTACCCCTTCGAATATCGACGATGAACGCGATCGCCGGTCGAACCGCGACCATATAGGTGAAGTTCTGTTCGGATCCCACACCCATGTACGCGCGGCCCGGCTTGGCCCTCTCGGTCAACATCGGCAGGACGTATTGATACCGCGCCTCGTTCGATACCAGGTTCTCGGAGTGGAAGGTCCCGTCGGGCTCCGAAAAATCAGACACCAGCTTCCAGAATTCCTGGTTCGTCAGCCGTAGCTGCAGCTTCTCGGCGGCGACCGACACGCCCAGCTCGACCGGCAGGCCGCCGAGCGCGACGGCAAGCATCGAGGCTGCGAGCAGAAGGAAGCGGCGCTTCGTCATGGCTGAGGCTCCCGAGTAGAGATTGAGGTGGGGAGAAACAAAAAGGGCGGCGGCCTGTACGGACCGCCGCCCGAAGAACCCCCGGAACTAATGGTGCTATCGGCGCCTTGGCGGTGGGGCAGCTTTTGCCTGTTCGGCCTGCCAGGCCTTGCTGGTCTCTGCATACACCGCATTGAGGTACATGTCCGTCGTCCACGCCCCGGTCGTATGGCCGTAGAGGCCGTCGTAGTCCAGCGTGGGCTTCGCCGCCTTGACCTGCTCGAGCGTCATGCCCTTCTTGACCATCGCGTTGATGCGGTCGCGGGTGATGGTGGCCATGTCGCGGTAGTCGACGACGTCGGTCTCGTTGAGAATCCGGCCGTATCCGGGAATAATCCGCGTGCCGCCCTGCTGGTTGTACTCGGGGACGGCGATGTCGACGAGCTTATTGAGCGCATTGAGGACGCCCTGGATCGTGCCGCCCTTGGCAGCGTCGAAGTACGGATAGCGATCGTAGCTCAGCAGATTGCCGGCCACCACGACGTCCGATTTCCGGAACCACACCATGACGTCGCCGTCGGTGTGGGCTGCCGGCTGATGGAGAAACTCGATGGGCTCGCCGCCGTACCAGAACGTCTTCCTCACCGGGAAGAAGGTGTCGGTCGGCCAGGCGTTGGTTGGTCTCGCCGCCTGCTGGCCGGTTGGCGCGCTCATGCGGTTGAGCACGTTCTCGTGCGCGATGATCCCGGCGCCGGCTCCCTGGAACGCGCCGGCTCCACCGCCACCGCCGCCCGCGGCAGCCGCTGGAGCGCCGCCTGGGGGGGCGGGGGGGATAATCGACCTGGCGACTGGCTCGTTGCCGCCCGTGTTGTCCAGATCGGCGCTTGTGTTGACGATCCAGCGGAGGGGTCTCGTGCCGTACTGCTTGGTGATCGCGATGACGCGATCGGCCGCGGCCTCAGCGCCCGAATCGACCAGCAGCACGCCTTCGTCGCTCACATGCATGGCGATGTTGGCGCCGGCGCCGCCGATGAAGTAGACCTTGCCCAACACCTGCAGGACGACCGGCGGATTTCGCAGACTGACGAAGTCCGGCCGCTCGCCGGCCTTGATCTGGCCCACGGGCACGCCGGTCTTCGAGACGTCCTCAGGCGACCTGAAAATCGGCTGCGGGTTGAGGACACCTTGCTGACCACCGACCTGAGCACGGGTCCGCCCCACGAAACCACCAGCCACCAGGGCCGCCAGGAGTACCACCCACATCGTTTTTCTGACAGTTGTCACGAGAGCACCTCTTCAACGTTTGTCCGGGGTCCCTACCCCGGATCTTAGTCCGTGGCTCCTGCCGCGGACGGTTCAGCTTATCCTGGTTCGCACTGACTTCGCCTTGTGGCGAGTCGGCTAACGCCTCCTGGTTGCGGCTGCAGCCGCGGCCGCTTTCTTGGCCTCTTCGGCAGCCTTTTCGGCGGCCTCTTCGGCTCTGAACTGCTTGATCTTGTCCATGAACTCCGGATAGAGCGACTCCTTGCCACCGCGCGTCGCTTCGAACGGAATGGTGTGGATCTCGCCGAATTCGGTCTGGCGCGTGCCCAGCGCAAAGAACGGCACCCAGCCGAGCGGCTTGTCGCCCAGCTCGTCCACCGACTCGAAGGGATTGCCGAGGCCCTGGTTGCCGCCCGGGTTCCACGTCCAGTTGTGCGTCCGAGCCATCGGCTCCTCGAGGTAAATCGGATCGTCGACGCTCCAGAGCAACATCAAGTAGAGCCCGTGGCGGACGAAGTGCTCGGTCATCTTGCTGTAGGGACTGGAAGGCACTCCGTTGCGCTGATACACGCCATACTTCATGTGCGTTGTCGTGACCACGAACTGGCCGTTCTGGTCCCATGCCCCGGTCGAGTAGCCGTCCCAGGTGTGCTCGGAGTAATCCGACGGGTGATTGCGACCGTCGAGCCAAATGATGCGATCGGCGCGGCCGAAGCCGCCCGCGATCGTGTAGGCGATCTGCTGCTGGGTGACCGGGTCGAGGATCTTGAGGATGCGCAGCGCCGGCCCGGGCCCGCGCATCCAATACTGCGCTGGGTGCGCCTGGGCCTGCCGCTCGGGCTGCGAGAGAATCGTCGCGTCCCACGCTTCAGCCTTCTGACGGGCCGCCGCGTTGATCGGTAACCCCGTATAGTCTCCCAGCTCGGGCCCCGGAACCCGGTGCGGCTGATCTTCGTTGATCGTGACGCCCCAGTCCCCGGAGATATCCACCCTCACGCCGCCCGCCGCCGGCGCCTGCGCAAGCATAGGCGCGCCGACCACCGCCGCGGCCAGCGCGAGCAGCGGCAGAACGATCCTCAACCGATATGTGCCACGCATCTAGTAACGACCTCCTCCGAGCTATCGAGCCAACTGTTTCACCGCCGTCGGGATGCTGCCGCTGCCCGTGCCTCTTCGGCCTTCTTGGCGGCTTCCTTCTGTGCGGCTTCTTCGATCGCGAACCGCTTGATCTTGTCCATGTACTCCGGATACAGCGACTCGGTGCCGCCGCGCGTCGCTTCGAACGGGATGTTGTGGATCTCGCCGAATTCGGTCTGCCGCGTGCCCAGGGCAAAGAACGGCACCCAGCCGAGCGGCTTGTCGCCCAGCTCGTCCACCGACTCGAAGGGGTTGCCGAGGCCCTGGTTGCCGCCCGGGTTCCACGTCCAGTTGTGCGTGCGAACCATCGGCTCCTCGAGGTAGATCGGATCGTCGAGCCACGTGTGCAGCATCAGGTACAGCCCGTGCCGGACGAAGTGCTCGGTCATCTTGGTGTAGGGGCTGGCCGGGGCGCCATTGCGCTGAATCACGCCATACTTCATATGGGTCGTCGTGATCACGAACTGGCCGTTCTGGTCCCATGCCCCGGTCGAGTAGCCGTCCCAGGTGTGCTCGGAGTAGTCCGAGGGATGGTTCCGGCCGTCGAGCCAGACGATGCGATCGGCGCGGCCGAAGCCGCCCGAGATCGTGTAGGCGATCTGCTGTTGGGTGACCGGGTCGAGGATCTTGAGGATACGCAGCGCCGGCCCGGGCCCGCGCATCCAATACTGCGCCGGGTGCGCCTGGGCCTGCCGCTCGGGCTGCGAGAGAATCGTCGCGTCCCACGCCTCGGCTTTCTGACGGGCCGCGGCGTTGATCGGCAACCCCGTGTAGTCGCCCAACTCAGGGCCAGGTGCGCGGTGAGGCTGGTCTTCGTTGATGGTGACGCCCCAATCGCCTGAGATGTCTACTCTCACGGCCGCGGGTGCCGCCGGCGCCTGGGCGAGCATCGGCACGCTCACCACCGCCGCAGCCAACGCGAACAGCGCCGCGATGACTGTTAACCGGAACGCACGCATGTTCAATCGCCTCCCAACTCCAAGAAAAAATCTTGATGCCTCACTGCCGTCTGGCAGGAGCCTCGACTCATGCGTGGCACCAATGGGTTTCATCCTTAAAATCTACTGAGAGCCTGCTGCGCGCCCGATCAAGTGGAATGCTGGATGGTTAGGGGTCGAATGGTGCACGTTTTTGAGGGCGCAAGTCAAGTGAAACGATTAGGTTTGCAAGAATCCGCATTGGCTCATAATTCTCGCCTCGAAGGAAGCGGTTTGCGCTCTTCCGCCTGACGGTCGAAGCTGACAATAGTCTTCCTATTGCCGACCTTTTGGCCTCCAGCGCCGCGCTCGGGAAGCCCAAAAACACCCGTCAGGACGACATCTATCCAAGTACCTGAGTGGCACGACTTTGGCTACCCATGGCCGCCCATGCAGTCACGTGCGCGTGCCGGAGAGGTGCAGCCTTCAACCTCGCACTCGGCCCTGGTGGACGTCAAAGACGCTGAGGACCGGGCCAAATATCTTGCCGGCCGCGAACTCGAGCCGGTTCGTGCCGGCGGCTGGCTGAGCCAGCTGTTCGGTCGCTCGAAAGCCGGCGCCGGACGCCGGTCCACGGCCGAGGCCAACCCGCTGCTCGCCTTTACCTCGGAGGCTTCGGCCGCCCACAGCCGCGCCGAGGCTGTCGTGCGTCCCTCGTCGGCCGGAGCCAGGAACGGATCGAGCGGGACGCTCGTCGCCTTTGGCGCGCTGGTCATCCTGGGAGGTCTTGGCGCCTGGGGGGCGAACCGACTGAATCTCATCACCATCTCCGGCCTTGCGGCCAAAGACGGACGATTGACGATCGAGACGCGGCCCGCGGGCGCCCAGGTGATGATCGATGGACAGCTTCGCGGCACGACCCCGTTGACGCTGTCACTCAAATCGGGCTCACATACGATGACGGTCAGAAGCGATGCCGATGAACGAGTGGTGCCCTTGTCGGTGGCCGCCGGCGCCGAGCTCGCGCAGCACTTCGAGATGAAAACGCTCGAGCCTGAGGTCGTGGTCGGCCGCATGTCGGTCGTGACCGACCCGGCCGGCGCGCGCGTCAGCGTCGATGGTCGGCCGGTCGGCACCTCACCCATTGAGGCGCTTGACCTGACCGCCGCGGCTCACAAGGTGACCGTAACGAGCGAGACCGGGTCGGCCGAGCGAACCGTGACAATCGAAGCGGGCACATCCACCTCGGTGGTCTTTTCGCTGCCCAAGGTCGTGGCCCCGCTCGGCGGCTGGCTCTCGATCTCGGCGCCCTTCGACGTGCAGATCGTCGAGGGCGGGGACGTCATCGGATCGGGCGGCGCGGCGAAAATCATGCTCGCCGGGGGCCGCCATGACATCGTGCTCGTCAACCGCACGCTCGAGTACCAGGAGTCGCGCCGGGTCGAGATCGCGCCGGGAAAGGTCACGCCGATCCGCGTCGATCCGCCCCGGGTGATGGTGAGCGCGAACGCCCGCCCGTGGGCCGACGTGCTCGTCGACGGCACCAGCGTCGGCCAGACGCCGATCGCCAATCTTGCCCTGCCGATTGGCACGCACCAGGTCGTGTTCCGGCACCCGCAGCTCGGCGAGCGGCGAGAGACCGTCGTCGTCAATGCCAAAGGGCCCAATCGCATCGCCGTCGATCTGACCAAGAGCGCGTCGCCCAACTGATGTGGCGGACCCGGAACTGATGTAGTGTCCGGCTTCAGCCGGACCCGAGGGATTTCATGAAGACGATCGTCGCACTCGGATTCGCCCTGGCCTTGGTGGTGACGGCACCCGCGGCGGCCTCGGCGCAGGCTCTGCTCAGCACGGCCAAGGATCTGTATGCGTCGGCGGCCTACGAGGACGCGCTCTCGGCCCTCGCCCGCATCGATCAAGCCCAGGCCGCGCCCGAACTCGCGCGGCAGATCGAGCAATATCGCGTGTACTGTCTCTACGCGCTCGGACGGACGACGGAGGCCGAGGCGGCGGCCGAAGGCCTCATCCGCAGGCAGCCGCTCATTCAGCTGGAGGAGGCCTCGCCGCGCATCGAGACCATGTTCCTGGGCGTGCGGAAACGGCTGTTGCCGAGCCTCATCCGCGCGGAGTACCGAACGGCGCGGACGGCGCTCGACGAGAAGGACTTTTCGAAGGCCGAGCCGCATCTCGTCCAGGCGCGCAAGATGCTGGTGGCGGCGCGAGAGGCCGGCGCGTGGGACGAGGCGCTGGCGGATCTGAACGTGTTGGTTGATGGGTTCATCGAGCTCGGCCGCGGAGCGGCCCGGCCGGCGCCAGCCGCGACGCCTCTCCAGCCCCCAGCTCCGGTGGCGGTCGCGGCTTCCGCGACCACTCCTGATGCCGCACCCGCGCCGAACGCCACCAAAGCCGCTGGCGCACCGCCCATCTACAGTGCCGGCGACGATGGTGTCGTGCCGCCGGTGGCGACCCTGCAGCAGTTTCCGAGTCTGCCGTTGGCGCTTCGGCCGATGATGCGCGTGGCCCGGCCGACGGGCATCCTCGATGTCCTGGTCGACGAAACGGGCGCTGTCCAGGAGGCCGTGATCCGGCAACCCATCAATCCGGGCTACGACACGCTGCTCGTCAATGCGACCCGCGGCTGGAAGTATCGACCCGCGACCAAGGATGGCGTCCCCGTCAAGTTCCGCAAGCTCATCCTCGTGACGGTCACTGGAGAGTAGCCCGCCTTCATGTACCTGAGCTTCTACGGCCTGGGCGAACCGCCCTTCGAGTTGACCTCCAATCCGAGGTTCCTGTTCTTCACGCCACAGCACCGCGAAGCGCTGAGCAATCTCGAATACGGTCTGTCATCCTCCAAGGCCCTGACGGTGCTCATCGGTGAGGCCGGGACGGGCAAGACGACGCTGTTGCACGCCGCGCTCGAGTCGGAGCGGTGCCGCGGCGTCCGGACCGTGCTGTTGAGCAACCCGAGGCTGACGCGCGCCGAGTTTATCGAGACCCTCGCCAGCCAGTTCGAGCTCGGCGCGAGAGCCGAACAGTCGAAGGCCAGCCTGCTCGAGGGGCTGGAGACCGTCCTTCGCGAGCGGCGCAGGCGCGGAGAAATCACGGCGCTCGTGGTGGACGAGGCCCAGAGTCTCAGTAACGAGCTGCTCGAAGAAGTCCGGCTGCTGGCGAACATGGAGACGCCCACCGAGAAGCTGTTGCCGCTGGTGCTGGCCGGGCAGCCCGAGTTGGCCGGGCGGTTGAACGAACCCGAGCTGCGGCAGCTGAAGCAGCGCGTCGCGCTCAGATGCCAGCTCGCGCCGCTGACGCTGCAGGAGACGGCGGCGTACATCAGTTCGCGGATCAGGACGGCCGGAGGCGAGACGACGCGGCTCTTTACGCGAGAGGCGGTGACGCTCATCCACGATCACTCGCATGGCATCCCGCGGACGACGAGCGTCATCTGCGACAACGCCCTCGTGCACGGCTTCGCGTTGTCGAAGCAGCCGGTCACTCGCGAGATCGTGCTCGACGTGTGCCGCGACTTCGATCTGCGCGGCGGCGTGCCGACCTCCTCGCTCGAAAACATCCCCGCGGAGCGCGCGTCGAGCACCTCAGCCGGGCCGGTGGGCGCGGCGGGCCCTGAGGGGCACGAACCGCGTAGCGCCGCCTCCCCCGGTGGCGCGAGCGATCCCGCCGGTGGGTTCGAGAAGGCCGAGAACCGCGCCCGCGTGCTCTCCATGTTGGGTCTGCGATAACAGCCCCTTCGTCCGCCTAAAGGCGGACACTACAACAGAATTGGCTACTTCGGCGCCAGCCAGAAGCTCGTCTTGATCGCGAAGAAGTGGTCGCCGCGGGCGCCAACCGAGCCAAACATGTCGCCGGCGGTCGCACGCGATCCGATCGTCTGGTCGGCCGAGCGATCCTGCTGCCAGACGAGGTACATGGTGCTGCCCGGACGCCATTCCCAGCGCAGCACCAGGTTGCTGCGGAACGATCGCGTGTTGAAATCGCGGTTGCTCAGCGTGAAGTTCGTCGCGCCGTCGGTCACGATGTAGCTGCCATCCGGCGCCTGAGCGAGTGTCGTGCCGTCGGTGCCGTACACGCGCAGCAGCCGGGCGCGCGCGGCCGTCAGCTCACCGAACCCGCTGTGCCGGCCGCTTGCGGCAAAGGGCTCGCCGTAAAAGTCGAGGTTGAGGTCCGGCCTGAACGTATAGCTCAGTCGCACCTGAGTTGAATAGGTCGAGCGATCGATGCGCGCGAAGATATAGCGCTGGCCGTACGTGGCCGCCGGGCCCCCGTTGCGCGTCGCAACGAACTGTTGCGTGCCGACCTCACGCTCGTATCTGGGATTGATCGACAGCTGCCAGCGCGACCCTGGCTGGAAGGTGACCTCCGGGCCGACCTCGAACCCTGAGCCGCGATCTTCGTCCCACCCGTATCCGATTGAGATCTCACCGCGCGTCCGGGAAGCGTTGCTGCTCTCCACTTGCAGGTTCGTGCGCCAGCTCTGTGGCCGTTCCATCGACGGGCCGCCGCGCGTCAGCCGCATGTCCTGCGATCGGAAGTTGACCGAGCCGTTGAACTGTGTCTCCCAGAAATTGGGCCAGGTCACGTCGATTTCCCCGTCGAGAGATCGACTCTGCAGATCGCGGCCGTAGTTCCATTCCCGCTCCCGATCGAGATCTCGTAGTCGCGGAACCATCGACCGGGGACCGTCTCGCGATACTGCAGCCGCCCGCCGGTGCCGATCCCGTCGGAGGAGCTGGTGCGTCCGAGATCGTTGGTCTCGAATTCAGGCGATTCGATTTGCACGTTGGCGTCCCACAGCCAGTGGCGTCCCCGCCGCCGCTCGATGGAGGCGCCGGCTTTGGTGCCAGCGAGCGACGTGCGAAGCGGATCGTACTGGACGTAGGTGGCATCCCTTCGCTGGAAGTAGCGCGCGCTCGACCGCTGCAGGCGGTCGATGGCCGCCGGATCACCGCCGACGTAGCTGAGGCCGGCGTTGAACCGCGCCTCGTATTCCCCATCGACGAGGCGTACGATCGAATCGCCGCTGAATGTGAGGGCGTTCCGCGTGAGGCGCGCCGAGAGCGGGTTGGCGGTGCCGAGCCGCCGATGGACGGTCGTCGCCATCAGACCGACGACCGATCCTGGCGGCCCGAACTCCTGCTGCACGCGGGCCACGCCGTACGTCGTCCACGGCGCGACACGAACGCTCCCGAACGTCGCCGGGGCGGTGAAGGTCTGAGCCGTCTCCTGGGCGGTGACGGCCGTCAGCATGCCGACCGAGGTGCCTGACGCCAGCCGCCCGGTCAGTTTCGCGGCGCCGAGAATGGTGCTCGTCGACGGCGCGTCGACGAAATCGCCCGACGCCTGGCCCGGCGGGGCGGCGCCAATGCGCCGCGAATAGAAGTAGTTGTTCACGTTCCCGGTGAGGAGCTGGCTGCCTTCCACGAAAAACGGCCGCCGTTCGCCGAAGAAGGTTTCGAAGGCCGACAGATTCACTACCGCCGGATCCGCCTCGACTTGCCCGAAATCGGGATTGACGGTCGCCGCGAGCGTCAGGCTGGAGCCCAGGCCCATCTTGAGATCCAGCCCAACCCGGCCCGCCATGTTGGCCCCACTGGTAAAGGGATCGTTCGGATCGCGATCGCCAACCACTCGGGCGTCGCTCGAGATGAAGGGCAGCAGCTCGAGGCGGCGAGTTGGTCTGATGCCGTCGATGCCGTGGAGGTCGCCGAAGAGCGACGCCCAGCGCTCTTCGGTGCGCGGCACCGGCGCCCAGAATACTTCTTCATTGCGTGACGGGATCCAACGCTGGACGTTCAGACCCCACACTTGAGGACTCCGGTCGTTGAACCGGAGCTGCGAGAACGGAATCCACAGCTCGGCCATCCAGCCTTCGCTATCGACGGTCGTACGCGCTTGCCAGACCGGATCGAATCCCGAGTCGTCGTCTCCGTCGTCGTCGCTGGCGAAGAAGTGATCGATCCGCACACCCGCTGCGGTGACGCCGAAGCTCGACGCGGTCCGCCGATCGAGATACGTGTCGAGCGAGACGATCAGGTGCTCGGCTTGCTGCCGGCCGGTGTCGCGCCGGCCCATGGGCGCCTGAAGTGGGGCGTCGGAGTACATCCTCGCACCCACGTACAGCGCCACGTCGTCGTAGACAAAGCGGACGTCCATCCGATGCGTCGGGGGCGCCCCTTCGTCGGGCTGTTTCTGCACGAAGTTGGTGAGGGGAGACACGCGCTGCCAGTCTGGGTCGTCGAGGCGTCCGTCCAGGCGGATCGAGTCGGTGGGCACGCGGACGGCTTCGGCACGCTTCCGTCCGTTCTCCAGCGTCGACTGGGCGTGAGCGGGCGACAGGTCCAGGGATAGCGCTGCGACCAGGCAGCAGAGGCCGACGCGGGCGATCGGCATCCTTGACATTCTGGAAGTATCCGTGTGGTCTAGGCGACCTATCGCGTGCCGCCCGTCGACGTGCATCTTTTACGGATTCTTAATATACTCCAGCCTTCCGGTCGCTAGTCTCTCTCTTGTCGGATTTGGAGGCAGGTATGCTCAGAAAGCTCGGAGTCGGCGCATTGCTCATGACCGTCATGTCCATGAGCACGGGCGCACAGGATGGCAGAACCGTCATTGCGAATGCGTCAAGGGCAATGGGCGCGGAGAATCTCACCTCGCTCACGTACTCGGGAACCGCGGCGAACGGCAATTTCGGGCAGAGCCGGAGCATCGCCGGGCCGCTGCAGATGACCGCGATCACGACCTACACCCGCTCGATCGACCTCAACCAACCCGCGTCACGCGCCTTCGGTCCGACGATGCCCCCGACGATTGCGGGCGCGCCGGTCCCCCAGCCGGGCAACTTCAACCAGAACATCACGCCCGCCAACATGGCGTGGGCGCAGCAGCTGCAGGTGTGGGTGACACCCTGGGGCTTCCTGAAGGGCGCCGCGGCCAACAACGCCACCGTTCGGTCCGAGCGGGTTGGCGGCACGACCTACAACGTCGTGACCTGGTCGCCGGCGCAGAAGGCGCCATCCGGGCAGTCGTACCGGGTCGTAGGCTACATCAACCCGCAGAACATGGTCGATCGCGTCGAAACCTGGGTGGAACACCCGGTGGCCGGCGACCTGCACGTTGACACCGCGTACAGCAATTACCAGGACTTTGGCGGTCTGAAGATCCCGACGAGAATCGTGCAGAAACAGGCCGAGATCGAGTCGTTTACCGCGACGATCACCAGCGCGAGCGCGAACCCTGCCAATATCGTCGAGTTGCTGACGCCTCCGCCGCCGGCGCCAGGCCGAGGCGGCGCGCCAGGCGCAGTGGGCGGCGGCCCACCGGCGCCTCCACAGGTGGCATCCGAGAAGCTGGCTGAGGGCGTCTATCGCATCACGGGCGGCTACGTCGCCCTCGCAATCGAGTTCCGCGACCACATCGTCGTGCTCGAGAGCGGCCAGAGCGAAGCGCGCGGCCTGGCCGTCTTGGCGGAAGCGAGAAAGGTGATTCCGAACAAGCCGATCCGGTACGTCCTCAACACGCACCCGCACTTCGACCACGCCAGCGGTCTCGCTGCGGCCGCCTCTGAGGGCATCACGATCATCACCCACGAGAACAACAGGGCGTTTCTCGAGAAGGCGCTCGGCGGCCCGCGGACGCTCGTCGGGGACAACCTCGCGAAGGCGAACGTGAAGCCCAAGTTCGAGACCGTGGGCGAGAAGAGAGTGCTCACCGATGCGACCCGCACGGTCGAGCTCTATCACGTTCAGAACCTCGCGCACACCGACGGCATGGTCGTCGCGCTGCTGCCGAAGGAGCGGATTCTCTTCACGGCGGACTTCAACGCGCCGGCCATGGGTCAGGCTCCCAGTCCGTTTATCGCCACGCTCGTGCAAAACCTGGATCGGCTGAAGCTTGATTTCGACACCCACGTCCTGGTGCACGCGCCGAATCCCGATCGCCTGCAGACCAAGGCGGACTTGCTGGCGCTGGCGGCCAGAGTGGGACAGACGAACTAGCTGTATACCTGTAGTGTCCGCCTTTAGGCGGACGTCAGCCGCGGATTATGCGGGGTCTCTGCGTAATCCGCGGTTCTTTCCTTGCGCGGTAACCCACAGACATCATCATCAACAGAGATGCCTCCTGCTTGCGCTGGCAAGCCGGCGGAAGGAGGTTTTGGCGCCACGTGAAGGAGTCCTCGAAGTCGTCCCCACGCGGTTACTCGCAGCGGAGCGCGACGAGCGGGTCGATCTTCGTCGCACGTCGGGCCGGAACGTACAGTGCAACGAGTGAGGTCATCGCCAGCAGGCCCGCGACGCTGATATACGTGAGCGGATCGGTCGGTTTGATCTCGAAGAGCAGGCTGCCAAGATAACGTGTCGTGAGAGCGGCGCCGAGTAAACCGGCGGTCAGTCCGATGCCGATCACGGCGAGTCCTCGTCCAAGCAACAGCCAGATGATCTGCGCCGGCGTTGCTCCAAGCGCCACACGCAGCCCGATTTCTGCCCTTCGCTGGCTGACCACGTAGGCCATCACGCCGAAGACGCCGATGACGGCCAAGACGAGCGCGACGGCGGCAAACTCGCCGATGAGCAGTGCCCGAAACCGAGGCTGCGCCACATTTTGGGCCGTCAACGCGTCGAGCGTCGTGAACCTCACGGGTACTGTTGGCGCCAGTTCGCGTGCCTTGCGCCTCACGGTCTCGCTGAGCAGCATTGGATCAGTCGTCGTTCGGATCACCACGCTGAGCGTCGCGCGGTTGTAGAAGTGCTGCAGATAGGGCATGTAGCACTCCGGCCGCGACTCGTCGGCCGGGCCGGCCTGCCGTACGTCACCCACGACACCGACAATCGTCATTTGCTCGAACGTATCGAAGGCGCAAACGATTGTGTGGCCGATCACGTCTTGGCCGGGAAGCGCCCGCCGGGCGAGCGTTTCGTTGACGATCGCCGTCATCGGCGCATCGCGCACGTCGCGGTCGTCGAACTCGCGGCCGCGCACGAGCGGGATGCCAAGTGCCGCAAAGGTACCCGGCGCAACGATTGAGTTGACGTTGCTCGATCCGGTCCTCATTTCGCTGGGCTGCGGTACGTGATCGATCCAGTAGGCGCCCGTCGAGTCCACACGTCCGGGCGCCGCCATCGTCGCGCCGGTGGCCACCACACCGGGCACCTTCGACATCTCTGCCATCAGATCCCGGAAAAACAGACTGGCGTTCTGGCGTGGGTCCGCCGTCGCCACAGTGGCGTCGATGACCAGCACCCTTTGCGGCTCAAAGCCCAACGCGACGTTTTGAAGCGCCACGAAGCTCCTGATGAGCAGGCCGCCACCGGCGAGCAAGACGACGGCCAGGGCGAGCTGCACGACGACGAGGGCTTCACGCACGCGACGCGTTCGTCCCCCGGCCACGGATCGCGTGCCACCCTGCCGCAGACCGTTTTCGAGCTGGACCTGCGAGGCGTGGAACGCGGGCGCGAGAGCAAGCAGCACGCTCGAGATCAGCGACACCAGCAGCGTGAAGAACAGCACTCGTTGATCGATCGCAATTTCATCGAGCCGCGGCACATTGCCGGGAATGAACGCGACCAGCGTCTTCGTGCTGCCAAAGGCGAGCCCCAACCCGGCGGTGCCGGCGGCGAGCCCCTGCACCAGGCCTTCGATGAGCATCTGGCGCACGATGCGTCCGCGGCTTGCTCCGAGCGCGGCCCGGACACTGATTTCCTGGGCCCGAGCGGTCGCTCGCGCCAGGAGCAGCGTCGCCAGGTTGGTGCACGCGATAAGCAGGACGAGTCCGACGGCCGCGAGCAGCATGTAGAGCATCAGACGGACGTCGCCGACCATCCGCTCGTGTAATCGCATCACGACGACGCGCGTCCCGGTGTTGGTGTCGGGATACTGCTGTTCGAGACGCCCGGCGATCGTTGCCATCTCCGATTGAGCTTGCTCCAGACTCAAGCCGCTTTTCAGGCGCCCAACGGCCCGGAAGTTAAGGCCAATCCGGAGTAGAGGGTTCGCGGCGTTCGGGAGAGGTACCGGCGTCCAGATCTCCGTGCCGTCCGGAAATGCGAAGCCTGAGGGGGTAACACCGACGATCGAGAGCGGTCGATTGAAGAGGCGTATCGTTCGGCCGATGGCCTGGCCGCTTCCGCCGAAATGGCTCTGCGCGAAGATGCTGCTGACAATCGCGGCGCTCGGCGGTCCGGACCTCAGCTCTTCGGGGCCGAATAGCCGGCCCACGATCGGCCGGACCCCGAACACGCGAAAGAAATCGTCCGATACGCGAGTGAGGCGTGTATATTCGGCCTGCTCGCCGACCACGACCGCTGTTGCCCCGCCCTGAAAGTACGCCATCGCCTCGAAGGTTGTGGCCTGGCTGCGCCAGTCTTGGAAGTCGGCATCAGCAATATTCCCCCGGATAGGACCAACGTCGCGGACGAGGTCCGTCGTCAGCGTGACGATGCGATCTGGATCCTGATAGGGGAGAGGCTTCAGCAGGACCGTGTTCACGACGCTGAAGACCGCCGTGTTTGCGCCGATGCCGAGCGCCAGGACCGCGACACCGAGGAGTGCAAAGCCAGGACTTCTCCGTGCGGTTCGCAGGGCATAGGCCACGTCGCGTCGCACGTCGTCCAGCCACACGAACGATCGCGTGTCGCGGTGATGCTCTTTGGTCTGCTCGACGCCACCAAACGCTCGTCGGGCCGCGAGCCGCGCCTCGTCGCTGGTCATCCCGTGGCGCTGAAGGTCCTCTTCCATCAACGTGAGATGCGAGGCGAGCTCACGCGCGAGATCGGGCTCGGACCTCGCGGGAAAGACGACGTTGTACAGCCTGAGAAGCAAGCGTCTCAGTTGCGCCATCGCTACGCACCTTCGCTGACGAGCAGCTTGTCGACCAGGCCGGCCAGCCGCCGCCAGCGCTCCGTCTGCTTCTCGATGGCGCGCCGGCCGGCCTTCGTAATCGCGTAGTACTTCGCTTCGCGATTGTTCTCCGTCGTCTGCCAGGTGCCTTTGATCCAGCCGCTCTGCTCGAGCCGCACGAGCGCCGGATAGAGCGTCCCCTGGTTGAGCGTGAGCGCGTGCTTGCCCACCTGCTCGAGCCGGGCCGCCAGCGCGTAGGCATGCTGTGGCCCCATCGTGGCCAGCGCGCGGAGGACGATGAGATCGAGGGTGCCCTGCAACAACTCCACGCGATCTTTTTGTGCTCTTTGTGCACTAGCCATTCAAGTGGACCTCACGGTGCCGACACGGTCTCACACTCTTCACTGGTATGTCGTGGAGTCGCCGGGCAACCTCCAGGTCCGGCTGAAGCCGGACACGACGACGGTTATGAAAGCCAGTTCGGGTTCGGCGGCGCCGCTTCACCGGCGTCCGGCACGCCGCCCTGCACGACGAGGCAGCGCACGACCCGTAGGGTCGCCCCCTTTGCTGGCCGGCCGCCGTAGCGGGCCAACCGTCATCGCGTTGATGGCGCCCATGACAATCGTGCGGCCCGCCGGTGCGTGGTGAGCCCTGCGCGCTACTGCGGCCGCCGGGCGAAGGCGTCGAGCCAGTCTTGCGCGCGCTTCTGCGCGTCGGCGACTTCTGCCGGCGTCAGGCGCGTGGCGATGGCGTCGCGCGAGTTGGCATACTGCTGCAGGGTCACGCCGGTTGAATGGGAGGCCGCGATGGCGAACCACTTGAAGGCTTCGACGAAGTCCACCTCGCCGCCGGCGCCGTTGAAGTACGCCATCGCCAGATTGAACTGGGCGTCGGCCGGTCCTTGCTCCGCGGCCTTGCGAAACCACTGAAAGGCCTGCATGGCGCTCTGCGAGACGCCGCTGCCGGCGACGTACATCAGGCCCAGGTTGTTCTGCGCGCTGGCGAATCCTTGCTCCGCCGCCTTGCGATACCACTCGGCAGCCTTCACGGGATCCCGCGCCACACCGGCGCCGTCCTCGTACGCCAGCCCGAGCTGAAACTGTCCCTGCGCCTGGCCTTGGTCGGCGGCTTTGCGATACCACTCGACCGCTTGCGCGGAGTCCCGTGGCACGCCGTTGCCGCTGTCCAACATCATGCCGAGGGATACCTGTGCGTCCGCAAGTCCCTGCTCGGCGGCCTTGCGGTACCACTGAACGGCCTGGACATCGTCTTGCGCGACACCCGTGCCGTTGGCGTACATCGTGCCCAGACGGGTCTGGGCCCTCGCGTCTCCCTGCTCCGCGGCCCGCCGAATCTGCTGTACATCTTCCTGTGCTTGCTGCGCGCTCGCCGCCCTGACACCGAACGCGCAGAGTAAGGCCACCGCAATGCATCGTGCCATCATGTGAGGTCAGCCTCCCTCGCGCATTCTAGCAGCCCAGCCTGAGATCCCTTTGGTTTAGAATACGGGGCGCGCGAACGTGAATCGACCTGGACAGGGAGGGTATACAGGATGCGATGGCTGCAGTGGAACGCGGCTGTGTCGGTGGTGCTCGCCGGGGTCATCACCGCAGCCGCCCAGGGTCCGGCCCCGGGACGTGGCGCGCCACCGGCCGGCGGTGCGCAGCCTGGCGGCCGAGGCCCGGCAATGACGCTGACGACGACGGCATTCCCGGACGGCGGACAGATTCCTGCGAGGTACACACAGGCGGGCGAGCAGGTGTCCCCCGCGTTGACATGGACCAACGTGCCTCCGAACGTGGCCAGTTTCGTCCTGCACATGCACGACCCCGACGTCGCCCGCAACCGCACGACCGACGACCAGGTGCATTGGCTGGTCTGGAATATTCCGGGATCGGCGACCGGGCTGCCCGAGGGCGTGCCGCAGGGCGCGGAATTGCCGGACGGGAGCCGCCAGATCAGTGCGAGCGGGCCGGTCTATCGAGGGCCGGGTGCGCCGGCCGCTGGTCCGCTGCACCACTACACGTTTGAGATTTTCGCGCTCGACACGAGGCTGGACGTGCTGCCGGCCGCAGACGCCTTCGAGACGCGCACCAATGTGATGAAGGCGATGCAGGGACACATCCTTGGGAAGGCCGTTTACGTGGGATTGTTCCGACGACCGCAGTAGACTCACTGGATTCGTCACGGAGGATGTCATGCAGAAACGTCTGGCGGCCGCCATGGCCGGTGCGATTGCCGTCGCGTGCGTCGTCGGCGGGACAGTGGGGCTGAGAGGGCAGGTGCAAGGGCCTGACGCGCAGCTCATCAACCGCGCGGCCGAAGCGCTCGGGGGCCGCAGCCGGATTCTGGCCGTCAAGACGATTCAGGTGATTGGCTACGGCCAGCAGGCCGCCCAGAACGGTGGCGGCAACATCACCGGATCGCCGGATGCGCCCCAGAAGTGGCAGAACGTCCTCGACTATCACCGCACGATCGATCTCGAGCGCGGGCGGATGCGTACGCAACAGCGCGTCAAGTCGAACTTCGTGTTCGCGGTTGCGGGTCAGCAGCTCGGGCTGAATCGCGCCGACGCGGTCGTGGATCTCGAGACGGGGGCGCGGCAGGGACGCTTGGATGCGCTCACCAATCCGGTGGCGGTGGTGCGTGCGGCGCTCGATCCTGCAACCAAGCTCAGCAACGTGCGTCGGTCGGGCAGCTTGCAGCTCGTCGATGTCACCGTCAAGCAGGGCGACACGCTGACGCTCGGCATCGATGCCACCTCCAATCTGCCGGCATCGGTGACCTATGTTGTGGCGAACGGCAACCTCGGCGACCTGACGCTGACGACGAGATACTCCGGATGGGTGCCGGTGAACGGCGTGCAGCTGCCGCTCGGCTATGCCACCACGAGTGACTGGCGAAACATTGTCCAGAACACGCTGTTCGTGGACCGCAACATCGTGGATGCGCCGATCGAGGAGATCGTGCCGCCGGTGCCGGGGGCAGGGCGGGGTGCTGGCGGTGGCCGCGGCGGCGCGGGGGGTGGGCAGGCGGCGCCCATTCAGGCCACCAAGGTCGCCGATCACGTCTGGTACTCGGGCGGCGCCACCATCTTCGAGTTCGACGACCACATGACGATGTTCGAGGCCTACGGCGGAGACGCGCGTGTTCAAGCGCTCGTGACCTTGGCCAACCGCCTGGTGCCGGGCAAGCGGCTCACCCAACTCATCGTCTCGCATCATCACTTCGACCACTCGGCCGGCGTGCGCGCCGCCGTCGCGGCGGGCCTCACGCTTATCTCTCGCCGGGGGAATGAAGGCATCTTTCGGGAGATGACGTCGCGTCCGGCGACGCAATTTCCAGATGCGCTCGGCCGCAATCCCCAGCCACTCAAGTTCATTCCGGTCGACGACCGCCTGAAGCTGAAGGACGGCACCAACGAGGTCGACATCTACCATGTCATCGGAAACAACCACATGGCCGACGCCGTGCTCGCGCACGTGCCGGCGAGCAGCCTGCTCGTCGAGGCCGATCTGACGACCCAGAACTGGGACTATCAGTGGTGGGGCGGCAGCTACATGGACAACATCGAGCACAGAAAAATCAAGGTGGTCACCAACCTCGCCGTCCACGCCCAGCAGCCTGTTCCCATCGCCGAGATCGTGTCCGCGATCGAGAAGCAGGTCGTCGGCGCGCAGGAAATGTGCGCACGCGCCGCGGCTGCGCAGTTCTTCCAGCCCGGGTGTCCGGTCCAGTACACGCGGGCGCTCCCTGGGACGAACTGATGCCGCGCCCGCTGGCCGCCAGTCTCGTCGCTCTATGGCTGGCCGCTGCGACCGTCCACGTGCAGGCGGTACGCGCCGCCGCGCAGTCGCCGGCGTCGGTCTCCGGAATCTCGTGGGCGCGAATACCGGCCGGGACATTCCAGATGGGCTGCGTGCCGGGCGACATGCGATGCGATCCCGACGAGGCGCCTCGACGGGCGGTCACCATCAGCCGGCCGTTCGACCTCATGGCGACGGAAGTGACCGTCGGGATGTATCGGGCGGTCGCGCAGGACGTGGACGAGCAACCCGCGTGGAGCACGAGCCCGGATCACCCCGTGGTGATCGTCACATGGTGGGAAGCTCGGGCGTTTTGCGAGGTCGTTGGCGGGCGGCTGCCCACCGAGGCCGAGTGGGAGTATGCCGCGCGCGGGGGGCGGAATGACGCGATCTATCCCTGGGGCGATCGGGATCCGGACGACCGTGCCGGCGCGGTCAATGGGGCCGGGTTCGAGGGCGGGGGCGGTCGCCCCGTGCGGACGTTCGCGCCGAACGGCTTCGGGTTGTTCGACATGGCGGGGAACGCCTGGGAATGGGTGGCGGACTGGACCGGCCCGTACGCGGCGGACGTAGCGACCGACCCTCTGGGACCGCCGACTGGAGCGGCGCGAGTCGTTCGAGGCGGATCGTATGGGGATGATTCGCGGAACCTGCGGGTGTCGAACCGGAGCGCCAACCTGCCCCGCGCGGTCAACGTCAACATCGGGTTTCGGTGCGCCCGTGACGTATCGTCATAGTCCTTCCATCTGCTGTCCCTGGCAGACGCGAACCGTTCTTCTCGTCGGGGCGTTGATTGGCGCGCTGACACTGCCTCGGCCGTTGACGGGGCAGGCGCAGGCGCCGTTGTTTGGCACCTGGACGCTGAATCTGGCGAAGTCCACCTACAGTCCTGGTCCACCCCCGTTCAAGCGCGCGACGTACAAGATCGAGCCGTGGGAGAAAGATGCCGTGAGAATCACGCAAGACATGGTTCGTCCCCGGGGAGGGATCGCGCACTTCGAGTGGACGGGACGGTTCGACGGCCGGGACTACGCGCTCCAGGGAATCGAAGACTATGCGGTCAGTAACGCCTACCGCCAGCTCGATGACCGCACGTTCGAAGTAGTCCAGAAGGTGGACGGCGCGGAGGCCATCACGTCAAGAATGACGATCTCACCCGACGGTCGAACCCTCACCATGGTCCGCTCCGGCTCCACAGTCGTCTACGACAAGCAGTAAAGCTCTGGTTGCTGTCGTCGCAAGTCGGACGGTCACCCCATGAACGGGGCCAGCTTGTCGCGGAAGCGGCGGATCGCGTCGATATGGGCCTGCGGACTCGGCAGATTGGCGTTCATCGTGACTCCCGACGCGTGCGTCGCGCCAAGCGCCTCGAGGCGCGCGATGCCCTCGCGGATCTTCTCCGCCGTGTCGCTCACGAGCAGCCGGCCCTCGATCCCGATGGCCGCCGGATCGCGCCCCGCCGCTCGCGCATGGGCCTTGACCTGGGCGATCTGATTCTCGAGATTCGGATTATCGAACGGAAACCAGCCGTCCGCGAGGCGGCCCACACGCTCGATCACCTGCGGCGCCATGCCTCCGAGCCAGATGGGGATCGCCCGTTTTGGCGGCAGGGGATTGAGCCCCGCGTCGGTCACCGTGTGCCAGCGACCGTTGTAGGTGATGGTTTCGTTTGCCCACAGCTTGCGCAGCAGGTCGATTTGCTCCTCCGAGCGGCTGCCTCGATTCTTGAAGTTCTCCCCGAGCGCTTCGTACTCGACGGGATTCCAGCCGATGCCGACGCCAAGGCGCAGCCGTCCCTTGGACAGCACGTCGAGCGAGGCAGCCTGCTTGGCGACGAGCGCCGTCTGTCGCTGGGGGAGGATGACGATCCCGGGGACCAATTCCAGCGTGCGCGTGAATCCCGCGAGGTAGCTGAACAGCACGAACACCTCGTGAAACATGTGCTGCGAGGTGTACGGACCCTGCCAATCCGGGCGGCTCGCGGTGCTGGCGCCGAGCACGTGGTCGTAGGCCACCAGGTGATTGAATCCGAGCTCCTCGGCCGTCGTGGCAAAGTGGACGATGGTGTCCGGATCGGTTCCGATCTCAGTTTGTGGAAAGACCACGCCGAATTTCATGACCATCACTCTACACGAGTCGCCAAGCTGGTATACGCTGCATCTCGCAGATGGATCTCGTCGCCGATCTCACGCTCGTGTTGCTGGCCGCCCTGGTCGGCGGCTTTCTGGCCCAACGCCTCGGGCAGCCGCTGATAGTCGGGTACATTGTGGCCGGCGTTGCCGTGGGCCCATTCACCGCCGGGCCCACGGTGGGCAACGTGCACAACATCGAGCAACTGGCCGAGCTCGGCGTGGCGCTCCTGCTGTTCTCGCTCGGCCTCGAGCTCTCGTTTCGCGAGCTCGCGCCGGTCCGCAAAGTCGCTCTCGCCGGCGCGACGATCCAAGTCGTCGTGACCATCGCTTTGGGCCTTGGTCTCGGCCTCGCACTAGGTTGGGCGTGGCGGCCGGCGCTGTGGTTCGGCGCTCTCGTCTCGTTGTCGAGCACGATGGTGGCGCTCAAGACGATTCAGGCGCAGGGGCGATTGGGGACGCTGTCCAGCCGCGTCATGCTCGGCATGCTTGTCGTCCAGGATCTTGCGGTGGTGCCGTTGATGATCGTCCTGCCGGAGCTGAGCGATCCGGCCGGCGGCTTGGTGAAGATCGGCACGGCCGCACTGCGCGCGACTCTGCTTCTCGGCGTGATCGTGTTCTTCTCGACGCGTGTCGTGCCACGCCTGATGGCTTTCGTCGCGCGACGGAACTCTCGGGAGCTGTTTTTTCTCTCGACGATCACGCTGGCGGTCGGCGTTGGGTACGTCGCGTGGTTGTTCGGGCTGTCGATGGCGATCGGCGCGTTCGTGGCCGGTCTCGTCGTGAACGAATCCGAATACGCGCATCAGGCGCTGAGCGACATCGTTCCGCTGCGGGACCTGTTCGGCATGCTGTTCTTCGTCTCGGTCGGCATGCTGCTCGATCCGGCCCTTGTGCGGCAGCAGATCGGCGTCCTCGGCCTCGTTGTCGTCGCCATCATCGTCGGCAAGGCCGCGATCCTGGCCGGCGTCGTGCGGGCGTTCGGATACTGGAACATCGTGCCGCTGGCGGTCGGGTTGACGCTGTTTCAGGTCGGGGAGTTTGCCTTTGTTCTTGCACGCGTCGGCCAATCGAGTGGCGCGATTTCAAACGACGTGTACTCGCTGACGCTGAACACCGCGATTGTCACAATGGCGCTCACGCCTGTCGTGTCAGGCCTGGTGCCTGTCGTGTACGGCCGGTTCTGGCCGCGTCGAGCCCAGGAAGCACACGAAGCCATCAACCTGCCGTCTGGAGGGCTCTCGGACCACGTGGTCGTTGCGGGCTCGGGCCGTGTCGGCCGCAGCATCGCCGATGCGCTGTCACACCTGAAGCTGCCGTGCGTGCTCGTCGAGGTCGACGATCGGCGCGTGCAGCAGACGCGCGCGGCCGGCCTGCCGGTGATCTATGGCGATTCCAGTCAGCCTGTTGTGCTCGAGGCGGCGGGAATTCTCCGCGCGCGAGCCATCCTGGTGACGGTCCCGGCCTTTCCCGACGTCCGCAGCATCGTCAGAGCCGTCCGACAGCTTCGGCCCGACCTCCCCATCATCGCGAGGGCCGATGGGTTCAACGCCGTTCGTGCGTTGTATGCCCTCGGCATCCAGGAGGTGACGTCGCCGGAGTTCGAGGCGGCCATCGAAATGACACGGCAGGCGCTCATGTACTTCAACGTGCCCGCACACGACGTCCTCCGAGTCGCACGCGCGATCCGCAGGGAGCGGTATGGCCAGACTGGCGAGAAGGGCGACTCGGGACTCCTCGTCATGTCGCAGCTCGGAGACATCGCGCGTCAGCTCGACTTCACATGGGTGGGCGTCCCTTCTGAAAGCTCGTTCGACGGGCGGACCTTGAGCGAACTCCAGATTCGCACCACGACGGGCGCCTCGGTGGTCGGGATCATTCGCGACGGTGCCCTCGTGGCGAACCCGGATGGCCAGGCACGCTTGGAGCGCGGAGACCTCGTCGCGGTGCTTGGGACGCGCGATCAGATCGCGCGTTTCGAACAGGCTGTGCAGGCCGGCGCCGCCTGAGACTGGATCGTGTGGCGGCCTCCGCTCCGACTGTGAGATATGCACCCGCGCGTCAGAATCTGACCAGGCGATTGATCTTGATGATGAGCGCGCGGTTGGTCAAGTCGGGAAACCGGCTGACGGAGGTGTCCCGCTGCTCGTTGTACACCACGAACAGCTCGCTGCCCGGCTGATATTCCCACCGCAGGCGCACGTTGGCCGACACCGAGCGGGTGCCGGAGTTGAACTGCAGCAGCGCGCTCGTGAACATCAGCGGCGTCATCGTGTAGGTCACGCGTGAGCCGATCAGATGCGTGGTGAACGACCCGGTGGAGAGATCGACCTGGTTGACCGAGTAGCTCGGCTCGACCGAGAGCTGCGGCGAGACGTTCACGCGGCTGCCGCTCAGGCTGAGGGCCGTCCTGTCGCCGTCGTAGAACGTGCCGCGCTCGATCTGGACGTTGCCCGCCACCCTCCGCTGCCGGCCGAAGTTGTAGCCGGTCCGCAGGCTGGCAAAGTCGTAATCCCCGATGGGAAGAATCACCCCGCCGATGTTGGAGGGGCGCGGGAGATATTCGTAGTTGCCGCCGTAGGCGATCGTGAACTGATCGCTGTTCTGGAACTCGATGCCGAACACCCCGTCCCAATCTCGCGTCTCGAGCCGCCCGGCGCCGTTGTGGACCTGCGCAATCGATCCGGTCCAGGAAAACCTTCGGACCGCCTGGATCGACCTGGGCCGCGGACTGAAGCGGAGCTGCGCGAAGTTTCTGCGCATGTCGGCGCGTCGCACGAAGCCGATGCCCGGCTTGAAGCGATCGCCGATGGCGAGGCGCTCGATCTGGGCCCCGTACCGATCCCCGCTGTAATCGAGCTGCGCGCGATAGCTCGTGGCCCCGACCGGGGAACCGTTGGTCCGCGTCTGCGCCCAGTACGTATTGATGTTGAGGTTGGTGAAGAAGGAGAAGGTCCCGTCGGCGCCGTACGCCTCGTTGGTTCCCGCGCCGGTTTGCAGTTGCGAGCGCCCGGTGAAGATGGCTCCAATGCTGGAGCGGCGCAGAATATCGCGCTTCAGACGCACGACCGAGAAATTGGTCGCCGCCGCGCCCGACACCGGCTCGTCGCCCGACTGCACGTCCAGAAGGCCCAGGCTGAAGCGCCCGACGCGCCCGGTCAGGCGCCCGCCGGCCAGGATGGGCACCGGTGGCGCCCCCTGATTGAGCCCGATGCTGCGGCTGTAGAACAGAATGGGCGTGTCGCCGGCATTGCCCGTGGCCGCTCCACCGCCGAACCCGAACGTGCCTTGATTCTCAAGAAAGAATTCGCGCTTCTCTGGGAAAAACAGGCTGAACCGGGTGAGATTGATTTGCTGCTCGTCGGCTTCAACCTGCGCAAAATCGGTATTGATCGTGAAGTCGGCCGTGAGGTTTCGCGTCACGCCGTATTTCACGTCCACGCCGACATCGCGGCCCCATTCATTCGAGAGTGGTGTGGGCCTCGCGTTGACGTCCGTGGTGAGGCTTGACGTGGCGTACGGCTTGATTGCGATGTTCCGCGTCGCGTCGGGTGCCTCCAGGCCCACCAACGTCGCCGCCAGCGACACGCGCATGGTCCCCTGCATCCCGATCGAGGCCGGGATCGGGGCGAGATGGGATATTTCGTTCTTCCACCGGTTGCGCCGGCGGACGTTGAAGCCCCAAACCTGGTCCCGCCCCTGGCCGTAGCGGAGCGACTTGAACGGAATGGCCATCTCGACGATCCAGCCTCCTTCGAATCGGCCCACGCCGAAGTCCCAGATTGGATTCCAGTCGCCGTTGTAATTTCGTTCGTTCGTCCCCTGCCCATCCATGCGTCCGCCGATGGGGTTGATGTTGAAGATGTTGGAGTTGCGACGGTCGTAGAAGGTGTCGAAGGAGAAGCCAATGTGGTCGTTTTGCAGGACGCTGCCATCCCGCCGCATCTCGTTGGCCAGGAGCCGTTCCGGCTGGCTTTCAAAGCAGCGCGCGATCACATACACATTGCTGTCGTCGAAGAAGACCCAGATGTCGGTCTTCTCCGTTGCCGGCGCGCCCTCCATCGGCTCGGTCTGAATGAAGTCTGAAATGGCCGGCACCGTCTCGTAGATCCGTTCGTCGAGCCTGCCGTCGATGCGAAGCGGCGCTGTCAGCCGCACGGCGCGAACCGTCACGCGGCCCGAGGCGTCGCGGGAGACGACGGCGGGAGGTGCCGGCGGCGGGGGACCCGTGATGGGGAACGGAAGGTCGACCCTCACCGGCGAGCCTGGGGCGCCACCGGAGAGGTCGGCCTGGCCGGCCTGGGCCGCCGAGGCAAGCAGAACACCGCTGACGAAGAGCCACCGTGCGGTGAGACCGGGAAGAAACCTCTGCATGTAGAAGGGGACGCCCGACTACCTTGAACGATCAATCCTTGGGCTGGCCGATTGCGCAGGCTCGGGCAGTATATCGCCGTTCGTCTCAGACCACGAACAGATTCTGGCCTGAGGCAACCACCGCAACTGGACACATCTCGATCCAGCGGAAGCGGACTTCACGCGGGCGCGGTCTCGACTGCCACGCCCAGCGAGTCTGAATCGGGAACCGAGGAGTTGAGTGTTTTGAAACCGATGACGCGTGCCAACCCAGGATCAGCGCCGTCGGGCGACTCGGACGCTATGTCCCAAGTGCAAGAGCAGACTATTTGTGGTGCCCCGCTCGGCGCCTCAAAAGGAGAAGAGATAAAGAAGAACGGGGTCGTCCCGCTAGCTTTATAAGCTACCGATAGGTTATCCTACTAGGCCAGTGACTTGGGGCGAACTGATTCGTCGGTTGAAAGCCGCGGGGTTCGTGGAGCAACGAACAGGCAAGGGCAGCCATCGACAGTTTGTCCATCCGACAACTGGGCGAGTCGTCACCGTAACGGTCCACACGAAGAAAGAGGTTGGCACGGGGCTCGCGCAACGCATCTTGAAGGAGGCGGGACTATGACGCATTACTTCCCTGTCGTCGTCGAGCGGGAAAGCAACGGCACCTTCAGCGCGTGGGTGGCGGGCCTCCCGGGCGTGTACGCCGCGGCAGATACGATGGCCGAGGCCAAACGCGGGATTCGAGGGGCGCTGGCGGCGCATCTGGCGGCGTTGCGCGCCCAGGGGCACCAGCCCAGGGCCGAGGCCGACATCACCGTGCTACGTCAGGATACCTACCTAACGAAGCGCGAGCGGCTGCGGTTCGTGAGTGTCGGGGCGCTCCTGGGGCACAGCACGAGTCCCGCGAAAGCCGCATCATCGCGCCGCAACGGGCGCGCCGGCGGCGGGCGGCCCCCTGTCGCCGTCGGGGGGCGCTGACATGATTGCCGCCGTTGACGCTCGCAAAAGCACCGCCCAAGTCGGCGATGCCGAGGACCGCAGCGTTGCCCAGCTCGAAGGCTACCTAGTCGACTGGCAGGGCCTACTCCGTGGCCACGTCCGCCAGGCGCAGCAGGTGCTCAGGCGGCTGGTTAAGGGCCGGCTGACATTCACGCCTCACGCGGGCACGTTCGGAAAGCGGCCGTTCTACTCGTTTGAGGGCGTAGGGACGTACCGCCCCCTCATACCCCAATCGAGTTTGCTCTCGCAGTTGACGACGGCAACCCGACCATCCGGCAACTGGAGAGAAAGGGTCGCGCCTGTCACCTGGTATGAGCCCACCAGCGCGGGCGTGCCTGAAGTCGTGGTGCTCGTTGACCCGTTGCAATTCGCGACGTTGCCATTGCCGCTGCAGTTCACGTTCGTGTTCGAGTTTGAGTTCGAGTATCCGGGCACGACGTATGTATAGCTTCCGTCCCGCGGAGTATATGCGTCCGAACGCTGCGACGCGGCCCACGAGTTCCACGAGGCGGTGGCGCTGATGCTCCTGGCGATGGCCACGCCGGACCTGGTGTTGCACGTCGCGCAACTGCCAGGCGCCCGGGGCAACCCCTCGAAAGGATTGAAGGAGGGCGGCGTCACCTCGTCGTGGGACGAGTTCTCGATGCGGGTGTCCGTCCAGCGGCCGGAGCCTTCGCCGGCGCCAACGTCCTGCTCAAATCCGCATAGACCGCCTCGACGAACTGATCGGTCGTCCACGGCCCGGACGTCGCGCCGTAACGCAGGTCGTAGTCCAGGACCGGGTTGGCGGCCTTGACCTGCTGCAGCGTCCAACCCTGCTTGATCCAGTTTGCGAACCGATCGCGCAGGATCGTGGCCATATCGCGATCGAAGACCACATCCGCTTCGTCGCAGAGGCGGCCGTGACCAGGAATCACGTACGTCCCGCCTTCCTGCTTGTCCTTCGGGACGGTGATGTCGATGATTCGATTCAGCGCGTCGATATATCCGTTGATGCTACCTCCGCGGTTGATATCGAACACCGGGTACGTGACGGTCGTGAAGACGTCTCCCGTGACCAGCACGTCGGACTTCCGGAAGTAGACCGTGGAGTCGCCGTCGGTATGCGCCGCCGGCCCGTTCTCGATGATGATCGACTCGTCGTTGAGATAGAGCTCTTTCTTCTTGCCCTTGCCGAAGTAGGTGTCACTCGGCCACGCCTCGGACGGCGTCGGCGACTCCCGGCCGCTCGGAGCGCTCATGCGATTGAGCACGTTTTCGTGAGCGATGATCGCGGTGCGGCCCGCACCGGCGTTGCCGCCGCCGACGGTCTGGGCGATCGCCCCGAGTTTCAGGTTGCCGCCCGTGTGATCGGGATCGGCGTTGGTGTTGATGATGTAGCGGAGCCGTTTGTTGGGCGCGAGCTTCCGGATGAGCTCGATCACCTTGTCCGCGTTTTCGCCCGTGCCCGTATCGACGAGGAGCACGCCTTCTTCTCCGACGGACACGGCCAGATTGGCGCCGGCTCCGACAATCATCGAGATGTTTCCCCGCACCGGCAGCACGTGGAGACCGGCGTCCTCGCCGCCGCCTGCCTGACCCGATTGGGCCTGTTGAGCGTGCACCAAGCCGACAGCCGCCAGTGACACCACGAGGGTGACGAGCAGCCCGGCGCGCGAGAGTACCGAGCGCATCAATCCAAGTACCTTCATCACGATCCCTCTTCGGGTTGTCTACTTCTTCTGGGTTGCCTCGTTCGCCATCATCTGCTGCAGCTTGACCTGGTATTCCGGATAGATCGTTTCCGCGCCACCGCGGGTGGCCTCGAATGGAATCTTGTAGGTTTGCGAGAACTCCTTGACAAACTCGTTGGTGCCCGGCAGATGACTCGGTACGATGCCGGCGGGTCGGTCGATTTCGACGATGACCTCGAACGGGCTGCACGGATAGGCCCCGACGTTCTGGTTTGGCGCCCACCGGAAGTTCGTGGTGCGCATCATCGGCTCGGTCAGATAAACCGGATCGGTCACGATCGTCACCACCGTCAGTATCGTGTCATGGCGGATCCAATGCTCCACCATCGTCGCCTCATCGCTATGGTGGATGCCGTTGCGGCGGAGCCACCCTTCTTTGAGGTGAGTGGTCAACGTCGTCAGTATTCCGCCTTCGTACCGACCCGTGGTGAAGCCTTGCCACGTATGCGCGGCATAGGCCGGTGGATGCGGCCGGCCATCCATATAGAACGTGCGCTCGGGCGCCATCCACGAGCCGTGCGTCCTGATGGCGACGAGGGTCTGGGTAATCGGGTCGACGTCCTTCCAGATCCGGAGGTTCATCGGACCGCGCAGCGCGTAGGTCGATGGATGCGGCATACACTGCTCTTCGGGGAGCGTGAGTCTCGACGCGCTCCATGTGTCGCCGTGAAGCCGCGCGGCATCGTTGATCGGCAGGCCCAGATAATCACCCAGCTCAGGGCCCGGCCCGCGCTCCGGCTGCTCCTCATGGAAGATCCCGGCCCATTCGCCGCTAAGATCGACGCCGACGCCGGCCCCTCCCAACTGCGCCGAGACAGGAGCCACGAGGGGAACAGCCACCATCACGGCGACCGTGAGCACAGCCAGAACAACAATGCGTTCGACCGCCGTCCGTCTCACCTTCTGCATAAGAACTCCTCCCCGTTAGGGGATACATCGTCCGCCTTCTGCATGAGCGGGACCTTATTTTGCCGGAAGGCGACTTGGAAGTCTACAAAAAGGTCGTGTTTTTCGCCGCCACGAGAATCGGACTACGGAACACGCCGCATTATGGCCTGACTCGCTTCGCCTGGTCCCGCGCCGCCACGGCCGCGCGCAGGTTGTTCTGGGCCTGATCGTCCGACGGCTTCGTCGAACAGTCCCTTGCCTGCGAGCGCGCCTCCGAGATTGGTGTGCGCCTCCGGGAAGTCGGGGTTCAGCCGCAACGACTTGAGGTAGTGCGTGATCGCTCCGTCGGCGTTCCCGTCTTCCTTGAGGAGAACGCCGAGGTTGTTGTGCGCCATCCAGCTCTCCGGATTTTTCGCGAGCGTGTCCATCCAGAGCGTCCGGGGATCGCGAAAGTCGCCCGCATGCAGTGCGGTCACCACTCCCAGCGCCAGCACCACCGGCGCGCCGACGGCGAAGGTCACGACCCGGCGCGACCGAGCCGGCACGCGATCGATGATCCGAGCGCCGGCGTCAGCGCTCCGGCGTAGCAGAGCGACGCGACCAGCGGTCCTTTGCCGATGCGCTGCCGCGCGAGGAACAACGCAGCGATGGCGAGGGCGGCCGCGACGGGAAACACGTACTGCCACCAGACGTGGGTGTCGATCGTCCAGCGCGGGTACATGAACGTCAGCGTGTGCGGCCAGAGAAACGTGCGTGGGTAGAACCAGAGAACGCGACCGGCCACGAGCATTCGCTCGAGCGCCGAGAGTGAGCACTCCCGGCCTCCCGCACCCACGTGGTAGCGCTCCAACCACACCGTCGTGGCCGCCGGGGTCAGACCCACGACAAACATCGGCGCCAGCCGCAGCACCGTGCGACGGTCGAGCGCGCCCCGCTGCCACCAGAACACGAGCCGCAGCACCGCCGGCAGCGAGCAGGTGACGCTTTTGCTCAGCAGCGCGCCGGCAAAGAGCGCCAGCGCTGCCAGGTCGCCGAGCATCACGCCGATGGCGTCGGGCGCTCACCGTAACCCGAGTCGCGCACGCAACGCCGGGATGTCGGGCGACATGGCGTTGGGCGCGCGCTCAGCGGCCCACGCGAACTCCGCAAACAACGCTTCGAGCCGTTCACGCCCATCCGGCGTCCGAGCAGCTTGCCGCGGTGTACGGTTGCCGAGTGCAGGCAATCGCGTGTCGAGCCAGGCGTCCCAGTGCCGCTCGCCCATCTGTCGCATGTAGTCCTGGACCTCTGGAAGCTGTTGAAGTCGTTCCTGTTCCGCGTCTGCCAGCGGATCCCGTGGTTGATCCTTCTTTTCCGCGAACAGCTTCTCGACGGGGTCGGCCGCCTTTCGTTCGAGCGCCGCGTCGGCGCCGAGTCGCTTGGCGATCTCGCGCTCGATGCGCGTCGCGCGGCGCCTGGAGTTGACGTGTACGACCATTCGGTCGCCGTCGATTTCGATCGTGCCAAGGGTCGTGTTGGCCCAGCCTTTGTGCATTCGGTTGCCGGGCTTGTTCCAAGACAAGGTGACTGCCTGCAACTCGCCAGTGGCATTCGTTGTTGCCTCGGACAAAAGCTGGGTGACGTCCTGGTCTGATGCGCGGCCGAGTGGACGGAGGCGCTCGAATGCTGAGGCCGGGCTGCAGCGCAGGCGATAGGTCAGAGCGGTGAGGACCAGTGTGTCGCCGTCAGTATTGCGAAGCTCAGGTAGTGTCGGATTCCAGACTTCGTCCTCGATGTGGAAATAGAGGTCGCGCAGTTCGAGAGCGAGATCGCGCACCGATTCCAGCGCCAGCATGCGTCTCTTGCCTCTCGTGAGTCGTTCACGGAGATCGAGAAGGCTCAGCTGCCACTCCGGAGGGATGACCAGCGGCGCGCATCCGCTCATGACCGACGTGTCGTCGACCGTCACGACGCGCGTGAAGAGCAACGCGCCTGGTCGCACGGTCTGCGTCGCGCTCCGTTCCCGCACGACCACATCGCGACCGGTGAACACGTCGTGCAAGGCAATCTCTCGTCCCGGAACAACGGTCGTCACCGCGTAGAAGGAAAGGGGACTTGTAGAAGCCGACGTCAGGAATGCGCGCTCCGTTGGGGAGAGCAGGTCGCGGTGGCGCCGCAAGTACAGCGCTGCGAGCGACTCGGTCGGCGCGTTCGCGACGCGCTCGGGATCGTCCGGGCCATCGACGAACTCGTAAGCGAACCAGGGGACGAAGAACGAGCTGAACTCGTCGGTTCGATCGTAATCCTCTGGCACGCCCTCCCAGAGAAAGAACTCCTCGAGCGCGGCCGAGGTGAATGGTGCGCCGAACTCCTTCAACCCCAGTTGCAACAGCGCGGGCACCAGTCGTCCCTCAGCTGCGCGTACCTGACGCCACAGGAAATCCGATGCATCGTTCGCTTTCAGGCAGCAGTGCTTGTACTTGCGTCGGCTCCCGCATGGGCACGGATCGTTGCGACCGGGTTCAGGTGACATGAGGGGTTCAGCGAGCGGCCGACAGCCACGATTACGGCGAGGGGCCCCGCGCAGTTTACCAAAGAGGAATCGGCGGTGCGTCGCCTTCGAAACGGTGCATGTTGGGGCCACGGAGCGGGCCACTCGCTTTTTCGTCAGTGAGTATTGTTTGGGAATTGCGAATTGCGCAGATCGCGTTGCCGCCCTGCGGTGATTCTCGAAGAACCGTTCGCCGCAAGTGATTGATAGTAAATGGCGTGCCCTGGCCGACGACTTTGGAACATGGTCGAGCGAAGCCCTGAGGTTGCCGAGGCCCTTCTAAACCCGTAGAGTAGGCCCATGAGCCCACTCCGAGCGCGTGTCGAGAAGGGGCGGCTCGTGCTCGACGAGCCAACAGCCTTGCCCGACGGGACGGTGGTCGAGTTGGTCGCTGATGACGAAGGCGACGACCTCACCGACCAGGAGCGCCGCGCGCTCCACGAAGCCCTTTCGACATCCTGGAAATCTGCTCAGGCAGGCGGTCTTCGCCCGGCGGCGGACATCCTCGACGAGCTGCGCCAGCGCCAATGAACCGCATGCCCTCCACCAGCTCATCCATCGCCGACGCGTTCCGCACGACGCTCGATTTGTTTGAGACCGGGCTCGATCTGATGCGCCAGAAACTGCGAAGGAGTCATCCGGAGGCTGGCGAAGAGGAAATCGAGCGCCTGCTTCGCCGGTGGCTCCTTGACCGCCCAGGAGCGGAGTCTGGTGACTGTCCTGGCCGGCCGATCGACAGATTGGCGTGACATCCCTCGAGGCGGCGCTACGCCAGATCCATCGCGACCTCACTGAATCCCGCGTGTCCTTCGCCTTGGTTGGAGGTCTCGCCGTTTCCGCCCGCACGGAACCGCGGTTTACGCGGGACGCCGATCTGGCAGTCGCTGTGGCGAGCGATGCTGAGGCGGAAGCTTTGATTCACAGTCTTCGAGCCCGCGAATATGGCGTCGAAGCGGTTGTGGAGCAGCAAGCGGTTGGACGGCTCGCTACCGTGAGGCTTACGCGATCGCAAGAACCCCAGGCGCCCGTCGTCGACCTGCTGTTCGCATCGTCCGGGATCGAGCCGGAGATCGTAGCTGAGGCGGAGCCGCTCGACCTACTGCCGAACCTGAAGATCGGCGTCGCCAGAGCGGGACACCTGATTGCACTGAAGGTTCTTTCTCGGGACGACGTGACGCGTCCACAAGATCTCGTCGACCTTCGAGCCCTGCTCCGCATCGCTCCGCCCGCTGAGCTGGCGCACGCGCGTCAGGCGCTGACTCTGATTGCCGCCCGGGGGTTTCACCGGGGCCGCGAGCTCTTGGTGGAGATGAACCGCCTGATTGGCCTTGAGTCGGATCCGCGGTAGGGATGTTCTCGGTCCGGCTGAAGCCGGACACTACGACCGATCAAATCCTGCAATCCGCAATCTGAAATCTGCAATTTCACGCGCGGCCGGAGTGTGGCGTCCCCAACCGCTCCGGAATTTGTCACCGAACGTTGAAATGCGGCCACTGAGGAACGTTTGAAAACCGGCCACTCAGGCGAGGGCTGACAGTATTAAGCAACGTCGCCGCGGAC
>Ga0156016_148_pt10 | contig 42625 bp, 40 predicted proteins | sample RifCSPlowO2_02_FD_107670 | JGI IMG/M metagenome (GOLD analysis project Ga0156016, IMG submission 107670) | Acidobacteria bacterium RIFCSPLOWO2_02_FULL_64_15 | reverse complement strand
CACCAGCGCCTGCGCCAGGAGCAGCAGCACCCGCAGCACCAGCACCGGCCGCGCCCCCACCGGGGCCCGCCCCGCGGGCAGCCGCGACAACTGCGGGATCGACCGACGGCGTGCCGCCAATCCCGTTGAGGACCAGCGTGTAGCACGGCGCGGTCGCTTCGGTCCGCACGACCACGTGCCGGTCCTGGATGGGCAGCAGTCGCAACTCTTCAAAGCTGAGGTTCTGGGCGCCGCCGAGGGCCGCCCGAAATCGGCGTCCGGTCTGGGCGCCGCGAAGCACTGCCGGGGCGCCCTGCCCTGAGCTGGTCGAAGGGGCCTGGGCGAATGGCGCGCCGCCACCGAGCACCGCCGCCGCCCCACCGACTGCGACCGCACCTTTCTTGAGCACGCTGCGACGGGACATCGACCGATCGGCTTTGCGACTCATAACACTTCTCCTGCTGCACTCAGTAAATTGGGTGATCTCGTAGGGTAGTTTGCCCCGGACGCGCCTGGTATTATCTGATGTTTCTTGATGCCAGGCCTGTTACAAAAGCATGGCGGCGAGCCGTGACGTCGGCCTGGGGACAAGACGTGGCATTGTGGCGATAATAGGGCCTGGCATGCAGCACTGGTACCGCAGCTTCTACTGGCGGATCGGCCTGAGCTTCGTCGTGATGGTGGTCGCGGTGCTCGTCGCGCAGAGCGCCATGTTCAACTACCTCCTGTCGCACTCCGAGGCGTCCCTTCCTGGTCCGAACAATCTCGCGGCCAGCGTTGCGGCCGACATCGGGTCGACGCTGGTCAATTATCCGGACAGCGACCTGCAACAGCACGTTCTCAGCCAGTACGGCGGGCAGTCGTATCGCGTGTACGTCGTCATGAAGGACGGGACCACGGCGGCCAATACGGCCGAAGCGCTCTCCGACGACCTGCATCGTTCGGCTGAAGCCGCGCTGATGGGGACCGACCTGCGAAAGGCCGCTCGGCAGCCGGTCATCAGGGGGCCGGTCGTGACGGCGCCCATCCAGGTGGCGGGCGAGTTGCGTGGCATGGTCGTGCTGCCGCCGCCGCCACCCGGCGTGCTCGGGCGCGACGTGGCCCGGCTGCTCTCGCTGCCAGGCACGGCCGTCTTGATTGTCGCGACGGCGATTGCGGCAGCAGTGATCTTCGCGCCCGCCAGACGCCGCCTGAAGGCGCTCGAGCGCGTCACCAAGCAGCTCGGCACGGGCGACCTGACCGTTCGCGCGCCGGAGGCGGGCGGCGACGAGATCGCGCGCGTGGCGGCCGCATTCAACCGGATGGCCTGCGAGCTGGCGCAACGAGACGACGCGTTACGCCAATCGGATCGGCTGCGCCGGCAGATGCTGGCCGATGTCTCGCACGAACTGAAGACGCCGCTCACCGCCATGCGCGGCTATCTCGAGACGCTCCGCATGTCGGACGTCGCGCTCGATCACCAGACGCGCGAGCGGTACTTCGACACGATCGAGCGAGAAACCCTGCGGCTCGATCGCATGGTGAAGGATTTGATCGATCTCGCGCGCTTCGAGAACGCCGCGGCCACCCTTGAGGTTCGCTGGTTCGCGATAGGCATGGTGTTCGCCCACGTCGTCGAGCGACACGAGCCCGAGGCGAAGGCACGGCACGTCAGCGTGCGGACCGTGGTGGATCCGGAGACCGATCAGATTTTCGGGGATCCCGATCGGATCGAGCAGGTCGTGGACAATCTGGTCGCCAATGCCTTGCGCCACACGACCGATGGAGGGTGTATCGAGCTGGCCGCGACTCCACGCGGCGGTTCTGTGGTGCTCTCGGTGACCGACTCAGGCGTGGGTATCGCGCCCGAGCACATCCCGTACGTGTTCGATCGCTTCTACAAAGTCGATGCGGCTCGGACCAATGGGGCGAACGGCAGCGGCCTCGGCCTGTCGATCGCCAAGGCGGTCGTGGAAGCCCATCAAGGCGCCATCCACGTCACCAGCGTGCCGGGCCGGACCGCGTTCACAATCGAGCTCCCCCGCCACGAGGAGCCTCACTCGACGTCCACGAACTTGTAGCCGACTCCCCACGCGGTGAGAATCAGCTCGGGATCCTGAGCGTCGCGCTCGATCTTGCGCCGCAAGCGGCTGACCACGGTGTCCACCGTCCGCTCCGTCACGTAGGTGTCGGTGCCCCAGACCTTGGCGAGGAGCGCCGCCCGGCTGAAGATGATCCCGGGGTGGGACACCAAGCGGTACAGCAAGTCGAATTCCTGTTTGGTCAGCTCCACCGGCTCGCCACGAACCTCCGCCTGGCGTCGAGCCGCGTCGAGCGCGACGTCGCGCGAGCGCACGGAGAGCGGCGCCTGCCCGTCATGCTCCACAGGGGACTCGCCGCCCGACTGCCGGCGCAGGATCGCGCCCACGCGCGCCATGAGCTCGCGAACGCCGAACGGCTTGGTCATGTAGTCGTCGGCGCCGCTCTCGAGGCCCAGGACCTTGTCCGACTCGGTGTCGCGTGCCGTGAGCATCAGGATCGCCGTGTCCTTGTTGGCGCCCTCGGTACGAATCGCACGGCACAGCGCGATGCCGTCCGCGCCCGGCAGCATGACGTCAAGCAGGATCAGATCGAAGGGACTCGACCGCACGCGTTCGAGGGCGCGGCCGCCGTCGGCCATCTCGGTGACGTCAAAGCCCGCGAGCGAGAGGTGCAAACGCAGCAGCTCGCGAATCGCGCCGTCGTCTTCGACGACCAGCGCGCGTCGGGGAACGGTCGCAGCCGCGTGGCTCATGGTGATGATGACATTCTGTGCAGTTGTGACCGAATGCACAATGATCTTCGACGTCAGCAAACGTTTACTTGACAGAAACCAGTCGAGGCGCGGATAGTCATCTCCTCTCGCGCCGACAATAGTACCAGGCACGGCAGTCTTTTCATCATGATGGGCAAAACGGCACCGATCGTCTCAGAAGACCTCACGGCCGAGGATTGGCGTGGACTCCTTGGGGCGTATCCGAACGCGCTGCTGATCGGTCCGTCGGACGCCACCGAGCGCGTGGTCGACGCACTCCTGCCACAGCTCCATCAGCCGATCTGCCGATCCGCGTGCAGAGGGTTGTCGTTGCCCGAGAACCCGGGCGGGACGCTCATTCTTGAGAATGTGGCCGCCTTGTCGGCTGCCGACCAGCAGCGGCTGTTCGAGTGGATGATCGAGCCCGAACGGCACACGCAGGTTGTGGCCACCTCGCCGAGCGCGGTGTTTCCGCGCGTCACGAACGGCTCGTTTCTCGACGTCCTGTACTACCGCCTCAACGTCATGTCCTTCACGCTTGGCGCGGGCACGGGACGCGCCACCTGACCGCACGGCCTTCTCGTCCTGGTCTCAGGCAGCACAATCAACGCGGACGAATGGTATTCTTGTCCCCGTGAAACAGGCCTTTCGACGTGCCTCTGTTGGCGGCCTGACGGTTGTCGCTCTGTCGCTCTCGGTCCTCGCCACAACGCTTGCGCTGTTGACCGCGCCGCTCGCCTCCGCGACTGCCGCGGCGGACGTCGATCGGGCGTTCAAGGCGTTTTGGGAGGCGCGCACTCCTCAAGACGCGGCTAAGGTGGTCCCCGACATTGTCGCAAGCAGCGTGACGTTCGACGAGGCGCTCAAGCGGCTGCAGGACGGCCGACCGTACTCGCCAGGCGTGCCGAAGGGCGTCATCCGGTCGAGCTACCGGGCGAACGGCAGGGAGTTCTTCTACGCCGTCAACGTGCCCGAGTCGTACGACCCGGCGCGGCGCTATCAGGTGCGGTTCCAGCTGCACGGCGGCGTCAGCCGGGAGAGCAACGGACCACGGGGCGATGGAACCATTGGCCTGCTGGCGGGCGCCGAGCAGATCTACGTCATCCCGTACGGCTGGACCGACGCACCGTGGTGGGGCGCAGCGCAGATCGAGAACTTCCGCACGATTCTTGACAGAGTCAAGCGCACGTACAACGTCGACGAGAATCGCGTCGTGGTCGCCGGCGTCTCAGACGGCGGCACGGGCGTCTATTACGTGGCGATGCGTGACACGACCCCGTACTCGAGTTTTCTGCCGCTCAACGGCTTCATCATGGTGCTCGACACGGTCAACGCCGGCGATCTGTTTCCCAACAATCTGCTCAACAAGCCGTTCTTCATCGTCAACGGCGGGCAGGATCCGCTCTACCCCACAACCGTCGTGTCTCCCTACGTGGAGCACTTGAAAATGAACGGCGTCGAGGTCGTATATCAACCGCAGCCAAACGGGGCGCACAACACCGCATGGTGGCCACGAGTGAAGGATTCGTTCGAAGCCTTCGTTCGAAGCCACGCGCGGAAGCCGGTGCCGGACACGCTCACGTGGGAATCGCGCGGGACGCCGGAGGACAACCGCGCACACTGGTTGATCATCGACAAACTCGCGCCGCGAGGCCGCAACGACGCCTTGCTCGAAGACCTCAATCAAGTGGGCCGCAGCCAGACCCTCTTCGATCGCCGGCGCCCATCAGGACGAGTGGATCTCACGCGAGCCGGCAATCTCGTGAAGGCGAACTCCAGAGGGGTCGCGGAGTTTACGCTGCTGCTCTCGCCAGAGGTTTTCGACTTCAGCAAGCCGGTCAGGGTGGAAACCAACGGCCGCCTCGCCTTCGAGGGGCTGGTGGAGAGAAGCGTCGCAACGCTCGCCACGTGGGCGGCGCGCGACAACGACCGGACGATGCTCTTCGGCGCCGAGCTCCACGTCGTCGTGCGGTAACACCTCACCATAGGTCCGGCTGAAGGCCGGACACTACATTCAGGAAACCGGGCTGTGACTTTGTCGTTACAATGGTCGCATGCCCATCACGGAGCCCGCCGCTCCGTCCAATCGAGCCGCCGCGACACGCACGATCTTCTGGGCCGCTGTCTGGCTGGCGCTCGTGCTCGTCGGCCTCAAGGCGTTTTACCTCGGCGCTCCAGGGGCGCCCGCCGTGAGCGTCGGCCAGGGGTATCTGCGGTCGCTCGCCGCGATCTCGTACGGCGACGTACTCTTTGCAGCCTTCTTCTGGTTCTGCGGGCGGACGGCTCTACTCCTGGCCGGAAGTAGGCCTGCCGTCACGCGGATCGCGTCGTTCGCCGTCGTGTCGCTGGCTGCGCTCTCCTGCCTCTACGCCATTCTGAACATCCTCATCTTCGGCACGTTTGGCGGCTTTCTCACGTACCCGCTGCTCCTGCTCATTGGCAACGTCCGGATGCTCAGCTCGTCGGTGGCGGCCTACGTCACCTGGCGCAATGTGCTCGGACTGGTGGTCCTTCCCGTCGCGTACATCGGTCTCGTTTGCGTCACGCTCAGCCTGAAAGTGCGCGACCGCCGCACGTGGTGGTCTGGCCGCGGGGTCGCGTTGGCCGCGCTGGTGGGATGGGTGCTCTTCGGCCAGTACACGTACGCGAACGAATGGGCCACTCGCCAGCAACGGCGCGTCGCCGAGAACCCGCACTGGGTGCTCGCCTCGTCGTGGTGGCAGGCGGTCAGCGGTGACGGCATCGCGCGGATGACCGAAGGGTTTACTGAGACCGATCTCTCCGACTTCAACGCGATTGGCACCAAGCCGCCAGTGCCGCTGGCCGTGGGCCTTCGCCGCACGCGTGCCCAGGGGCAACAAGCCCGCGCGGCAAGGGCTCGACGGCCGCCCAACGTGATCCTCATCGTGCTCGAATCGGTGGCCGCGCGGTGGACGGGCCTCAACGGGCAGTACGACACGACGCCGCGTCTCAAGGCCGAATCAGCGCGTGGCCTGGTGTTCGAGAACATCTACGCGCACATCGGCCGGAGCTCGAATTCGCTGGCCGCGATGCTCCTCTCCACGTACCCGAGGCTGAGCTTTCGCGAGGCCACCGAAGAGGATCCCCATCTGGCTGCGACGTCGCTGCCGGCTCTTTTCCGCAAGCACGGGTACCAGACGGCGTTCTTCACGCCAAGCGATCTGAGCTGGGCGGGCTGGGACACCTACCTCGCCGGGCGCGGCTTCGAGGAACTTCGCGATTACCACAGCCTCCCGTGCACCGAGATGGTGTCCTCCTGGGGCGTGGAAGATCGATGCATGATCGAGGGGATCATCGACGTCGTTCGACGCGCGCCCGCTCGACCGTTCTTTCTGATGGGCTGGACGACGCAGACGCATCATCCGTACGAGCCGACGCCGGGCGTCTCGCTGCTCAGCCTGCTCAAGGAGCGCACGCCTGACGACTGGGATCTCTGGCGCTATCTCAACGTCCTGCACGAGACCGATCGGCATCTCGGGCGCCTCTTCGAGGCCGTCCGCCGCGCCGGCCTCGACAACGACACGCTCATCGTCATCACCGGCGATCACGGGCAGGCATTCGGTTATCCGCACGACAGCTATTTTCAAGGCAAGACCGTGTACCAGGAAGATGTCCACGTTCCGCTGATGATCTGGTCTCCACGGGTGTATCGGTCGGCAGCGCGATCGAAGACCATCGGCAGCCACGTGGATCTGGCACCCACGATTGCGGAACTGGCGGGGTTACCGGCCGTGCCTGAATGGCAGGGACGAAGCCTCTTCGACGCCACGCGCGCCCCTCGCGCGTACTTCTACGTCGCCGAAGATCACTTCACGCTCGGGGTGCGCGAGGGCAACTGGAAGTACATCTTCGATCTTCGCGAGGGGACGGAGGAGCTGTACGACCTGGAGCACGATCCGACCGAGCAGCACAATCTTGTGAAGGCCTTCCCCGAACGCGCCAGTCGGCTGCGCGGGCGACTGGCGGCATGGACCGAGGCAAACCGCCGTCAGTACGAGCGGCCCCTACAGGCCGCGTCGCTGGCCGGCCCGAATTAGTCGTGACCAGCCGTAGTGTCCGGCTTCAGCCGGACCGTGGCCCAGTCGTAGTGTCCGGCTTGAGCCGGACCGCCGGCGCAATCCGATCAGTCCGGCTCGATTTGCACTAGCAGCATGAATCGATGCATGTGGCCTCCGACCATGGCTTTATATCACAAAGTTCTTCGTGTGTTATGGTAATCTTCCATGCGCGGCCCGACTCCGCTCCATCACCACGCGGCTGAGAACTTGCGGTTCATCCGCGACACGATGGCGCGCGCGGCCGATTTCACGGCCGTCCCGGGCTGGGGCGGCGTGCTGATGGGCGTGACGGCCCTCCTGACGGCCTCGGTGTCCGGACCACCGAGCGACCGGCCGGTGTGGCTGAGGCTGTGGCTGGCCGACGCCGTGGTCGCCGTCGCGATCGGCGTGGTCGCCATCGCGTGGAAAGCACGCCGGTCCGGGGTGCCGCTCCAAGGGGCCGCCACGCGACGCTTCGCGCTGGCCTTCGCGCCGCCGATCGTCGCCGGCGCCGTGCTCTCGGCCGTGCTCGTCCGCAGCGGCTTGACCGTGCGACTGCCCGGCTGCTGGCTGCTGCTCTACGGTGCCGCCGTCACCAGCGCCGGCGCGTTTTCGGTGCGGCCCGTGCCGGCAATGGGCGTCTGCTTCATGATCCTCGGCGCCCTGGCGCTGGCGCTGCCAATCGAGTGGGGGCACGTCCTGCTGGCCGCCGGGTTCGGCGGTCTGCAGATCGGCTTCGGCATCGTGATCGCGAGGAGGTACGGTGGCTAGATCGGCTGCCAGTCGTCACACGTCCGCTGCGGCTCGGGAGAAGAAATCGGTTGAGAAGACACCTCTCGCCCTCGACCGGCTCATTCACGAGCGGCTGCGCCTGGGGATCGTCAGCGCCCTGGCGGCCAACGAGCGGCTGACCTTTGGCGAGCTCAAGCGCCTGCTGCAGACGACCGACGGCAACCTGAGCGTCCACGCGCGCAAGCTCGAGGATGCCGACTACATCTCGTGCGAGAAGACCTTCGACGATCGCGTGCCACGGAGCGAGTACCGCCTCACAGCCACCGGCCGCCGCGCGCTCGACAAGTACCTGGCGCACATGGACGCCATCATCAAGGCCGCAAGAACCTGACACGCAGGAAGGCTCAAGTCTGAAGTCTCAAGTCTGCGATAGCCTGCCGGGAAGTGGACTGCAGTTGACAGGTCCCAGCCAACTTACCGACCATAGGTCTGCAATCAGCAATCAGCAATTGCCAATCATCAATCGGGTTAGGAGGTCGGTTATGCGGAAGTTCACAGTCTTTGCGGGCGTCTGTCTGTTGGCGCTCGCCATCGGGGTTCCGTCCGCCCAGCAGGCGGATCCACTCAAGGCGGCGGCTGACGCGCTGGGAGTGGCCAACATCAAGACGATCGAGATCACAGGGGCGGGGGCTCAGTACTCTGTCGGACAAAACTACACGGCGAGCGAGCCGTGGCCGCGCGTCAACGTCAGAAGCTACACGGCGTCGATCAACTACGACACCTCCAGCATGCGCACCGAGATCGTGCGCTTCTCGGGCGCGCAGATGCCGCGCGGCGGGGGCGCGCCGTTTGCCGGCGAGCAGCGGCAGATTCAGGTGGTCAGCGGCACCTTCGCCTGGAACATGCCTGCACCAGCACCGGCACCGGCACCAGCCGCAGCACCGGCACCTGCCCCGACCGGCGGACAAGCGGCTGGTGGTCGCGGCCCGGCCGCTCCTCCACAGCCGGCACCGGCGCCGGGCAATCAGCCCGACCGGATGCTCTGGCTCTGGGCGACACCGCAAGGCTTCATCAAAGCGGCCATGGCAAATAACGCCACCGTCAGGCCGGCGGTCGGCGGCACCGAGGTCTCATTCACCATCGGCGCCAAGTACAAGATGACCGGTCTTCTCGACGCGCAGAATCGCGTCGAGCGGGTGGAGACCTGGTTCGACCAGCCGATCGTGGGCGACATGCTCGTCGAGACGATCTACACCGGCTATCAGGACTTTGGCGGCGTGATGTTCCCCTCGCGCATCCATCAGCGCCAGGACGGCTTTGCCTCGCTCGACCTGACGATTTCGTCGGTGCGGGCGAATCCGGCGGTCGACATCACGGTGCCGGACAACGTGCGCTCCTTCACGCCGCCCGCCATCACCGTGACTGCTCAGAAGATGGCCGAGGGCGTCTTCTATCTGACCGGCGGCACGCACCACAGCCTGGCCGTCGAGATGCGCGACCATCTCGTGCTCGCCGATGTGCCGAACGGCGAAGCCCGGGCGCTGGCGGTCATCGCGAAAGCGAAAGAAGTGATGCCGAACAAGCCCATCCGCTATCTCGTCACGTCGCATCACCACTGGGACCACCTGAGCGGCATCCGCGCCGCGATAGACGAGGGCGCCACGATCGTCACCCACGAGTCCAACAAGGCATTCCTGGAGCGAGTGGCAAAGACGCCGCATACGCTCAGTCCGGACCGGCTCGCGGCCTCGAAGAAGGCGGTCAAGATTCAAACGGTCGGGGCGAAAGGCACGCTGACCGACGGGACGCGGACGGTCGAGCTGCACTTGGTGACCAACCTCGAACACACGGGCGACATGCTCGTCGTGTACCTGCCGAACGAGAAGATCCTGGCAGAGGCGGATGCGTTTACACCGCCCGGACAACCCACGGCTTCGGTGATCGCGCCCGCAGTTCCATTTGCGGCGGCGCTCTACGACACCATCAGGCGGCTCAACCTCGACGTGCAGACGATTGCGCCGTTCCACGGCGCGCGCACGTCCGACATGGCCGAGCTGGCGAGAAACGCCGGCCGAAGCGCCGTCGCCTCGAACTAGATCGATCTGATGTAGTGTCCGCCTTCAGGCGGACCGTCCGCAGGTCCAGCTGGGGTCGGACACTACGTTCGCATGTGTCGCGCGCGTACGACCGCGTGAGCCACCGCAACGGCCACGAACACCGCGGCAAGCGCCACCACGTCACCAACCTCAAAGAGCCGTGGGATGCGAATGTCGCCGGGTAGAAAGCGCTCGCCGCTGGCTGCACGAATCAGCCGCGGTGCCCGCAGAAGCCCGAGCATCACGACAAGCCGCACGCCCAGAGAGATCGCCGGCACGCGCCAGAAAAGCTCGTGCGCCAACACGCCGATGCCGAGCGCGAGGGCGGCGCACAACCCCGACGTCAGACTCGCGCCAACACCCGCGTCGTGTGCCAGGGCCGCCACTGCCACGAACGCCGCGGCTCCCACGACGCCCATCCGCCACCACGGCGCAGTCGGCGGATCGCGCTCCTCGGCGGCAAACGACGCCAACATGACCAACGCGCACGGCAGCATGCGCAGCACGTGAGACGAAGGCACCACTAACACAGACACGGCCACAGCGATAACACCGGCAGCGGCAGCGGCGCCGGCGAGCGCCGGGCCATCGGGCCGGCGCATCCGTCCGGCGGCCGTACCAAGCGCCAGAGCCGTGGCGATGGCTGGCACAAAGGTTCGCAAGTCGATCGACCATGGCGTCCACGCAATTGAAACGGTCGGCACGAACACTCTGAAGCCCGCCGTTGACGTGAAGAACACGGCCGCCATCCCCGCGGGCACGACGCAGCACGGCAGCCACAGGTACGTGGCGGGCTTTCGGCGCTGAAACCCTTCGGTGAGGCTGAAAGCCGGCAGAAGGGCCGCGATGGCCACGAGCGGCCACCGCACCGAGAACACGTCGGGGGCGATGAACGCAAGCGCAAACGCAGAGCAAACGATTGCGATCCAGAACGGGAGTGCGAGCGCCACGTACCAGCTGACTACGATCGCCTCGGGCCTTTGTGGCGTCAGGCGGACGAAATCGATCGTCGCCGACTCGATCTCGGCCCTCACGGTCATCGACGCCGCGAACGCTCCAACGAGCAGCACGGCGTACGGGATTGCGTTCAGCAAGGGCGGTGTTCGATCGGCTCGACCGAGCTGAACGCCGATCAAGACGACGAGCGGCGCGCCGATGAGGATCGCCAGCGTGCCGCCCGATCGCAGCGCGCGCCGCAACTGCCGAGTGAATTCCGCCGGCCCACGACGAGGGAGGAGCCGCGAGGCCGAATCGAAAGGCTCGGAGAATCCTTCGCGCGAGAGCGATTGTGGCGCCCGCACCAGGCGCCGGCCGGCGAGCCATATACCGAGCGGGAGTCCGATCGTGACCAGAGCGATCGTCGTCAGAGCCGCCGGTTCGCCGAAGGCCAGGTCCCGCACCCACGGCACCTCGACCGGCGCATACACCGCCACCGCATAGAACGCCACGCCGCCGAACACGAACAGCAGTGGCGTCAGAAACCGCGAGTCGGGTGTCATGCTGGGCGGCAGTGTGCTGTAGGCGATCAGCGACGCGGCTAGGGCTCCTCCAAACACGAGGACGGCCAGGTAGATCGATCGGACGTCGCCCCCGAAGCGAAGATGGTTGGCGAGCATGAAGATGGCCACCAACACCAACGGCGAGATCGAACCGAACAGAAACGCGAAGAGCACACGGTGCGGCGGGCGGCCGCACAGCCGGGTGTGGTCGAGCAGGCCGTCGCGCTCGGCATCGAGCAATCGCGCGAGCGGCCGCACGGGGGCGTTGATGAGCACAAACAGCGCCAGCTCCAGCAAGCGTGGGCTGTTTTCAGCGCCGGACCCGATCTGAAGAAACGGCAGAAGGAACAACCGACCGCTGGCGATGAGCGCGAGACCTGCGGTCCACAAGGCGAGTGCCGTGGCCAGACGCCAGCCGCGCCCGAGCGTCAGCCGCGTGCAGAGCCAGAGGTCTGGATCGAGGTCCACTTCTCTTTTTCTCAATTCGCGTAGGGCCCCACCCCCACGCGCCTGCCGAACTGACGCTGATGCGGTGCCCAACACACCGCATGGCCGCTGGCACTCTTCATCCGACCTCGAATGCGGCGACCTTCATGAAGATGTCTTCGAGCGTGCTCTGACGCTCGCCGAACGAGACGACGGCGACGCCGCCCTCGACGAGCGCGCGCAACAATTGCGGCGCGTCTTCGCGCGTTCCGGCGTGCTTGACTGTTGCGCGCGCGCCGTCAATCCGGACTGACTCGACGCCCAACCGGCCGCGCAGGATCGTTGCCACAGCGCCCGCGTCGCCGGCCACCTCGATCTCGATGGTTCGTGCGCCTTTGACCTTGGCGAGCATCTCGGCAATCGTGCCCGCCGCGACAAGCTTCCCGCGCTCGATAATCCCCACCGACGTGCAGAACTCGGCCAGCTCGGGAAGGATGTGGGATGAAATCACCGTCGTCTTCCCTGCCGCCGTCAGTTCTCGAATAATCTGCCTGAACTCGATCCGCGCAGCCGGATCCAGTCCAGCCGTCGGCTCATCGAGCAGCAGCACCTGCGGATCGTGAACGAGGGCCCGCGCGAGAAACAGTCGCTGCTTCATGCCGCGCGACAGCGAGTCGCACCCGGCCCGCCGCTTGCTGCCGAGATCGGTCAGCGCGACGACCGACTCGACTCGGCGGCGCCGGTCGTCGCCACGAAACCCATACGCCGCTGCCGTGTAGTCGAGGAACTCCTCGACCGTGAGCTCTTTGTAGACCGCAAACGTCTCCGGCATGTAGCCGATGACCTTGCGGACAGCGAGGTGATCGGCAACGACGTCATGATCACCGATGGTCGCGCGACCTCCGGTCGGCACGAGCAGCGTCGCCAGAATCCGCATCGCCGTCGTCTTACCGGCGCCGTTGCTGCCAATCAGGCCGAAACATTCGCCGCGACCGATGTTCATGGTGATGCCGTCGAGCGCATGAGCTTTGGCCGAGTACCGGTGAACGACGTTATCGAGCGCAATCATGAGGATGCTCCACGAATCTTGGCCCGCAGCCTGTGAGATTGCCGCTTTTCTCAAGGAGCGACGCCAGCTCGATGCCCGCGTCGATCCACACCGCACCCCGATCGCGATACAGCCGATCGAAGATCTCGTGCGCGCGGGTCGTCCGGCCCAGATCGAACGCCGCGCGCGCCGCCGCGAACTGCGAGAGGGCGAGCGCATCGCTTGTCGCCGGCCGTGACGGCGTGGCCACCATCGGCGCCGGCTCATCGGCAGCCTCCAGCGCGCGATCGATGAGATCGATCGCTTCCTCGATCACCTTGAGTGCCACCGACCGACCGAGCGTCTGATCCACCGCGCGGTAGACGCGGGCGCTGCCGCCCCGCGCAATCAGCCGGTCGATGACGTAGGCGCCGACGCGGGCGCCGGAAGCAAGCGCCGCGGACCCGCCGCGGCGGCCGACGGCGGCCGGCGGCAGACGGCTGCGTGTCTCGTCGTCCAATGACGGATCCATGCCACGGATGTTCTACGTGGCTTGTCGCTCCCAGTCAACGCTACACTGCAACCTACACGTGACAGCGCCAGGCGCGCCTTCTTTAGCCAACATCGGTCCTCGCGGGCAGCGTCTGCGGTTCATCATGGGTGTGGCCGAGCTGCTAACAGCGGCAGGCGTGCTGATTGTGATCCAGTGGACGGATGCCGGCCGAGAGTGGAGGCTTGCGGCCGTTCCGTTCCTATGGCTGGGCGTGCTGGGCATCCTTCAGGCGAAAGCCCGGACGTGCGTCGCGCTGGCCGCACGGCGAACATGCGACGCCGAGCTGGCAGGTCGCCTGACGGAGGCCGACGCCGAGACTCTCGCCCGCCGTGGTCGAGCCATCCTGTGGCGCACGACGACCGTCGCGGGAGTCCTCACGCTGCTGACGCTGCTGCTGCCGTAGGCGTCCCTTCCCCGCCATCCTGTCGCCCCGCTCTGCTAAGATTCCGGTCCACATGCCGAAGGCGAAAGCACCTGCGCGCGAGAAACGCGCTGCCGGGAAGGTCGCGGAAGGGTACACCCATCCGGACAAGACGCTGCCGATGCGGCCCGAGGTGGGTACGCAGGCGCAATTTCGCAAGAAGAAGCCGGCGGTCACCTACCGGTACGACTCTTCCCTCTCCCCGGCGCTCGAGTGGGACGGCCAGAACCCCGCCCGCGAGCAGGGCGAAGCCCTGATCCGAAAGATCCTGGACGCCGCTGATCTTGGGGTCGCCAAAGACGCCGCGAGAGATCTCCGGGCGTTGTCGAAGCCGTTTCTCAACTGGGCGGGCAAGGCCGAGCGTCTGTCGTTCGACGTCCCCACACTGCCGCTCTTCGTCCACGAGCGCCTCTCGACCAAGGCCATCGTCGAGACGCTCGCCGGCCACAAGACTGACAAGCAGGCGGATTTCTGGGAGCTGCTCGGCGATCCGCGGCATTCGATCGCCGACCAGGTGCTCAAGGCCTACGAGTATCCCGACAAGTGGGTGCATCGTCTCATCCTCGGCGACTCGCTCGTCGTCATGAACTCGCTGCTGCACTACGAGCGGCTGGGCGGCCAGGTGCAGATGATCTACATCGACCCGCCGTACGGCGTGAAGTTCGGGAGCAACTTCCAGCCGTTCGTCAGGAAGCGCGACGTCTCGCATGGAGACGATGAGGATCTGACGCGCGAGCCGGAGATGGTGAAGGCGTACCGCGACACGTGGGAGCTGGGCCTGCATTCCTACCTTACCTATATGCGCGACCGCTTGCTCCTCGCGCGCGAGCTGCTGACGCCAAGCGGCAGCGTGTTTGTCCAAATCAGCGACGAGAACGTTCATGGCCTGCGGCAGGTGATGGATGAAGTATTCGGTGCCAGCAATTTCGCAGGCCAGATCGTTGTTTAAAAGACAGGTGGGCTTGGTACGTCTGGGCTCAAAGCCGTCGCGGACTACCTCCTTTGGTATGCAAAGGACTACGAGCGAGTGAAGTATCGCCAGCTATTTGGAGGTAAGAGGCTTGGCATCGGCGAATCGACTGGTGCCCGCTATGACCAACTGGTTTCGCCTGACGGAAAGGTTGTTCGCTCGATGAGTGAAGACGAGCGGGCCGATCCTGGCAGAGTTCCTCAGGGTTGGCGAGCGTTCCAGCTGGACAACCTGACCTCCGGTGCTTTCAGAGAGAACACCACTGTCAATTACCAGTTTGAAGGAGAAACCTTTCACCCGGGCGCAAACGCATGTTGGAAGACGACCGTCGAAGGATTGGATCGGTTGGCGCAACTCGGCCGCATTCAGAAGGCAGGGCGAACTCTCCGCTATCGGAGATTCTTGGATGACTTTCCAGCGGTTGAGCTCACAAATGTCTGGGACGACGTCGCCGGTGCGGCTGACAAATTGTATGTGGTTCAGACGAGCAGCTCTGTTGTTGGACGCTGCGTGCTCATGGCGACTGACCCCGGCGACCTCGTTCTCGATCCAACGTGCGGCAGCGGGACGACTGCCTTCATCGCCGAACAGTGGGGCCGCCGATGGATCACGATCGACACGAGCCGGGTCCCGCTCGCGCTCGCCCGCCAGCGGCTCCTCACCGCTACCTTTAGTTACTACCAGCTGAAGGAGCCGGCGCACGGGCCGTCCGGTGGGTTTGTTTACAAGCGCAAGCAGAACAACAAAGGCGAAGAGGTCGGCGGCATCGTCCCGCACGTCACGCTCAAGAGCATCGCGAACAACGAGCCGCCAGATGAAGAAGTCCTCGTCGATCGGCCGGAGACCGACAACAAGTTCGTCCGCGTCACCGGCCCGTTCGTTGTCGAGGCCACGATTCCGACGCCGGTCGACTGGGAAGGCGATGGCATCGAGGACTCGGGCGCCGAATCGGTCCAGTCGTACGGCTCGTTCGTCGAGCGCATGATCGAAGTCCTGCGGCGGTCGCCCGTCCTGCACGTGGGCGGCGGCAGGAAGGTGGAGTTGGGCAACATCCGGCCGCCGGCCAAGTCGTTGTCCCTCTCAGCAGAAGGCGTGGCATTCAACAAGGTCCGGCTGAAGCCGGACACTACGACCGATCAGGCAATCACGACGGATCGGGCAACAGAGCAAGGACAGCCGGTAGCGTTCGTCTTCGGGCCAGAAAACGGCGCGATCAGCGAGAAGCTCGTCCATGCGGCGCTGCAGGAAGCACAGCTCAAGCGCCACACACACCTCTACGTGATCGGGTTCGCCATCCAGCCGCATGCCCGGCAGCTCATCGACCACTCGGCCGACATGGGCCTGGTGCCGGCCACCTACGTCCAGGCGACGCCCGACCTGATGATGGGCGACCTGCTCAAGAACATGCGGTCGAGCCAGATCTTCAGCGTGTGCGGCCTGCCCGAGATCAAAGTTCACAAGGTGAAGTCAGTGACACCAGGCGCGCCAAAGGCGCGCCCCGCCGGAGCGGAGCGGGGCGAAGGGGTCCCCGCGAGCGACGGCGCGAGGGGGTCCGGCGGGACGCAGTCCCCCGGTCTGTATGAAGTCGAGCTCGTGGGGCTTGATGTGTTCGACCCGATCACCATGAAGACGGATGATTCTCGACGGGGCGACGATGTCCCGTGCTGGATGCTGGACGCGGACTACAACACCCTGTGCTTCCGCGCCTCGCAGGTGTTCTTCCCGCGCACGGGCGCGTGGGAGTCGCTCAAGAAGGCGCTCAAGGCCGACTACGACGAGAGCGTCTGGGACCACCTCGCCGGCACGCGCAGCGCGCCGTTCGAGGCCGGGGACCACAAGCAGATAGCGGTGAAGGTCATCGACGACCGCGGCAACGAGCTGCTGGTCGTGAAGGCACTGTCGTAGGCTATGCTGAAACCGAGGCTTCCATGATCAAAGCGATCTCGATAACGAATTTTCGTGGTTTTCGCCATTTCGAGCTCGATCAGTTTCCCAGAGTGAACCTGATAACAGGCCTCAACGGTGTCGGTAAGACAGCGCTCCTGGAAGCCATCTTCCTCTTGCTAGGGCCCAGCAACCCGGTGCTTTCCGTACGTCTCAACGCTTTCCGTGGTCTGACAACAATGGCCGACCCGGAGGAGGTTTGGGGCTGGCTCTTCCACAACAGGCAGATCGAATCCAAGGCAGAGTTGCGAAGCGACTGGAGCGACGGATCGACCCAAGTCCTGACGTTGTCATTGGCTTCGAATGTCACGGTTCCAGTCAACCCACCGGAGAGTACGGCGTCCCCGCAGGCGATGCTGACGAGCGAAACCGGTCGCCGAGCGCTGCAACTGAACTTCACTGACTCACACGGAAAGACCGGCTCGGCGCGCGGAACCGTCGAACCAGATGGTACGGTGCAATTCGTGGCCGGCTCAGAAACGTTTGCAGTGCCGGGCATCTTCCTGGCGACACAGGCGCGCTCGGTTCGAGAGGACGCAGAGCGCTTCAGCTACTTGGAGGACCTGCGACGCACGGATGAAGTTGTCGCTGCCGCCAGCATGCTTGAACCCAGGTTGAAGCGGCTGAGCGTTGCCGCTGTAGGCCAGCAGTCAATCCTCAGAGCCGACATCGGCCTTGGCCGCCTTATTCCCCTTCCCCTCCTCGGAGCCGGGCTTACGCGGCTGGTCTCGGCGCTCTTGGCAGTCGCCTACGCCCGCAGTGGCGTTGTGCTGATCGACGAGATCGACAACGGCTTGCACCACGCTCGCATGGTCGATGTCTGGCGGTCACTTGCAGCAATGGCTCGAAAATCGGATGGTCAGCTGTTTTCCACGACTCACAGCTGGGAATGTATTCGCGCCGCGCATGAGGCCTTCGAGCGAGAAGGTGCTGAAGACTTTCGTCTCGTTCGTCTCGATCGCGGCGACGATGGCGTGCGTCCAGTACCCTTTGACCGTGACATGCTGGACACGGCGATTCGCGCCGAGCTCGAGGTCCGATGAATGAACGGCGCTACAAAGGGATTACAGCAACCCCTAAAACCATTACAGTTCCTGGTTGAGGGCCAGGATACCAAGGTCGTCGTCGAGTGTGTGCTTGCCTTTCTTGGAATTGACGCTCAAGTGGTCGACTTCGGTGGAAGAACCGAGTTGCGCAGCTTTCTGAGGACATGGGCCGCCTTGCCAGGCTTCCATCAGACGAGCGTACTTGGCGTGATTCGTGATGCGGAGGACGACGCAATGGGCGCCTTTCAGAGCGCCGCAGATGCCTTGACCAACGCGCGACTCCCCCGTCCGACCGGTCACGCGACATTTGCGACGGGCCGACCCAGGACTGGCGTGTTTGTCCTGCCTGATGGGCAGCGACCCGGTATGCTCGAGGACCTCTGTGTCGACGCGCTGCCCAACGCTGCCATCAGGGAGTGCGTGACAAGTTATCTGGAGTGCGCAGAAGCGGCCACAGGTGCCGCTCCACGGCCGCTGGCAAAAGCTCGGACCAGAGTGCACCTGGCCGTGTCACATCCAGCGGGTAGAGGGCTGGATCGACGGCCTCGACCGGATTCACAAGCTGCGCGGCGTCAACTTCTGCGTCGATCTGTCGGCAACGCCGTACTTTCTCGGCCGCGTAGGCCAGGAGGCCAATCGCCCCTTCCCGTGGGTCGTCAGCGACTTCCCCCTCACGGACGCCATCGAGTCAGGGCTGGTGAAGATTCCGCAGCTCGCCGTCCGCGACACGACGGGCGCCGAGATTCCCGGCTACTTCAACATCTGGAAATGGATTCTGCCGCAGCTCTCATCGGCCGAGCGCGGCGGCAAGAAGGGCTCGGTGAAACCCGAGGCGGTTCTGAAGTGGGCGAACACGCCTATCTCGATGCTGGGCGGCTTGTGGGAGGAGCTTCGCGCGGAGTGGGAGCAGTCGCAGGACGATCCTCGTCCTCCCGTCTTCATCCTCGTGTGCAAGAACACGGCAATCGCGAAAGTGCTGTACGAATGGCTGGCCGAGAACAAGCCGCCGATGGGCATTCCGCCGTCGAAAATCGGCGGCTTCCGCAACGTCGATGGACGTCTCAACACCATTCGCGTCGATTCGAAAGTGGTGAACGACACCGACACCGGCCATGCCAAGAGCGACGAATCGCAGTGGATGCGATTCACGCTCGACACGGTCGGCCGCACGGCCTGGCCGCGAGACCAGCAGGGGCGGCCGCTCTATCCGGAAGGGTTCGAGGACCTGGCGAAGAAGCGAGGCCAGCCGCTCCATCCACCGGGACGCGACGTTCGCTGCATCGTGTCGGTCGGCATGCTCACCGAAGGCTGGGACTGCAACACGGTGACGCACATCGTCGGCCTGCGCCCGTTCATGTCGCAGCTGCTCTGCGAGCAGGTCGTCGGGCGCGGTCTGCGGCGCCGGACGTACGAGCTCGGCGCCAACGATCTGATGACGGAAGAAGTGGCCAAGGTCTTCGGCGTCCCGTTTCAGGTGATTCCGTTCAAGGCCAATCCCACGTCCGCCACGAAGCCGACGCAGAAGCGCCATCATGTCTGCGCCCTGCCCGGCCGCGCCCGTCTCGAGATCAGGTTTCCTCGCGTAGAGGGTTGCCGTGGACACGCCCGCTTCCGGACCAGCGGGACCCGTGACGATCCCACCGATCTCGTGGCAGGCGCCATCTGAAACCGGGAGGGGTTTCGTGAGACTATCGGCCTCTCGAAAAGCCTTTTCCGAGGAGCCAGTCTATGCACGACGCGCGACGTTTTCTGCTCGGCTTGGTGCTCATCGGGTGCGCCGCCATGCTCGCAGCGCCAGCCGCTCAGGCCCCAGACACGACGGTTTACACCGTCGCGTACTTCGAGGTCGCGCCCTCGTCCGCGCGCACCGCCGTCGCGCTCCTCAAGCAGTACCGCGAGGTGAGTCGAGCCGAGGACGACATCATCAGCCTGGACCTCTTCGAGCAGATCGATCGGCCTGGGCATTTTGTCCTGATAGAAACCTGGAGAAACCAGCAGGCGTTTGACGCCCACGGGACAGCCGCATCAGCCAGGACACTTGCCGAGAAGCTGCAGCCTCTCAGAATCAGCCCGGTGGACGAGCGCCCGTACAAGGCACTGACGGTCGTCTCAAAGGCTGGCGAGCCGACCAGACAAGCGATTTACGTCGTCACCCACGTCGATACGATCCCCGCGCCAGGGAGCAACGGACCGGCCCTCTTGAGACAACTGGCTGATGACAGCCAACGAGACGAAGGGAATCTGCGGTTCGACGTGTGGCAGCACGCCATGCGGGCGAATCATTTCACGATCGTCGAAGCCTGGCGGAACCGGCAGGCGCTCGACGCGCATGCCGCCGCCGCGCATACCAAGCAGTATCGCGAAATGCTGCAGCCACTGGCCGGCAGCCCTCTCGACGAGCGTTTGTACAAAGCGATCGAGTAAGGCTCAAGTCTGAAGGCTCAAGTCTGGCAGACTTCAGACTTGAGACTTGAGACTTCCTTATCGCCCTCGCTGCTGTTGTTGCTGCTGCTGCTGCCGCAGTTGGGCTTCTTTCGCAAGTTCCGCCATGGTGGGTGCGGGCGGGAATGTCTTGAGGCGCTCTTGAATCTCGACAAACCCCATGCGGCCCGACGTATCGTTGGTCCGACGCGTCGGCGGTAGGACGACGCCTTCGGGCGTCGGCGCGGAGGGCGCCGCGGACGGCGCCGCCGGCTGGCTCACGACGGGATTCTCGATGGTCACGAGGGCCGCTTCCTGGTTGATGTACTGCACGCGATTCCCCGGGTTGGGATGATCGCTCATCCACTGCGGCTGCCGGCTGCCGCCTTCCTTCTCGATCGTCTCGAACATGTGCGCTAGGTCGCGCGGATCGTAGCCGGCGCGCGCCATCATCTGTACGCCGAGCAGGTCGGCCTGCTTCTCGTAGTCGCGGCTGAACCTCATGAACGCGGTGTTCATGCCGAATGAGGTCCCCTGAACGATCGCATCCCCGAGGCTGCCGCCGACGACGGTCCCCGCGATCGCGCCGGCCAAGGCGCCAAACCGGAACCTGCCAGATTGCTGAGCCGTGACCTGCGCGGTCCCGTGCCGCAGCGCGACGTGGACCACCTCGTGCGCCATGACGCCGGCCATCTCTCCTTCGGTCTTCGAGGCCTCGATGATGCCGCGATGCACGTACATCGGTCCGCCGGGAAGCGCGAAGGCGTTGATGTCCTTGATATCGACGACCTTGAACACGTACTGGAACTCGGGATGCCGAAATTCCGGCGGAATCTGGGCAACCAGCCGCGCACCCACTCCCTGGATGTAGGCTGTTACCACGTCGTCTGCGAAGACAGGCATCTGCTTCTCGATGGCCGCGGCACCCTTCCTGCCTTCTTCGACGTCCACCTGGAGCGGAAACTTGTTGTTCGGCGCGGTAATCTTCGTTTGCGCCGAGACCCAGACACTGCAGGCCAGGGCCGCAACGCCGGCAATAAGGAATATCTTGATTGAAGAACGAAGCTGGCGCAGCATCACGACATCCCCTCCAACAGCCCGATTGTACACATATCATTAGGGAACTCAGAAGTGAGAACTCAGAACGTCGAAGGACTGAGCGCTCACGTGATTCCAAGCGTCCTCTGGAGACCTCACTTGGCGAACATTCTGCAAAGCCTGCCCTCCGGCCAAAAGGTCGGCATCGCGTTCTCCGGCGGCCTCGACACGAGCGCCGCCATTCATTGGATGCGACAGAAGGGCGCCATCCCGTACGCCTACACGGCGAATCTGGGCCAGCCCGACGAGCCGGACTACGACGACATTCCGCGCCGGGCGCTGCAGTACGGCGCCGAAAAAGCGCGCCTCGTCGACTGCCGCAAGCCGCTCGTCTCCGAGGGGCTGGCCGTGCTGCAGTGCGGCGCGTTCCACATCTCGACGGCCGGCGTCCCCTACTTCAACACAACCCCCATCGGCCGCGCCGTCACCGGCACGATGCTCGTCGTCTCCATGAAGGAAGACGACGTGCATATCTGGGGCGATGGGAGCACGTTCAAAGGCAACGACATCGAGCGCTTCTATCGCTACGGTCTGCTGGCGAACCCCAACCTCCGCATCTACAAGCCGTGGCTCGATCAGACGTTCATCGACGAGCTGGGCGGACGCAAAGAAATGTCGGAGTACATGCGCCAGGCGGGCCTGGCGTACAAGATGTCCGCCGAGAAGGCGTACTCGACCGACTCGAACATCCTCGGCGCGACGCACGAGGCCAAAGATCTCGAGCACCTGAATAAAGGCATCACGATCGTCGAGCCGATCATGGGGGTGCCCTTCTGGCGCGAGGAGCTGACCATCAAGCCGGAAGTGGTCGCCATCCGCTTCGAGGAGGGGCAGCCGGTGGCGCTCAACGGTGTCTCCTACGGCGACCCGGTGAAGCTCGTGCTCGAGGCCAACGCGATAGGCGGGCGCCACGGACTGGGCATGAGCGATCAGATTGAAAACCGGATCATCGAGGCCAAGAGCCGGGGCATCTACGAGGCGCCCGGCATGGCGCTGCTGTTTGTCGGCTACGAGCGCCTCATCACCGGCATCCACAACGAAGACACAATCGAGCAGTACCGCGATAACGGCCGCCGGCTGGGTCGGCTGCTGTATCAGGGCCGCTGGTTCGATCCGCAGGCGATGATGCTGCGCGAAACGGCGCAGCGTTGGGTGGCGCGCGCCGTCACGGGCGAAGTGACGCTCGAGCTGCGTCGCGGCAACGACTACTCGATTCTCGACACCGCCAGTCCCAATCTCACCTACAAGCCGGAACGTCTCACGATGGAAAAGGGCGAGTCGGCCTTTTCTCCCCAGGATCGCATCGGCCAGCTGACCATGCGGAACCTGGACATCAGCGACACGCGCGACAAGCTCCTCACGTACGTGAAGACCGGACTGCTGAAGCCTTCGGCCGGCGCGGCCCTGCCGCTGCTGTCGGGCTCCACCAAGGCTGAGCCGTCAACCCCAGACAAGAAGTAGGGCGGGGCCTTTCGGACCCGCCGGACCAGCCGGGTCGAAAAGGACCCGGCCTACTTCGGGCACTGTGCGTACGCACAGGCCTCAACATGTGCGCGGACCGCGAACGCACACGACGTCAGAACGGGCTTGAGCCACAAGACAATACTGGTCAGTAACTTACAAAAATCTACGTGGCTGGTACAGAGTTGGCTCTTGGTCCCAGCGTCCGGACACGCAAGTCAGGACTTCTGAGGAGACCAAAACATGTTCCGCAGCGCCGCTCTCGCCACCCTGTGCCTGTGCCTCTCGGGTCTGCCAGCCTACGCGGCAGACGCCAACGGCGTGGACCTCGCCCCGAGCGGGACGTCCGAGACGTCAACCAGAGCGCTCGCAGGAAATGTGGACTGGTCCCTTCCGGCAGTGGCGCTGGGGCGGGTAGCCACCCCGACAACGTCGACACCAGGGAATGTGGACTGGTCGTTTCGGTCCACACCGATTGAGAAGGCGGCCAGCCGGCCCCGCGTGCTCCCGATGCTGTATGTGAGTCTGGCTGCGCTGCAGGCCTTCGACGCCTACTCGACCGCCCAGGGGCTTTCACGCGGTGCCCAGGAGAGCAATCCCCTGATGCAGCAGGTCGCGGGAAACACCGCCGGATTCTGGGCGCTCAAGGCGGCGACGGCGGCCGTTCCCATGATCCTCGCCGAGCGTATGTGGCGGCACAACAAAGTTGGCGCCATCACCCTGATGATCGTCGCCAACGGCGTGGCCGCTGCAGTTGGCGCGAACAACGCGCACGTCCTTCATCAGCTCCGTTAACCACAAACCACAGAAGGGATGACGCCCATGACTTCCAGCAAGCACCCCGTGACGGGCGAGCCCAACGGCCCGATCGTCCTGGTCGTCGATGACGAGGAGAGCATTCGACGCCTGGCATCCCGTGCGCTCAAGATGGTCGGCTATCGCGTGTTCGAGGCGAGCGGCGGAACCGAAGCCCTCAGGTATCTTGATGGCGACGCGCCCCTCGATCTCCTGCTGACCGACATCAACATGCCCGACATCAAGGGCGACGAGGTGGCGCGGCGGTTCCGCCGGGCGCGGCCCGAACTGAAGGTGCTCTACCTGAGCGGCTTCGTGGATGCGTTGTTTGCCGAGCGCCCGGTCCTCTGGGAGGACGAAGCGTTCCTCGACAAGCCCTTCACGATCAAGGGCCTTCTCGAAGCTGTTTCGCTGCTGACGTCCGGTCACCTGGCGGCATCGGCCTGACTTCGACGCTTACGATCTCCTGACCACCGCCCCACTGGTTTCGGGCATATGATGTTGCTTGAGCAAGGAGCATCACATGTCCGAAGATTCGCGCAAAGCGATCGAGCCCCTTCTGGCGCTCGCCGCTCCCCAACGTCGCCGCTTCCTGAAACAGCTGCTCGTCGGCAGTAGCGCCCTGGCGTTTCTCGCGCTTCCCGAAACGAGCTTGCTCGCGCAGGATCCGCCCCCCGGCAGAGGGAGGGGCAAGGGTAAAGGAAAGGGCGACGGCGACGGAAGAGGCAAGGGCAAGGGCGACGAAGGACGAGGCAAGGGTAAAGGCAAGGGCGATGGCGGTGGCGACGGAAGAGGCAGGGGCCGAGGCGACGGCAGGGGAAGAGGAAAAGGGACGGGCAGAGGCTAGGGAAGGGCGCCGATCGAGCCCGACCACCGGGACTCTGCGGACGCTGATGCCCAAGCTCGGGCTGAGTCCCTCAACAGTGCTCGCCCCCGACGATAGCGGGTACTTGTCCTATGACGCCGGCACCGGCCGGCTGTCTCGTCTGAATCCTGCGGCGGCCCTCATCGCGGAGTTGTGCGACGGCACGCGCGACGCCTCGGAGATCGAAGTGGCCGTCGCGCCTCTGCTCGGAGCCTCAGGCCAGGACGCGTGTCGAACGTGGATTCGGTCGGCGCTCGCATCCGGCATGCTCCAGGAGGTGCACGGCAGGCATGACGTCGCCGCCCGTTCCCCGCACGAACCTAAAGCCCTTGCCGCCCGCGCGTGGCGGCTGCGCGACAACGGCTTGGTGCTGCCGGCGTTTGTCTGCCAGTGGCACGCCGCGCATCTCGAACCCACCAACGCCTCGCATTGGCACGCTCTCGGCGAGCTCGCGCACATCGTCGGGCGGCGCGCGGTCGCTCGCGACGCCTACGAACGGTACCTCGCACTGAAGCCGGACGACGCGGAGATCGGCCATCTCCTTGTGTCGCTGCGCGACGAACCCGCACCACCGCGCGCACCGGACCGCTGTATCGAGCAGCTCTACGCCCGCTTCGCGACCTATTACGAGGAGAACATGTGCGGCGACCTCGACTATCGCGCTCCGGCGTGTCTCGACACGGCGATAGGCGCCGCGCTCGACGATCGCCGCAATCTCACGGTGTTGGAGCTCGGATGCGGGACGGGCCTGGCCGGACGCCTGCTTCGTCCACGCGCGCGCCGGCTGGTGGGCATCGATCTCTCAGAAGCGATGGTCGCGCGCGCCGCCGCCACTGGCGTGTACGACGCGTTAGAGGTGGCAGAAATCACCGCCTGGCTCGCGCGCGCGGATCGGCCGCGCTTCGATCTCGTGGCGGCGTGCGACACGCTCATCTACTTCGGCGATCTCCGTCAGGTTATCGTGCCGGCTGCCCGCCATCTCGCTTCGGCCGGTTGGATCGCGTTTACCGTCGAGCGCGACGAGGCGTACCCGTTCCGGCTGACCGACGCCGGGCGGTACGCACACCACGCCGATCACGTCCGTGAGGTCGCCGCCGAGGCGAGCCTGACGGTCCGTCAACTCGACACCGTCGAATTGCGCTATGAATACGGCGAGCCGGTCACTGGCCTCGTCGTCGTGCTCCAGATGAATATGTAGTGTCCGGCTTTAGCCGGACCGACGCGTGAGCGGCCCCACGGCCGCTCACCTCGGTGGGTTCGCCGAAGATCCTGCTGCCGTCCTACGCGCCGCCCCGCTGGCCGGCCGGCTGTCCAGCCGGTGCGCCACCGGGCGCTGCTCCGCCGCGGCCCGGGTTGGGAAGCGCGACGTTGGCGATGTCGTTCGGACCCGGGGTTCGCGGATCCTTGAGCTCCAGGTTGGCCAAGGTCTTCCGCAACTCGGGCTTCAGCCACGTCACCGTCGATCCTCGGAAGCCCGCGACCGGCACTTGCGCTCCAGCCAGAGTCACCGAGAAGGTGGGTTTCTCGTCCGCGGCAATACTCGGGACCTGCCACACCGCGACGTCGGCCGTGATGGTCTGCGCAGCGGTGCCCGGGGCGCCGCCGCGACCGGCAACGGCCGGCAGCGTGATCGGCTGGCTCCTGCTGATGCCCTTGAACCCGGCGCCCGTGTTGCTGACGAGGGTCGAGCCCTGCGGCAACACCAGCGAAATGGTGACCGTCTCAGCGGCGAGGCCCTTGCCCTTCTCGCCCTGATTGGTCACCGTCAGCGTGTACTCGGTGTTGGCGCCCGAGGGCGTGCCGGCGTTGACGTTGGCGACGATCGGCGCGAGCAGCCCGAGGTCGGTCCCGATGAACTTCCAGATCTCCCGCAGAACAGTCTCGGGCAGCCGCGTTCTCTGGAAGTTGCCCATACGAGGGATGGGGTCGGTGTACACGTCAGTGTGCGTGTACACGGCCTTCGCAAACGTCTCGAAGTCCGCGCCTTCGCCGCCGAGCACCCGGCGGGGATCCCGCAGCTCGGGCATGTGGCAGTTCGCGCAGCCGTAACTCTCGACGATGTACTTCTGGCCCTGCGGGGCGGTCGCCGACGTCGCGAATCGGGCCGGGCCGAGTTCCGCCACTCTGGGCAGGCTCACGAAAAACGCCGCCAAGTCGGCCAGCGTCTGGTCGCTCGCCTGCTTGTCGATGAACGCGGGCATCACGCCCCAAGGCTGGCGCACGGCCCTGGTGAATTGCTCGGTGCTGAGCTGCCGACCCGCCAGGTCTGGCGCAAAGCCACCCTGCCCCTGGGCGCCGTGACAGTTTCGGCACTGGAGCTGGGCACTCGCCCATGCCATTCTGCCGTTCTCGACGTTCCCCGCGGTCGTCTGGGCGCCGGCCACGCCCTGCAGTAGGGGAAGCATGAGGAGCGCAACGAAGATCCTGCTCATAAGTTGTACCTCGATGGCTTGAAACTCAAACGAGTTAACGGCGCGTTCCTCCCGTGTTACTTAGCGAGCGGGTCGGGCCTGAGCTGGAAGTGGGCCGCGTAACTCGTGCTGCCCTTGCCGCCCTCGTTGTGCCAGCTGGTGCGCGTCTCGTTGGCCGCCCACAGCCCGCGCCCCTTCCAGCCGGTGTTCGGATTGTCGATGCGTCCGTCGAGTCCGCGCGTGTAGAACCCGAGCGGATACGGCACGCGCAGCACGACCCACTTGCCGGTGCCCGGATCCAACGCAAGGAGCGAATCGGAGCCCGTACCGGTCGCGATTGGAATGTTGTCGCCCATGCCGAGCGTGTTGAAGCGATCGACCCAGTTGTAATACAGAAAGTCCGTATTCAACTGATCGGTCACGCCCTTGAACTTCAGGCTCGGCGTCGGATAGAGCGTCCAGCCCTCCGGGCAGTGCTGGCCGGTGGCTGTCGGACCAATCTTCACCGCGCACTTGGTGCGGTCGAAGCTGGCCATCTGCCCCGTCGTCGCCAGCGCCGTCCAGACCAGGCCGTTACGATCGACGTCGATGCCGCGCGGCGTCGCGCCCATCTTGCCGGGCGCCTTCGGGTTGTTGAACGGCGGCTCGTAGACTTCCGCGATGCACGTCGAGGGCGGATTGTTGCCAGGCTGCACGCGCACGATCTTGCCCGGTACGGGTCCCGTCACGGCATACCACACGCTGCCATCGACCGGATTGACCGCCACGCCGTAGCCGCCGCCGGCGATCCGCCGGTCGAGGGCCGGATCGGCCGGCTCGTTGGGCAGCGTGAACGCGCCAATCTTGCCGTCGCCGTTGTAGTCGATGACGGCCGGGCACCAGCCCTGCGCCTTCTCCTCATTACCGGTTTCGTCGAGGACGCGCGTGTTGATCCAGCCAATCTGCGCCCCACCGCTGAAGTACAGCGTCTCGTCCTTGTCGTTGGCGAACTGGAGATGGTGCGTGCTGAAGCAGATGTCCACGAAGCTGATCGTGCCGGTCTTGGGATCGAAGTAGTCGACCTGTGGACCGTTTGACGACTCGATAGGGAAGTTCTTCGCGAAGGGATTGTTCGACCCGGTCTTGCAGAACGCGGGGTTCCCGGGCGGGCGGTTTCTCGCGTTGAACCAGACGCGACCTTTGCTGTCGAGCCACGGGTTATGGATGGCCAGGAGCTCCTCCCAGATGATCTCCTCGCCCCAGTACGGCGACGGGAATCGCATATTGAGCTGATTCTGCGCGCCCGCGCGCAGGACCTCCCTGTCCTTCTCGTCGCGCATCGGCACCTTGAGACTCATCCTGGTGTGGCGCACCGGATCCACGATCTCGAGCGTGTTGTGCGACCACTCGGCGCCGTAAATCGGACCGTTCGCGTTGACCGTGGGGTGGTTCTTGTCGGTGGCGACGATGTCGTGCATGAACGCGGTCTCGTTCCCCATGTCCCACAGCGTCACGACGATATTGCGCTCGAGGCCCTGCGGCCGCGGCGGCGCAGGCGGAATTTCCCCCGCCGCGATCCGATCGGTCCAGTCCGCGAACATCGTCAGGGCACGCTCGTGCCCGAGGCGATCGACGCCGTTGATCCCCGAGAGGCTGTTCTGGCCGACCTGCACGCGCCGCTCCCACGCCTTGAAGCTGGAGTCGAACACACCGAGCGACGCGGGTATCTCGCGCGTCGCTTTGTTCCCCATCTGGTGACAGATGACGCACCCCTTCACCGTCGACACCCACTCTGCCTGGTTCAAGATCGGCACCGGACCCTGCGGGCCGCCCCGCCCTGCGCCGCGACCCGCGGGGTTCGCCTCCGGATCGAAGTTCCCGGCGGCGACCGGTCCGCGCCCCGTCGGCATGTTCATCGGGAACGCTTCTTTCGGCGGGACCTGCAGCAGGGAGTACCAGTAGTCGGATGGATAGACCTGCGCCGCCGTCCTCGCGTCGGGCGCCGGAACGGCCGTCAACACCAGGCTCTTGCCGATGGCCGACGTCACGGCGGGCGAATCGACCAGCCCGTAGCCTCTGACCCATACCGTGTAGCTGGCTTTCGGCAGGTCGGGCACCACGTACCGGCCGCCTTCGTCAGTGACCACGATCCGGCGGAACTTCGTCGGCAGGTCGTTGGTTTCGGCGATCACCCACACACCGGCCTCCGGACCGTTGGGCCCGGTGACAATGCCTCCGATGTCATCGGCATCGATGGCGACGCGGGCGGCCTCGGCCTGCGCGGCCGCGGCACTGGCCTGTTGCAGCGCGAAGACGCTGGCCACCATCGCCGCGAAGACGAACATGCACGTCACCAACGCCAGGCGCGGACCGAAGGTCTTCTTCGTCATGATGTCGCTCCTCATTACTTACTGGCGCTGGGGCCCCACCCCCAGCGCGAACTCACGCCGATGCCTCGCCTCGGATTTCCATGTCCTCGGCTTCGGCATGGCCGCAGGCGCCCGCTACTTCGTACGTTCCTTCAAGAAGGCGATGGCCGTGGGCCACGCCTCGTCGATCGCAGCCGCATCGCCGCCGGGATACAGACCGAGAATCGGCGCGGCGATCCTGGCCGTCGCCGCAGTTGGCGGCGGAGCGCTGTAGAACACGACAGCCGCGCCGAGCGCGGGCCGATCGGCCGCAAAGCTGAGCGTCTGTCCACCGCCCCAGCCAAAACCAACGACTGCGCCTTTGCCCGTCATGCCGGGGAGTCGCATCCCGTAGTCCCACACCGCACTCAAGCGCTTCATCACTTGCGCGGTCGTGAGATTCCCAATCGCCCTGGCGGCCGCCTCGGCGCTGTCGAACGATCCGGTGTTTCCGCCGTTGGGACCGGCCTCCGACAGCAGGTCGGGCACGAGCGAGGTGAAGCCCTCCTGGGCGAGCTCATCCCCGACGGCGCGAATCCAGTCGCTCATGCCGCGGTTGTCCGAAACGACGATCACGAACGGCGATCGGCCGCCCCGCTGCGGATGGACAATAAAGGTGCGCGTGTTCTGAAGGCCGTCGAAGACACCGACCCATTCGCCGTGCCGCGGCGACTTGTCGAGCGCCGCCTTCGCCGCTTCGTCCGAGGCGGGCAACTGCGCCGCGACAAGCGGCAGGACACAGGCGGCCACTGCCGCCGCCCCTAACGCCAGTGCGAGAATACGCCTGCTCATCGTGATATGTTCGAGACTCGCCGTCGGGGGGATTATGCCAGACATTCTCGACAGTTTTTCCCTATTTTCCTTGCGGCCAGCCTCGGCCCACAGACCACGGCCACGGCCCTCCGGCATGGCTGGATTGACGCTGCTGGCGCTTGTTTTGAGCCCAGGCGTCGGGCTGGCCCAGCCAGCCTCCCGGCTCGACGCCATCCAACGGAGAGGGTTCCTGACGTGCGGTGTGTCGACGGGTGTCGCAGGGTTCGCCGAGGTGGATGGCCAGGGCCGCTACACCGGCCTCGACGTCGACATCTGCCGCGCAGTGTCCGCCGCGATCTTGGGCTCGCCCGACAAGGTCCGGTTCGTGCCGGCATCCAGCGTTGCGGCGTTCACGCGAACAGACGACATCGACCTCGTGTCGCGCAGGCTCACGTGGGAATTGCGCCGCGAAGCACCGCTCGGTCTGCTGTTCGGCCCGATCGTGTTCTACGACGGACAAAGTTTTCTCGTCGCGAAGAAGCTAGACGTGAGAGCGATCCGGCAGCTCTCGGGCGTGGCAGTCTGCGTGGCGGGCGGCACGGTGTTCGAGTCGAACCTCGGTGCGTACTTCGGCTCGCGCAAGCTGCCGCTCAAGACCCTCGTGCTCGAGTCTGCGGAGAAGTTCGACGACATCCGACAAGCACTGACCACGGGGCGCTGCAACGCCTACACCGCTGACGTGTCGGAACTGGGTGCCATCAGGAGCCGGCTGTCGCGGCCCGGCGACTTCGAGATCCTAGCCGAGCAGATCTCGCGAGAGCCGCTCGCTCAGCTCGTGCGGCAAGACGATCCCCAGTTCTTCGATATCCTGCGCTGGACGATCTTCGCGCTCATCGATGCCGAGGAGCTCGGCATCACGTCACGAAACGTCGACGAGATGCGGAAGAGCGAGAACCTCGACGTGCGGCGCCTGCTCGGTGTCGTGCCCGGGAACGGCAAGGCGCTCGGACTCGACGAATCCTGGGCCTACAACGTGATCAAGGGGCTGGGAAATTACGGGGAGCTGTTCGAAAAAAACGTAGGCCGCGACAGCCCTCTTAAGCTGGATCGCGGCCTCAATCGTCTATGGAGCGCCGGCGGACTGATGTACGCCCCGCCGTTGCGTTGAATCGGATGCCGGGTCCGAAAGGACCCGGCCTACTTCGGAGCGGCCACGACCGGCTCCATGACGAACTCGACTTGAATGGCGCCTTCGGCCTTGTTCGGCGCGGCCAGCTTTGAGGGCTGCACCTGCCGATAGCCGGCCTTGGTCACCACGATTTCGAGCTGGGCCGGATCGATCTGTTTGCCGAGCCCCTTGATGGCCTTGCCGATATCCGGGCTGCGGAAGTGCCCCGGCGCGTCGTTGCGAACCGGGAAGCTCATCCCGATATTCTTGGCCTTGATGGTGATGACCACGTTGTCGAGGACTTTGCCCGCCTTGTCCTTGATGTGGCCGAAGTAATAGAGGTCGAACCCCGTGTCGTCGGGGTGAAAGAATTCTTCGCCGTTGGCCCAGGCGACGCCCGAGAGCGCCAACCCCAACACGACGAACCCGAAGAGTCTGACGAGTCTGGACGTGAGGGTCATGCGAACCTCCACCGATACTTTAGGGGTTTCTTATAGCACAGAATCGAGTCTAGTAAAACCACCTTCTCTCATAGACCAGGATCGCCACCATCAGGGCGGCCGACACCATCCAGATCCAGTTGTGCGGGATGCGCTCGGCCAATCTGCGGGGCACGACGAGCGACACGAGAAGGCTGACGGCCAGCGCTCCAAATAGCCAGAAATACCAAAGAATGGCGGGGCCCGCCGTTTCCGGAGGCTGTCGCTCGTTGTAGAACCCGCCGAGCACCGGGTAGTACCGAAGGAACGCGATTCCATAGAACTCGTTGAGCCAGAACAGCCCCATGTACACGACGCCGAACAGCAGCGAAAAGACCTTGAAGGACGCGTACCGCTTCATGGGTAGAGCCCCTTGATGTTGTTGAGCACTTCGCCCACCAGAAAGTTCCACCACGTGACCAACGCCAGGATCCACGTCAGATACTTGCGCGTGTCCGCGTACTCGACGTGGAGGGGTGGACGCCAGAACAGCCAATAGGCCGGCAGTAATCCGACGCCGAGGGCTGCAAAATGCTCCTTCATCTCGAAGACGCCGTTGGCCGCCCGCAACTGCAGATCTTCGAGCGTCGTCCGCACGTCGACCCGGTACCGCGGGTAGAGCAGGCCGCCGCCGATGCTGGTGACGACAAACAGCAGGACGACCACGTTGGTGAAGGTCGGCGAGTTCACGCCTCGAAATCTGTCGATGAACGTATGGGCCGGTGACGCCGGCTTGCGTCGCGCTACGCTGAAGGCCTGGTGGGTGAGCGCGCCCAACAGGCCCACCGCCAGGAGCGCGTGAAGAATCGTCAAAATCTGAATCACTGGCTCAGCACCTCACGTGCGGCGCGCTCACCGGACAGAAGCGCGCCTTCCATCCATCCCATCCAGGACGAGGTGTGCTCGCCGGCAAAATGCACGCGCCCCTCCGGGCGCGCGATGCCGGGCATCATAGCCGTCATCTGACCCGGATGGAATACCGCAAATGCGCCCCGCGACCAGGGTTCGAGCGCCCAGCGGTGAACCACCCCCTTGGTGAAATCCTCGTGAATCTTCGGGAACGTCGCTCCGACGAGATCTTTGCCAAACGCCACGCATTCATCCTCGCCCATCTCCAGCATCGAGCGGCCGAGCGCTCCTCCAACGGTTGCGCCAAGAATCCCTTGAGGTGCGGGCAGGTCGTACGTGCAATCCCAGACCTCGGCCGGCTGATCGGTTCTGGCGTATCCGCTCAGCCCGGAGGCGTGCCAGAAGCGCGCTCGCGACTGCAGCAGGACCCGCGTCGCGGGAAAATATGGCAGCTCGCCGATCGCGCGCGCTTTGTCGGGAGAGAACGCCGGGCGGATTTCCATCTGACGCAGCGTCGAAAACGGAATCGCCAGAATGACGCGACTGGCCTGGATGCTGCTCATCCGGTCGTGCTCGACGTAATCCACGCGGACACTGTTTCCCGCCCGAGAACCGGACGCCTGTTCCACGCGGACCACCGGCGCGTTATACCGCACCACGTCGCCGAGCGACGCAGCCATCGCGCGAGGAAGCAGGTCCATGCCGCCTTGCAGCTTGTAGAACTGCGTGGTGCCTCGCAGCAGCGCGAACTGCCGCAGGACGTACAGCGCAGACAGCTCACGGCTGTCGCCGCCGAGCGTCATGAGCGTGATGGCGTCGGGCGACGCGCCCCGCGACCGAAGCCATTCGTGCCACGTCAGGCGATCGTAGGCTTCCCATCCCGCGTACGAGGCTGCGCTCGGCCTGAGATCTGCCAGGTCGCTTGGAAGAGTGCCGACGTACCGCTCGAGAAGCGCTCCCTGGCCGAGTCCTCGCTCATCACGCCTCAAGTTGAGGGGTAGCCTCGTGCGATTGAGAGCATCGGTTTGGACGCTGTGGTTGCCGACTCTGATGAGTGAGGATCCGTTCGAGGACTCGAACGGGACGAGATTGAGTCCGAGCTCCTGCGCCAGCCGCACGACGGTCTGGTGCGAGGCGGCGATGCGTGCGGCGCCTGCCTCCGCGTACAACCCCTCGTCGAAGGGCGCGCGGATCGTACGCACCCGGCCCCCAGGATAGCCGCGGGCTTCGAGGACCACCACGTGGCGACCGGCTTTTCGAAGAACATCCGCCGCTCGCAGTCCCGCCAGACCCGCGCCGACTACGACGACGGGGTCCGGAGACGCTGGCGCTCGCTCCTGTTGCCGACACCCAAGCGAGGGCGCGACAAGCGGCCCGGCGGCGAGCGCAGACAGCCGGAGGAAGCGCCTGCGGTCGATGCGCATCGGGACTATTCAGGCCACTTGGCGTTGGGATCGAAATTGATGATCGTCGCGGGCGGCGAGGTTGGCATCATCGGACGCAGCTCAGGCCGTCCGATGGCCTTGTGACACGAATAGCACGCCTCGAGCGTCTGCCTGTAAGCCTCGGCAAACGCCGCGCTGTCCTTGTCCTCAATGGTGAGCTGGACGGTCGCAAACGCGCTCGGATCAATCGCGTCGAAGATGCCTTTGACGTCCACGTCCTTGCCACCGGGCAGCTTTCGCACGGGACGGAGCAAGATCGCCCACCGCACACTCTGGCGTGCCTCGTCGAAAGAGTACCTGGCAAGCGGCCAGTTCTTCTTTTCGGCGGCGAACCAGAGATTGGCCCAGTGGTACGCCACGTCGTTCATGATGTGAGACTGGGTGGGCAGCAGCGACTTCAAGCGGGCGACGTCGGCCGCCACCTCGGCGCGTGGCGCGGCCGTCGTCTGGGCCTCGGCCGGCGGGGCCCCGCGAGTCACCAGCCAGTATTCGACCGCCATGCCGCCAACGATCGCGCCGAGCACGAGCGCCGCGAGCATGGCGCCTGCACCGAGCGGCCGTTTGGGTGCGATCGCCGGTTCCTGTGGGTTCTCACTTGAGTCCATGGCATCGCTCCTGAGTCGGGTTCGCCGCCTCCTCGCCGATTACTTGGCAAGCGGGTCGGGCCGAAGCTGGAACTGGGCGACGTAGCTCGTGGCGCCCTTGCCTGCCTCGTTGTGCCAGCTCACGCGGCTCTCGTTGGCGCCCCAGAGCCCGCGCCCCTTCCATCCGGCATTCGGATCGTCGATGCGGCCGTCGAGCCCGCGCGTGTAGAAGCCAAGCGGATACGGCACGCGCAGGATCACCCACTGCTTGGTGGTCGGATTCAAGGCAAACAACGAATCCGAGCCGGTGCCCATCGCCAACGGAATGTTCGCACCCATCCCGAACGTGTCGTAGCGGTCGACCCAGTTGTAATAGAGGAACCCGGCGTTGATGTCGTCATTGCCGACGCCCTTGAACTTCGGGCTTGGCGTCGGATACAGCGTCCAGCCCTCCGCACAGTGCGGCCCGGTCGCCGTCGGTCCATTGAGCACTTTGCACTTGCTGCGATCGAAACTCGCCAGGTGCCCGGTGGCCGCGAGCCCCGTCCACACAAGGCCGTTGCGATCGACGTCGATGCCGCGCGGCTGCGAGCCCATGACCCCGGGTGCGGCGGGATTCTTGAACGGCGGATTGTAGATTTCCGTCAGGCACGTCTCGGGCGGATTGGCGCCCGGCTGGACGCGTACGATGGCGCCCGGGTACGCCTGCACGGCCCACCAGACGCTGCGATCGACCGGGTTGAACGAGACGCCGTACCCGGGTGCCTGCACCATCCGATCGAGTGAGGGGTCAGAGGGCTCGTTTGGCCGCGTGTACGCGCCGATCTTGCCGTCTCCGTTGGTATCGAGAATCGTCGGGCACCATCCGGTCGACTTCTGGATGTCACGGGTCTCGAGGTAGGTGCGGGTCTTCACCCAGCCGAGCCGGCCGCTGCTCGCGTAGATGGTCTCGTCGGGATCGTTGCCGATGATGATGTGGCTGCTGCCGAAACAGGTGTCGAGCAGCGTGAACTTGCCCGTCTTGGGATCGTAGAAGTTGAGCTCTTTGCCGGCCTGGTCGATCGGATCGTATTTCGCAAAGGGATTGTCCGAGCCGGTCTTGCAGTAGGCGGGGCCCGAGCCAAGCTTATTCCGGGCGTTGAACCAGACGTTGCCTCGACTGTCGACGGCGACGTGCTGGGCGCTCTGCGTTTCCTCCCAGATCGCTTCGTCCCCCCACACCGGAGACGGCTTCTGCATCGTGAGCGCCGCCTGCAGCTGCTGTCGCTCCTTCTCATTCTGGAGGGGAATCTTCATGCTGGCGGTGATGTGGGTGCCCGGATCGAGCATCTCGATGGTGTTGTGCGACCACTCGGTGGCCCACACCGGTCCCTTGGCGTTCACCGTGGGGTTGTTCTTGTCGCTCGCGATGAGGTCGTGAACAAAGGCCGTGGTGCTCGCGAAATCCCACTCCGTGATCACCAGGTTCCGCTCGAGTCCCTGCGGCCGCGGCGGAGCCGCGGGCGTTTCGCCCGCCGCAATGCGATCGGTCCAGTCGGCGAACATCGAGAGCGCGCGCTCCGAACCGAGGGCCGACACGCCGTTGATTCCGCCGTTGCTGTTCTGGCCGACGCGGATGCGATAGTCCCACGCCGCAATGCTCGAGTCGAACTTGCCGAGAGCGGGCGAGATTTCGCGGGTGGCTTTGTTCCCCATCTGATGGCAGATGACGCAGCCCTTGACCGTCTGCACCCATTGGACCTGATCCTGCACCACCGTTCCTTGAGCGCCGCGTCCGCCACCACCGCCAGCGCCGCGGCCAGCGGCGGCTGCGCCGCCCCGACCACCGGCGGCGACTTGGGGCTCGCCGCCGCGCCCGTACTGGACGAAGGGCGCGACGGTCATCGGAAACGCGTCTTTGGGCGGAATCTGCAGGAGCGAGTACCAGTAATCGGCCGGGTAGATCTGCGCCGCGGCCCTGGCGTCGGGGGCAGGCGTCGCCGTAAGCGCAAGCGGTCTCCCTCGCACGGACGTCACCGGCTGGGAATCGACGAGGCCATAGCCGCGCACCCACACTTTGTAGGTAGCGCTCGGCAGATCCGGTACGACAAACCGGCCGCGATCGTCGGTGACGACGATCTTGCGGTACCGCGTCGGCAGGTCGCTGGTTTCTGCGATGACCCACACACCAGCCTCCGGCCCGCTGGCGCTCGTCACCACGCCGCCGATATCGTCCTGGTCGATCGCGACGCGAGCGGCTTCGGCCTGCGCCGCGGCCGTACCGGCCTGCTGCGCGGCGCCCACGAGAGCAATCGCCGCGGCGAAGACGAGTCCGCCTGTCATCAACATCAAACGGCGAACGAGGTGCCTCTGGGTCGTCATGGATGCTCTCCTCATTTATTACTGGCGGCGGGGCCCCACCCCCGCCGCGAACTTACGCTGATGCCTCGCCTCGGATTCCCATGTCCTCGGCTCGACATGGCCGCAGGCGCTTCTTCTTTACTGGCGGCCGGGGCCCCACCCCCGCCGCGAACTTGCGCCGGTGCTCGTCCGGCTGAAGCCGGACACTACTTGGTGCGCTCCTTGAGGAAGGCTATGGCCCTAGACCACGCCTGCTCGGTCGCTGTGAGGTTCGCCGCTCGCTCCGTCTGTGCCCGTACAAAGCCGTGACCGGCGCCCGCAAAAACAACGGGCTCGTAGCTCTTCGCGAGTCTCTTCATTTCGGCTGCGGTCGCGTCGGTTGTCCCAGTGACGCCCGGATCGTCGCCGGCGTACAGACCAAGCACGGGCACTCGAACCCCTGCCAGCGCTGCGGCCTCGGGTGGGCGGCCGTAGAACACCACCGCACCGGTCATCGTCCCCACCTCCGGTTCCGTACCGGCGAACCTAAAACTGTACGTGCCGCCCCAATTGAAGCCGACGACGGCACCCTTGCCGGTCATGCCGGGAAGTCTCATGGCGTAGTTCCAGACACCTTCGAGACGCTGCATCACCTGCTCTGCAGGAAGCTGTCCGAGGGCTCGCGCGACCGCGTCCTGACTCGCAAACGACGCCGTCCCGCCCCCGTTTGGTCCCGCCCCTGTCAGCAGGTCGGGAACGATGGCCGTGAATCCCTCTCGGGCGAGCTGATCGGCGATGGCACGAGCCCAGTCGCTCAGTCCCCGATCGTCGGGTATCACCAGGACGAGCGCCGATCGACCACCTTGCGGCGGGTGAACGATGTAGGTTCGGGTGATGAGCAGGCGGTCCATGACGTTCATGTACTCGCTATGCCGCGGCGAGGTCTCGAGCGTCGCCCTCGCCGCCCCTTCGGAGGCGGGCAGATCGTCGCGCTTGCCGGCAGACAGAGACGCGGCAGGAGCTTGTCCGACGGCTAGGACGTCCGGCCGCAGCGCAGCGGCAGCGCCCGCCACGGTGGCCAATCCGATCAATATCCTCGCGACACGCGCCGTCATGAGCTCAGTCTCCCCGAAACCGTTGGTATTCTACGCCAGCGCGGTCGCGGGTCAACCGCGCCGGTCACTTGTGAAACGCCTGTCGGGTTCTTACCAGGCCGCCACGTGGGAAGTCCTTCGGCGATTACTGGCCGGCCTCTCTGCCATGGTATATGGTACCGGCACCCGGCTTCACGCACATGCACACCGATCTCCAACAGGCCATTGCCTTCCACGACTCTATCGTCGCCGAGGGCGGCAAAGCGCTCGTCGGCTACGAAACGGCCAAGGCGCTCGCCAACCTCGTCTTGCTGTCGGAGATTCCAACCACGTACGACAAGCGGGAGCAGCGGCAGGTCAACGCCGGCAATCTCTTGCTGCGCGGCGTGCCCGGCGTCGGCAAGACGTTTTTCGGCGTGATTCTGGCCGCCATCAGCAACGCCAAGTTCGCGCGGATTCAGGGCCGCGCCGACCTCCAGCCGACCGAAGTCGTCGGCTTCCAGATGATCAACCCGGCGACCGGGGCGCTCGTCACCGAATTCGGCCCGCTCGCGTCCGCCGAAGTCATCCTGCTCGACGAGATCAACCGCATTCCGCTCAAGTCGCAGAGCGCGTTTCTCGAAGGCCTGCAGGATCGTACCGTGACGGTCGGCAACACCACCTACGAGCTGCCGGCGTTCAGCTTCGCGATCGCCACGATGAATCCGGTTGAGCTCGGCCAGGGCACGTTCCCGCTGTCGGAAGCAGCCACCGATCGGTTCGCCATCATGGTGAACATCGGGTACCTGCCGCCGGAAGAGGAAACCAAGCTCGTCAACTTCGACTTCAAGCGCGTGCACCTGAACCAGCTCGTGACCAAGGAGCGCATCATCGAGCTGCGCAGCGCCATCAGCGCTCACGTGTTCCTGCACGAACGGCTCGCCACCTACATCCAGCGCCTGGTGGCGGCCACGCGGCCCTTCAACCCGGAAACCGACTGGCATCAGCACTCGGTGTCCGAGCTCGTCGAACACAGCGTCGATCTGGGCGCCTCGCCGCGCGCGATCATCTGCTGGGGACGGCTCGCCAAGGTCTGGGCGCTCCTGGTCCGGCGCCGCGACGAGGTGTACCCCGAAGACATCCAGGACCTGGCGCCCTACATTCTCGGCCACCGCATCTGGCTCGGGCCGCACGCGGCGAGTCACGGTCTGACCACGGACATGGTGATAGAGGACGTCGTCGATCGCGTGGGCATCCCATGAGAACCCGGGAACAGGAAGTGGAACCGCTTGTCAATCTGTCGGAGCTCGAGGAGATCGAGCTGCTCATCCTGAAGCGCATGACCGAGTTCACGATGGGCGAGCACCGCAATCGGTTCCACGGAACCGGCTTTGACTTTGTCGGCTTGCGCGAATGGCTGCCGGGCGATCGCCTCTCGGCCATTGACTGGCCGAACTCGACGCTCACCAACTTCAGCCCGCTCATGGTCCGCGATTTCGAGCAGCCGAGCACGGCGACCGTCGTGGTGGTGGCGGACCGATCGCTGTCCACGCGCTGCGGCATCGACGGCATCCCGATTGCGGCCGCCATCGCGCGGGCCATCGGGACGATCGGCATGTCGGCCGTGTTCTTCCAGGACATGTTCGGCGTCATGACCTTCGACGCGGGGTTTCGCAACTTCGCCGCCGTCCGGCCGCGGGTCGGCAAGAACCAGGTCATCCACTGCCTTGATGCGTACCAGCACGAACGCGGTGCGGTGGACGTCAAGCAGGTCGGCAGCCTGAGCGAGACCATCGGGGGCTTTCTGCGCCGGACGTCGCTCGTGCCGGTCATCTCCGATTTCCTGTTCGACAATCCGGGCGACATCATCACCGAGCTTGCGCTCGTCAATTCGATACACGACGTCTTTCTCGTGATCATCGACAGCGCGTTCGCCTTCGCGCTGCCGCCGGTCTCGTCGGGATGGATCCAGGCGTTCGACGTCGAAACCGGGCGCTCGCGCGTGCTGTCGCGCGGCGCGCTGCGGACGCTCGCCGATCGGGCTAGGGCGTGGCAGGATTCTGTGGAGAAGACAGCGAAGGCGGCCGACCTGGACGTGCTCCGGCTCGGCATTGACGATGCGCACAACGCGATTGCCCTCGGTGAATTCGTGGCCGAGCGGCGGCTGCGCAAGATGTGAGGCGGCCACCAAGACACGAAGGACACGTAAGATTATCAACCACAGAGCCACAGGGACACACAGGGCGCTTCAGTTCACTGGCGGTGCATTTTCTCCGTGACTCTGTGATTTCATCACCTGTAGTGTCCGCCTTTAGGCGGACTCGTGGTCCGGCTGAAGCCGGACACTACGACGATCAGATTCGGTTCAGAATGGAGAGTGATTGGTGACTAAGCGGTGGTTGGTGATCGGACTGGCGATGCGCGCCGCGGCAACGGCAGCGTCGGCGCAGACGGTCGAGACCGATCCGCTGCAGTGCTGGTGGCGGACGAGCGCCGCCGCCGTGCGGGTCGGGCAGCCTTTCTCGGTCGTGCTGACGTGCGCGGTCATCGAGACCGACACGGTCAAGATCGTGCCCGATCAGGCCCCGCTCGACCCCACCGTCATGCAGATGCCGCCCTTCGAGGTGCTCGGCGGCACGCACGAGGCCGACCTCCGCACCGACGACCGCCGCTTCTTTCAGTACTCGTACCGGCTGCGGGTGGTCGCCGAAGACGCCTTCGGCAAGGATGTGAAGCTGCCCGAAACCAAGATCTCGTACCACCTGCAGAGCCGCACGGGCGACGGTGCGGCGATCGAAGGCCGCGAGCTCACCTACTTCCTGCCGCCGACGTCGGTGCGCGTGCTCTCGCTCGTGCCGGGTGACGAGACGGACATCCGCGACGCGTCATCGAGCACGTTTGCCGACGTCGAGTCGCGGACGTTCCGAGCCGACCTGCTGCGGACGGTGGCCGGCGTGCTCTTCGCGCTCTCGGGTCTCGCCGTCGTCGTTGCGGTCGTGCGGCTCTTCGGCCGGTACCGCACGGAGAGCGCCGCCAACGCGCAGATGGTTCCCGACGCCGCCATTCTGCGGCAGGTCGGCCGCGAGCTCTCGGCGGTCGGGCACGAGCGCCGCGCCAGCGGGTGGACGCCGGCACTGGTAGACCGGTTGATGATGGCGCTGCGCATCACCGCCTCTTACGCGCTCGGTCGCCGCGCGATCCAGATTCCTGCCCCTCCGCATCCAGAGCGCGGGACACCCCAATTACCCGATTCACATGCACCCGTCACCGGCCACGACGGTTACCTCGTCGTGCGGGCTGGCTGGCTCCGCAGCAAGCGTGTCGTGGTCGCCGCGTCGGTGACCCCTGAGAGCATTCGCCACCAGCTGGCTCTCGCGTCGACCAACGCGCCCGGTATGGCGCGGCGGACTGGACTCCTGAAGGAGCTGGAACGCGCACTGAGCCGCTTGACGGTGAGGCAGTACGGACGCGAGCCGCAGCTTGAGGATCAAGAACTCGACGAAGCCTTCGAGGTGGGTGCCCGGGCGACCCGGCAGGTGGCCGCGCACAACACCTGGCTGGGAAAGAAGCTCGCGGCGATCGATCGCCTCTGGGCCCCGCTCGGACAACGGGTATGGTCGCGCTAGAACGGCTGAACACCCTTATTCGCGACATCCTGGCCGAATGGCAGACCATCCGCGTCGCGGATCTCCTGTACGCACACCGCGACGTCACGGTCCTGATGCTCGTGGCGATCGCGGGGTTGTCCCTCGTCACCCTCATCGCCCGCTCGGCATTCGGACGCCGCCCCGGCCGCCACCAAGTGGCGCTGCCGGCCATCCTCGACTGGACGCGCGGGACATCGTTCTCGATTGTGCGGCACGGCGCGTTCCTGTTGTTTCTGGCCGGCCTGCCGCTCTTCATCATGGCCCTCACCGACCCTTACACATCGCTCACCCAACAGGAGGTGACGTTCCCCGGCCGTCGCATTGCCGTGATGATCGACGCGTCGTCCAGCATGCTCGCGCGTTTTCCCACCAAGACGCTGGGCCCCAAGGCGTCGGCCGGCTCGCCGCCCCCGGCGGCGTTCTTCACGACGGTCGCGGCCGCCGAGACGTTCATCCGTCAGCGCATCAACGGCAAGTACAAGGATCTGATCGGGCTCATCGAGTTCGGCGACGAAGCGTACGTCGTCACGCCGTTCACGAACGATTACGACAACATTCTTCTCAGTCTGTCGCTCATCGGGGACTGGACCGAGTTCATGAGGTTTCCCGACCAGGGGACGACGATCGGCGTGGCTATCGAGCAGGGCGTCGAGCTGTTCCGGTCGTTCGACTTCCTCAGCGCGTCGGGCAACCTGTTGCTTCTCTTTACCGACGGTCAGGACACGCAGGTCACCATCAGGGGTACGCCGGTGACCGAGATCCTCGCCGATGCCCGTCGGGCCAGGATTCCCGTGTACATGATTCGCACCAGCTACAACCGGACGCTCGGCAGCATCGTCCCCGACGGCATCTGGAAGCCGGCGATCGAAGCCACGGGCGGACGGTTCTACGCCGCGTCGGATGAATCGACGATTCTGCAGGCGGTCCGTGAAATCGATAGGCTGTCGGCCGGCCGGATCGCCATCAGGCAATACAGCACGGAACGGCCGCGGTTCCCGTTTTTCGCGCTCCTGGCGGCAGGTCTGTGGACGCTGGCGATCGGGTTGAAACTCACAGTGCCGTATTTCCAGACGTTCCCGTGAGGTGGGAGTCCGGCTTTAGATTGAACATGTAGTGTCCGGCTTTAGCCGGACCTTGAGAGGTCAAGATGCGGACGGTCATCGGTCACGTTTTCGTCGTGCTGCTGCTGGCGGCGGCGGGAGGTGTTTGCTGGGTGCTCGGGGCTGCCGAGCGGCGGGTTGCGCAGGCGCACCAGGCGCTCGCGACCATGAGATACACGACGGTCGCCGACCTCGCAGGCGAGCTCGAGCAATCGCTTCAGTACGTCGGGTCGGTGCCCCGGATTG
>Ga0156016_144_pt5 | contig 42821 bp, 48 predicted proteins | sample RifCSPlowO2_02_FD_107670 | JGI IMG/M metagenome (GOLD analysis project Ga0156016, IMG submission 107670) | Acidobacteria bacterium RIFCSPLOWO2_02_FULL_64_15 | reverse complement strand
ACGCTGCCCCCCGCCATTTTTCTTGTAGGCCGGGTCCTTTCGGACCCGGCATCAGGCCCTCAGTTGCAGGTGTTGGCCACGGACTCGACCGTACTGACGTTCAGTCCGTTAATACCGCCCGTACCCAGCAGCAGCCCTGTGACGGCCATCCGGTGACCGACGAACCGGGTCAGCGACGTCAGCACGAACTTCAGCTCGTACTCCCGATCGCTCAGGGGCACGTCGCGATCGGCGCTGGCACTCGTCGTCGAGGCGCGCCTCGGGCGAGTACCCTTGACCAACGTCCAGCTTCCGTCGGCCCCGCGCGGCGCCAGGCACCCGACGACGTGGGCGAACGCGTTGTTGGGGAGCTCGCCCGGTCCATCCTGCGTGACGATCCGCACGCCGACGCTCGAGTCTGGCGTCAGTTCCTTCATCCCGGCCGGGAACCCGTTTGTCTGCAGGATGTGCGTGACGATGTCCACGTAGGTGCTCGTCGCCAGGGTGCCCTTGAGCGACCCATCCTCAGAGAAGGGCATGTTGGCTCTGATATAGGTCAGCAGCTCACCGACCGTCGTTTCTTTCCAGTCGGTCCAGAATTGGGTTCCGCTCAGGGCCTTGCCTTCCCCGCCCTCGAGGTTGTCGCCGTGACACTCGGCGCAGTTCATCGAGAACAACCTCCTGCCCCGGTCCGCCTGGTCGGCGGTGAAGACGCCGTCCCAAACGCTCGGTTGGCCGCCCGCGGGCGACTGCTCGGCACGCCGAAGCGACGAAGTCGAGAAGGCAGACTCGGCGCGGAGGGCGGAGACCGAGGCGCCCATCCAGGACGCGACCAGACCAAGCGCGACCGTGAGCAAGGCGACTCGTCGCATGTCGTGGATGATAGAGGGCCCATAAGTGAATGTCGAGTCCTCGCCGGGGCGCGCCGCACCGAGGCCGCAGGGTCTGCCTTTCCGGCCTTCCAATCGTCGTCTGAGGGATGATAGACACCGTGGCCGTTGACAGACCTCCAAGCACATGGACCACGACGATCGCGTGCTGCGCGTCATGCTCGTCGTAGACAGTATCGGCACGTTCGTGAAATGGATCGAGCCATGACCAATCATTCGAAGTCGGCATCTGAAATGCCCGCGGCCACGTCCGTGTCACCGCTGCAACTGGCTGGGTACCAGGAAGGCGCCGTCGTCAGCAGGACACTGCTCAAACGCGGCGGCGGAACGATCACCTTCTTTACGTTTGACGCCGGCCAGGGGTTGAGCGAGCACACGGCTCCGTTCGACGCCGTGGCATACGTGCTCGAGGGCGACGCCGAGATCACGATCGATGGCACACCGGTCTTGGTGTCCGGAGGCGAGATGGTCCTTATGCCGGCCCACCAGCCGCATGCGCTCACTGCGCGCACCAAGTTCAAGATGCTGCTGACGATGATCCGTTCGGACTGAGAAACGCCTCGCTACTCTGGTTGAAGTACCCGTTGGCCGCTTTCCCAGTGGCTACCATTGCTCTTCATTGGGCGCCGCTCCGTGCGATCGAACACCAGCACTTGATGGAACAGGCGGCCATGTGCATCAATGCCCGACACGGTGGCCGTCATCGTCCGCCCGTCGTCGGACACGTCGTACGTGCTGCGGCTCATCACGGCGCGGCCCCGCTTCGCGACCCACTCGAGGCCACGCGGACCGAGCGCCCCGATGGCGACGAGGCCCGGCGCTCCCGGTACGGGGTGTGCCTCGCCGTTGCACACCACCATCTGCGTCTGCTCTTGGTGTTGGCCGGACGTGTTCACGCCGCTGTCGGTGATCCTCATGGTGTCGCCGGAGACCTCAACGCGCATGGTGGCACTGTGAAATCGCGGATTGAGCCCGCGGCGTGATTTCGACCGATTCGCGGTCCACATGCCGGCCAGCGGATGCATCGGTGGCTCCTTCGATGACATGGACATGCCCCGTCACATGCCTCACTGAGGCACGAGGTCGCCCGTGGAATCGCGGGGAGGGCTGGCGCCCACCGGCTCACGGTCGTCAGCCTGTCCCAACAGCTCGCGCGTGCGGGTGAGGAGGGCGTGCGCCGTGAACGGTTTCTCCAAGAGCTGCACACCGGGTTCGTGAAACCCCTTGGCGGTGCGGAGACGCCCCATGTAGCCCGACATATACAGCACCGGCACGTGGGGTTGGGCCCGCGTCACGCGCGCCGCCAGCTCACGGCCATCCAGGCCCGGCAGGACCACGTCGGTGAGGAGCAACTGGATCGAGGGGTGCTGACTGTCCAGGAGTGTCACCGCCGCTTCCGCACTGTTGGCATCGAGGACGCGATAGCCATACCGTTCGAGCACAGTCTTCACGAAGGCCCGCGCGTTGTCATCATCTTCGACCAGCAGAATCGCCTCCCGGCCGACTGGCGAGGCCACGAGGGGGAGGGGCACCTGCGGCGCCAGCACCGCCTCGGTGGTGGTGGGTAAGTAGATCTCGAAGGTGGTCCCGCGCCCCGGGGCACTGTCGACGCCGATGTAGCCACCCAGTTGTTTCACGATCCCGTAGACCGCGGCGAGCCCCAGGCCCGTGCCGTGTCCCCGTTCTTTGGTGGTGAAGAGCGGCTCGAACACCCGGGCCCGAATCTCAGGGGACATGCCGATGCCCGTATCCCGGACACTGACCATCGCGTACGACCCAGCCTTCGCGCCCGGATGCGTGAAGGCATAGTCCCGGTCGAGCTCGGCAGGGCCCGTGGCCATCGTCACCACGCCGCCCCGCGGCATGGCATCCCGCGCGTTCACCACGAGATTCATCAAGACGTGCTCGAGCTGTGCGACGTCCGCCATCACCGGGGGGAGGTCTCGGGCGAGGACCGTTTCGACGGTGATCTGCTCCCCGATCAGGCGACGAAACATCGGTTCGACATCCGCGACGACGGCCGACAGGTCCACTGGGGCCACCTTGAGCACTTGCTTGCGGCTGAATGCCAACAGCTGTCGGGTCAACGTGGCGGCGCGCTGCGCGGCAGCCATGATCTGCCGGAGATCGCGGCCGATGGACTTGTCGGGCCCGATCTGCCGCGTGAGGAGTTCGCTATACCCGAGGATGATGGTCAGCAGGTTGTTGAAATCATGCGCGACGCCGCCCGCCAGATGCCCGAGGGCCTGCATCTTTTGGCCTTGGCCTCGTTGCTCGCGCACCGGTTCCCGCTCGGTCAGGACGTCCGACACGAGGATGAGCCCGCCAATCTCGTGGGCGTCGGTATACCACGGTGTGATGTCCCAGCGAACCGCCTTCGGCCGCCCATCCGGACGAGGATATGGCGAGGCCTCGAGGCGTTCGGTGGCGCCGGCCACACAGCGCTCAAGGAGCGTGCTCCACCGCTCCGGGACAGGGGGAAAGACATCGTCGTGAAGGCGTCCGATGAGCGCCACGGCACCCAGGCCGTGATCGATCAGAAATCGACGACTGACCGCCAGGTATCTCAGCTCGCGGTCCAGGACCGCCATCGCCACCGGCGCTCGCTCGACCACGCCTCGCAACCGCGCGTCGCCGAGCGGCGGCGTGGCGTCCGCGCGTGGGACGTGTGCTTTCGCCTGGGTATTCGATGACCTACCTCGGCACGCGTGCTGGCGGACGCGGCGCTCCGGGCCGGGACGCGGACCGTCGGCGGGACCGACCCCTTCACAGAACGTCACTGCAGAGACGACGGGCTCGCAGACGCCAGCCATCGGGCGACGGCGTGCGGCGGTGGCGTTGGTCTTTCTTCTTCCCGTCATCATGCTATGTTCCGACCCGAGACCGCACGGGCCAAGAGCGCCCAGGAGCAATCCGCATACCGCCCATTACCTCGGAGAATGCGCCTGAATCGACGATCGCTGTGCGCGCGCTCACGTCTGCACAGTGAGTCGCGCGCCGCCCAGGTGTGCGACGTGCTCATTGCGGGGCATGGCGTTCAGCTCAGAAGAAAGGAAAGCCATCGTGACGCCGGTCCAACGGTCCTGACACGTCCGGGAGCGGACTCGGATTTGTGAAGCCGGGCGTTCGCAGAAGGGCAAAAGAGGGCCACCACTCTTGAATCAGGCGCGCTGCCTGTGCTCAGATGCGGCCATGCAAACCATTCAGATCGCCGGGCGACGCGGCGGCTTCGCGAGCACCCAGCGCGTCGACCGCTGGTGGGTCGCACCAGCGTCGACGGCAGTCGGCCTCATTCTGTTCTTCGGCTACTTGACGTTCCGTGCCTTCAACGCCACCTATGTCTGGTACGACCCGTACATCAGCCCGACGGTGGCTCCACCGGTCTTTACGCCGGCGTCCGGCTACCCGGGGGCCGTGCCGGTGGACCATGCCTGGCTCGGCGCGTTCCCGGCGTGGTGGCCGGCGTTTTTGCCGCAGTCGCCGGCGTTCTTCCTGCCTGCGCTCGCAATCGCGTTCCGCTTCACCTGCTACTACTACCGCGGCGCGTACTACAAGGGCTGGTTTTTGACGCCACCGTCCTGCGCTGTGCGCGGCGCGCCCCGACGGTACCTCGGGGAAACGGCGCTGCTGCTGTTTCAGAACCTTCACCGCTACACCCTGTACGGCGCACTGTTTCTGCTCGTGTGCCTCTGGTGGGAGGGCATGTCAGCGTTCTTCCGTGCCGGCCGGTTCGGCATCGGCGTTGGCACGGTGGTCATGCTGATGAACGCCGCGCTGCTGACGGGTTACACGTTCGGCTGCCACTCCTGGCGTCACCTGATCGGAGGGCGGCTCGACTGCTTCACCTGCGAGGGTGCGGTCTCGCCGCGCTATCGACTATGGGAGGGGTCGACATGGCTGAACGAGCGGCACATGGCATTCGCCTGGTTCAGCCTCATCTGGGTGGCGTTCACCGATTTCTACATCTATCTGGTCTCGACGGGCACCATACGAGATCTGAACACCTAGTAACCGAACGGGTGCTGGACGAGGAACAGCCGGTGATCGCAAATGAAAGAAAAGGGCCGGCGATCCCGGCGTCCCGTAAACGTGGACCGGGAGTTCGAAGGACGTGCCGGCCGTCGTGGAGGCGTTGGGCCTGTGACGGCGTCGCCGTTCGTTGCTACCATGAGGGCATGGCCCTCGACGAACGCGCCTTCTTTGCGGAAAAACCGGAAACCCGACCCGGACGGTATCAGTGCCCGAAGTGCCGGCGGCCCGGCGAATACAGTATTCGCTGGATGCGGCACTCGAAGAAGGACCGGCTGCCGCCCGGCGCCAACGAGGAGGACCGGGCCAAGTTCGCCAAGCTGCGCGACTACCTGCTCCGCCTCGACGACGAGGTCACCTGCAAGGCCTGCGGCAAGAAATTCGAGATTCCGTCGCAACACTCCCTGATGTTCGTGGACCAGCTGGCGGGCCTCCCCAACGAAGAAGAGCTCGAACGAGAGATCAACATCGCGTCGGGAGAGCCGGAGCCGGAGCCTGAGAAGAAGCCGGCGTTGCCCGCACGGTTCACGCGCAAGTCGAGTGGTTGGAAGTAGGCTGGCTACACGAAGAATGTTTTCACCTTCGTCCCGCGGACGCCTGACCGATCGGGATCTCGATCGCTTCCCTCACGACACGCTTTTTCATCGCGTGGCGCGCGAGGTGTGCCACGCCGGATGTCTGCCCCGCAAAGAGCTGTATGAGGCGTGGGAGATGGCGCGGCGGGTGCGGCGGCTCTTTCGCGGCGGACGCGTCATCGACCTCGGTGCCGGACACGGCCTGGTCGCCCAGGTCATGCTGTTGCTCGACGATTCTTCGCCGGAAGCGCTCGTGCTCGACAGGACGTTACCGGCCTCGAGCGCAAGACTGCACGAGGCGCTGGTTCAGGCCTGGCCGAGGCTCTCCGGGCGCGTCGCGTTTGTCGCCGGCGCGCTCGAGGACGTCGAGATTCTCCACACCGACGTCGTCGTCTCGAGCCATGCGTGCGGAGCTCTCACCGATCTTGTTCTCAATCGTGCCGTTGCCGCGCAGGCACGGGTCGCCGTGCTGCCGTGCTGTCACGATCTCGCCAAGGGTGATGCGGGTGGACTCTCCGGTTGGGTTGACGGCCCGCTCGCCATCGACATCGTGCGCGCGATGCGCCTGACCGAGCAGGGCTATCGCATCTGGACGCAAGTCATTCCGGCCGATATCACCCCGAAGAACCGCTTGTTGCTTGGTGCGCCTGCGGTACACTCCTTCCAATGACTGTTCCGACCAGCGCACGACCGGGGCGCAACGAGCCCTGTCATTGCGGCTCGGGCCGCAAGTACAAACACTGCTGCCTCACAAAGGACGAAGCACAGGCCGCGACCGAGCGAGCCAAGGCCGCGGCAGAAGAGGCGGATCGAGCGCCCGAGGCGGCCGCACCGACTCCCGCACGAGCATCCAAGCCCCGGACACACCAGCCGTGGAAGGCCACGACTTCGCGTGGCTTCGTCCCGCGGACGCGGACGCCACGCAAGGTCGGCGGCAGCTGAGCGGGGCGATCAGCCCTTCACGACGAATTCTTTTTTCACGAGGTACTCGCGGACGCGGTCGCGCAGATCGCCCTGGAGCTCGATCGTGTCGTCCGACACGGCCCCGCCGGTGCCGCATGCGCGCTTGAGCTCCTGACAGAGCTCCCGCAGAAAGGCAGCATTGCGCGGGAGGCCTGCGACCACCGTGACGGTCTTCCCGGCGCGCCCCTTCTTTTCCATGCGCAGCTTCGCCACGATCTGGCCCAGCCGGGACGGCAGCACCGCGTCTGCCGCACGGCGGCTGCACTTGCAGTCCGCCGTCGGCCAGCCGCAACCGGGGCACACGCGCCCGACATCGGTCGAGTAGACGAGCCTCCCTTTGCCCCGGTCGGTCTGGGACACCTCTATTTCTCGATGGTGTAGATCTCGCGCCGGCCGTGATCGATGAGATCGTGATAGCCCTTCATTGCGTCCTGGAATTCCTTGATCTCCATCGATTTACGCGATATCTCGGCGTATTTCTCAAGACTTTCCACTTCCATCTCCGACACGACCGTCCAGTAGCGCTCCGCGCTGACGTCGGTCATCACGCGCATCGGGCCAAAACCTATCTGCGGCCCCAGTTTACTGAGGGCTAGGAACTTCTGAACCATGGGGCGTGCTTGCCCGGGCTTGCAGTACATGATGTCTCGCACGAGAAACATGGTGTCCTCCTTGTTTCAGAGCGCCGCCGCCTGTTTCGCACCATCCAATGGGACCAGACTTTACTACGAGACGAGGTGGCCTCACCGCGGTCACACCCAAGAAGACATGGCAGAATAGTCGCCCCAGCAGAGGAGAAGACCATGAGCGCGCCGATCGGACCGACCCCAGACAAAGTCATGCAGCTCATCACCGGCGGCTGGGCGGCTGCAATTCTCGGATCGGCGGCGAAGCACGGCATCTTCAACGCGCTCGAAGGCGGCGGCGACGATGCCGCGGGCGTCGCGAAGAAGACCGGCATCTCGGCACGCGGTGCACAGGCGGTGCTCGACGGCCTGACCGGCGTCGGACTGCTGACGCTGGTCAATGGGCGCTACCAGAACACGCCGGAAGCGTCGGCGTTCCTGGTGAAAGGCAAGCCCACGTGCCTCGGAGGGATGGCGGAAGTCATGACCGGCAGCCTGACCGACTGGGTCACGCTCCCCGAGGCGGTCAAGACAGGCAACCCGACCGCGACCAACACCGCCGAGATGGCAGACAACGATTTCTGGCACGTCCTCGTGCCTGCGATCGCCGCGCTCTCCTTCCCCGTCGCGCACATGGCAGCCCAACGCCTCGGCATCGCGAAGGCGGGCGCGGTCCGCTGGCTCGACGTCGGCGGCGGCTCGGGCGTGTGGTCGGCAGTCTGGCTGAGCGCGAACACGCAGGCGAAGGGCGTCCAACTCGACTGGCCCGTCGTCAACAAGATCGCCAAAGGGTTTGTCGCCACCTTCGGCGTCGCCGACCGTTTCGAGACCATCGACGGCGACTTCCACACGGTCGACTTCGGCGCCGCCCAGTACGACTTTGCAATCTACGGACACATCGCCCATCAGGAAACGCCAGCGGACAACGTCGCGATCTTCCGCAAGTTTCGCAAGGCTCTCAAGCCGGGCGGCACGCTGCTCGTCAACGACTTCGTTCTGAGCGACGAGCGTACGGGGCATCCCTTCGCGATGATGTTTGGCGCGCAGATGCTGCTGGTGACGAAGGGCGGCAACGCGTGGCGCCAGGCGGACTATCGCACGTGGCTCGCCGAAGCGGGATTTGCGTCGGTCGACATCGTCCTCACTCCGTCGCCGGCAACCCTCGTCTTCGCGAAGTGACGTTATGGCGGGTTCCGCGCTTGGCGTTTGGCCTTCGGTGTCACCCGCACCGCTCGACCTCGGCGGATTCCGACGAGCAATTACGCCGCCGCCAGTCGGGCCCTCGTGTCCCCGGCGTGGTGCCGCCGCTCGCCAATCGTTTCAATGTCGGAGACGAAATCGGCATCATGGAGGTTGGCCGCGTCCGGGAGATCTGGCGATACCCGGTGAAGTCTATGGGCGGAGAGCGGCTCGCGTGCAGTCACGTCGGCAGTTACGGGTTATGGGGCGATCGCGGCTGGGGAATTCGAGACGATGCGACCGGAGTGATTCATAACGCGAAGCGACACCCAATCCTGATGCAGTGCTCGGCGGTGTACCGCGCAGCGCCACGTGCCGACCACATTCCGCACGTGGACATCACGCTTCCCGACGGCGCCATGATCTCCAGCGACTCGCCGGCTGTCTCGCAGCGCTTGTCGGAACTGATGGGACGGCGCGTCGTCCTCCGCCCGCTGCAGCCGGCTGCAGACACGGCGTATTACCGCAGACGCGAGCCGGGTTCCGCTCTGCTGGGACGGCTGGCGCAGTATCGCCCGGTTCGTCGCCTGCTGCAATGGGCAGTCTTCCGCGGCCGAATAGCGAAGGAGCTGCGCGAAGCGTTCGGGCGTGAGCCAGGGGAACCATTGCCCGATCTTGCCGACGTTCCCGGAACCGTTTTCGAGTTCTACACACCGCCGGGCACGTATTTCGATCTCTTCCCGATTCACGTGCTGACAACGTCGACGCTGCAGCTCATGTCGCGGCTGAATCCGGCCGCCAACTGGGACGTACGGCGGTTCAGACCCAATGTGCTGGTGGACACCGAGTCCACGACCGCTGCCGTAGAGAACGACTGGGTTGGCCGGGCGATTCGCATCGGCGGTTTTGTCGTCAAAGGGGAACTTCCCACGATCCGCTGCGCGATGCCGATGCACGCCCAGGCAGACTTGCCACGTGATCCGTCGGTGCTGCGGACGATCGTCCGTGAAGCAAGTCAGTGCTTAGGGTTGTACGCTTCGGTCATCGAGCCGGGCCGCGTCGGCATAGGCGATCCAGTGGAACTCTCCGCAGATGCTCGCTCCGATCGATCAGCTGGCTCTCGTAAGACTTGAACAGATCGGCGCCCGACGGAGGTGGTCGACAGTCGTTCTATCGCCGCTGGATCGTGGCGTGCGCGGCCGGTGAGCTCGTGGGCATCGGCGTCGCCGCCGGCGCGGCCCTTGCGATCAACGCGCTGATTGGGGAACCACGGGCGCTCGGCAGCCGCCTGGTGATACTCGCGACATTTGCTCTGGTCGGCGCCGTGGAAGGGGCCGCCCTGGCCGCCTTCCAGTGGCGTTGTGAAGAGCGCATCAGTCGGCCGCGGCGCCGGTATCGGCCCCGCAGCCGGGCGGTGGGTGGTCCTGCTACCGTCCGCGAAATGTCTCCGCGCTGCCGGCCGCCGTCAGATCGATCGCCGTGCCGGCGACCCGCCCGACGACGTGATACCGCGCACGAAGCTGGAGGACATTCAGCTTGGCGCCAAACGCGCCTGGCCGCGAACGCGTCACTGCCGTTTGCGCCACATCGAGGTCCAGGGTCAGATCCAATGAGTCGCTGCGACCGCGCACGCGGATGCGCTCGGGTGCGTCGGTGCCGGCACGATTGGTTTCCGCGATCGTCACGTCGGTCGTGTACCCCATCGGCCCCTCGGGGCCGAGCGCCATCAGGAAGGCGGGCACACGGCTCGCGTCGGCTGCATCGGCTGGCGGATACACGTGGCCGTACACGAACGACAGCCCGTCGCCCTGCACCTGGCCCCACTGCCACGACACGCCCTCCCAGAATCCCCAGTTGTGATCGTGGTAGCCGACGCCGCCGTCGAACTCGACCCGGTCGTTCGCGACGCGAATCGATCCCTGCAAGGCCCCCGACATTACGGGCACGACGTAGCCCGACACCCACCCGCTGGCGCCGCGAATCGCCAGCGGCGGCAGCGAACGTCCGGGTGTCGCGTGGATGACGAGATCTCCTGACGCGCGTGTCGATCCCGCTTCGGCCGGGAGATCGATCGAGACGCGATACTCGCGCCCGACCAGGCGGACGCGACTCTTCCCGACGGTCAGGTCCGGCGCCATGCCGAGCAGCTCCGCCTCGTTCACTTCCATCGAATCGGAGTAAGACGTCATGCGCCCACCGCGATCGAGCTGCAGGCGCACGCCCACGACGCGCCGGCCGGAGGCGAGCCTCGGGCCGGCCAGAAACGTCAGATAGAACCCGGCATCGTCCGATCGGCCGTTGAAGTACAGCCACTCGGCCCACGAGGCCGCCCGGGCGGGCACATCCGGAATCGGATGGAAGCGGTCCATGGCCCGCAGCACGTCCTCTGGATCGGGCCTCGCCCATCCGCGATCGGCGGGCGTATCGGTCCAGAATTCGGCACCGCTGGTCTCCGGATCGTGCAGCGCGCGTTCGAGGCTCGGGATGCCGCCGCGGGCGCGGACCGGCGTCGCGCCCCGCTCGTCGATGAGGTAAAGCGTCGCTTGCGCCGTCGGCGCCGCTACGGCCACCCGTGGCGCGAGCGGTCCGTCGCCGAGCACGGCCGAGAGTGCGAACCTGGCATTCGGCAGGCGGCCGGCCGCGCCACCGATGATCGCGTCGCCGCCTCCGATGAGCTCCGGCGCGCGTGCCTGCTCCAGCACGACGGCCGCCACACCGAGGAGCGCCGCCATCACCGCCACGCCCAGGCCGAATCCGCCGGCGAGCACGGCGCTGCGGACCGGCCGCGACCGCAGCGATCGGACGGCCAGCATGAGGATCATCACGACGACCCCTCGACAATCTGCCCGTCGCGCATCGTCAGCAGCCGATGCGCGCACGCCGCCACCGCCACGTCGTGGGTGACGACAACGACCGCCGTCCCGTCCTCGTGCAGCCGATCGAGCAGAGTGATGATGTGCCCGCCGGTCCGTTGATCCAACTCGCCGGTCGGCTCGTCAGCCAGCAGCAGGCGCGGCCGGTTGGCGAGCGCCCTGGCGATCGCGACCCGCTGCATCTCGCCCCCCGACAGCTCCGAAGGCCTGTGGGCCGCCCGGCTCGCCAACCCGACGTACTCGAGGAGCTCGGCGGTTCGCCGGCGTCGATCGAGGCGAGCGACCCCCGCCTCGGCCTGCGGCAGCTCGACGTTTTCCCACGCGGTCAGCATCGGCAGCAGAAAGAATCGCTGGAACACAAAGCCGATCTCGCGGAGCCGCAGACGGCTCCGCTCGGCATCGGAGAGCGATCCGACGTTGCGGTCCTGGACCAGCACGTCGCCAGAGGTCGGCACGTCCACACACCCGAGGATATGCAGCAGCGTCGATTTGCCGCAGCCGGACGGACCCACGACCGCCACGTATTCGCCCGCCTCGATGCGGATCGACACATCGCTCAACGCCGTGACGGGCGCGGCCGCCATCGGGAACACGCGCGACACGTGCCGGGCTTCGACGATGGGTGGCTGTGTCATCCCACTACCTCGCGTCGCAGCGTGGCGGCAATGGGCAGCGTGGCGACGATCCGCATCGGGTAGAGCGCGGCGCCCACCGACGCGGCCCCGAGCAGCCACGTGTACGCAACGAGCGTGCGCCCTTCGAAAACGAAAAAGTGCACGTCGGAGGGAATGCCCGGCAACGCCCGCAGGATGTCGTCGAGCCAGACCGACAGCACGAGGCCGACCGGAACGGCCAGAATCGCGCCCGCGCCGACCATCATCACCGACTCGCAGAGCACGCCCGCTACCACACGCGTCCGCGACAGGCCCACGGCCCGCAGCGCCGCGATCTCGCCGAGCCGCTGATTGACCGACGCCGTGAGCAGCACCGTAATCAGCAGAAATCCGAAGAACAGCGTTACCGTCGCGAGTACAAAAGAGATCTGGCGAAAATAGGAAAACTGGACGCGGCTGAACCGCTCGACCAGTTCTTCGTTGGTGACGACGTGCAGCGGCGGGAGCAGCGCCTGGATGGCGGCGGCCGCGCGGCCCGCACCTTCGCGCTGATTGGACCTGACGAGCAGCATGTCAACGCCCAGTTCCATGCCGCCTTCGCACAATCGCCCGATGTCTGACAACCGGCCGGCAACGGTCTGGGCGGCCGCGTCATCGAACGGAAATCCGGCGACCCCGACGATGGCAAAGGCCACCGGCGGCAGCACCGATCCGTCGGGGCCGCAGGCTCCGCGGAGCGTCAGCGTCGAGCCAGGGGACAGGCTCAGCCTGTCGGCCACGGTCCGGTTGACGACGAGCGGCGGATTGGCGCCGGCGCCCGCCGACAGATCGCGGCCGTCGACGAGCGTCCACATCGGCCTCGCCTGCGGGTCTGCGGCGATGAACTGCACACGCCCCGGCGGCTGACTCGCGGCCGTCTCCGACACGATGTCGGCCTCCCGGATACTGACGGGCACGACGGCTTCCACCTGCGGGAGCGCCGCGATGGCGGCCGCCACCGCGTCTGCCTCGACGATCCGGGGGCCGGTGAACGGCGCGGCGTCGGTGGCCAGCACGCGCACGTCGAAGCCGGCCCGGTCAAGTAGATCGCGGAACGAGAGCACCAGCCCTCGCGACAGCAGCAGCATGTCGAAGAGCAGCGCGCCGACCGCCACCACGCCCAGCACGCCGATGCTGGTGCGCCCGGGTTGGCGGACACTCGTCAGCCACGCAAGGCGAAGGACTCTGAGCATCTAGCGTCGAACGAGCGCCAGCGGGTGCCGGCGCAGCAAGGTCCAGGAGGCGATCGCGCTGGCGGCGATCCCGAGCGGCAGGGCGAGCAGGATCGATTGCGCGACGACACCAGGAGTAATCCGCAGGAACACGAGCGCCGTATCGTAGCGCCACTGGAAGAAACGGTTGAAGGCGCCCTGCATGATGAGCGCAAAGCCAATGCCGAAGGCGGTGCCGACGGCCGCGATGCACGTGCCTTCGGCGAGCACCTGCATCAGAATCCGGCGCCGCGTGAAGCCGATGAGGCGCAGCGTGCCGACTACGTCGCTGCGCTCGTCAACGAGCATCATCATCAGCGCGAGGAGGAACACGGCGCTGCCGAGCATGGTGACGCTGGCGATGGCGAGGTGAAAGCGCTCGATGACGAGGAAGGTGCCCGCGCGGTCGTCGGGCGCGCTTGTCGGCCGGGCGACCGTCCCTGGCAGGCGCGTGGAGACGTCGCGGGCGAACGCGTCGGCGTCTGCCGGATTGACGAGCGCGACGTTGATCGAGCTGACCGTGTCGGACGCGCTCGGATCCGACGGATTCCCGGAGAGCGCGAGCAGGTCCGGCAGATGCAGGCGGGCCTCGAGGGCCGGCTGCGCGAATCGCATCGGATCGGGCGTCGGCTCGTAGGCGCCCAGAATGCGGAATGTGCGCGAGCGACCGCCGGTGGGATCCGCCGAGAGGCGCACCAGATCGCCGATACCTAGCGCGCGGCTTTCCATGAGCTGGCGCGACACCAGCACGCCCGGCGCCTCACCGGCCTCGATCGGCTGGGCGGCGCTTGCGGCGGTGAGCGCGACGGCCGCAGAGAGGGCCATCGCGACCAGCGCCCAGATGCGTGTACGACGCATGTCTCAGTGTAACCTTGCGCCATGCGCGCATGGCTGATGGACTCTTACGCAGGCATCGACGCCCTGAAGATGGGCGAGGTCGCCGATCCCAAGCCTGGCCCTGGCGAGGTGGTGCTCGGCGTGCGCTTCGCGGCCCTCAATCCGGCGGACGCGTTCCTCGCGCAGGCCCTGTACCCGGCCAAACCCCCGTTGCCCCACATCCTCGGACGCGACGGCGTGGGCGTGGTGCTCGAAGCGCACCCGAGCGTGACGAACCTCCGCGCCGGCGACGCCGTGGGCATCCTGCGCGGCGATGTCGGCGTGGAGAAATGGGGAACGCTGGCCGAACAAGTCGTCGTCTCCGCAGACCGCCTGGTGCCCATTCCTCGAGGATGGTCGGCTGAAGAGATGGCCGGTGCGCCATTGGTGTTTCTCACCGCCTGGCAGGCGCTGACCCAATGGACCGAACCGCCCGCTCCCCCACCGGTGCGCTCTGTGTTACTTGTGACCGGCGCTTCGGGCGGCGTGGGTGTGGCGTCGGTGCTGCTCGGACGATCGATGGATCTGGTGGTCGTCGCGTTGTCCCGCAGTGCGGACAAGGCGGCCACGCTGAAGGAACTGGGAGCCGACTTCGTGTTCGACCCCGGCGACCCACACCTGCGCCAGCGCGCGAACGCGGCCATCGCCCCAAGCAAAGTCGACCTCGTCATCGACAGCCTCGGTGGCGCGCTGTTCAACCAGCTGGTCTCGATGCTCGGCTATGGCGGCCGGATCAGCGTTGTGGGAAGAAGCGCCGGCGTGGTCCCGGACTTCAACACGGCGACGCTCTTGTTTCGCCGGATTCGAATCGGCGGGATTGCGGCTTCGGACTATACGCCGGAGGCGGCCCAGGCCGTCTGGACGGAGATTGTCGGCCGGCTCGCTGCGATCAAGAAGCGCCCGGTGGTGGACAGCATTTTCTCGTTCGACGACGTGAAGGCGGCGTTCGCGCGACTGCACGAAGGGCCCATGGGCAAGGTGATCGTGAGGATTCAGAGGAGTGAGATTTGAGGTTGTGTATCGGTCTTTACGCTCCTACAATCCGGGGTCATGAAATCCAGGACTCGCAGGGCGGCGGCGATGGCGACCGTTCTGTCCGCGCTCGGCGCCTTCGCAGGCCTGAGTGACGTGACCGGCGTGGGCGTGCTGAGCGCCCAACAACGCCCAGCGGGTCAGGCGGCGACCGCACCCGAGGTTGGCGGACTCGAAGTGTTGCAGGTCCGACCCAACTTCTACATGATCGCCGGCGCCGGCGCCAACATCGGTGTCCAGGTGGGACCGGATGGCGTGATCGTCGTCGATGCCGGCTCGGCTGCGAAGGCCGACGCCGTGGTGGCGGCGATCAAGACGCTTTCGGATCGACCGATTCGATACGTGATCGACACAAGCGCCGGTCTGGACCATGTGGGCGGCAACGAGAAGCTCTCGAAGGCCGGTCAAACGCTCTTCAACACCGAAAACAACCCTCTCAGGCTCGCCATGACCAACGATGGCGCAGCAACGATTATCTCGACCGAGAAGGTCTTGCTGAGAATGAGCGCGCCATCGGCAGGCATGCCTCCGTTCCCCACGGCGGCGTTGTCGACCGAGCCGTTCTTTGAGAGGCGCAGAGCCATGTACTTCAACGGCGAAGGGATTGAGATCCTTCACCAGCCCGCGGCGCACTCTGACGGCGACGCGATGGTGTTCTTTCGCCGCTCGGATGTGGTGGTCGCCGGCGAGATTCTCGACACCACGCGATTTCCGGCGATCGACCTCGCCCAGGGCGGAAGCGTGCAGGGGGAAATCGACGCCCTGAACCGACTCATGGAGCTCGCGATTCCTTCGGTGCCGTTCGATTGGCGGGACGACGGCACGGTGGTCATTCCGGCACGCGGCCGCATCTGCGATCAGATCGACGTCGCAGACTACCGCGACATGGTGACTATCGTTCGCGATCGGATTCGGCAGCTCGTCAACGAGGGGAAGACGCTGGCGCAGGTCCAGGCCGCTTCTCCGACGCTGGGGTTCACCAAACGCTACGGCGCGGATTCGGGTCCGTGGACGACGAAGATGTTTGTCGAAGCGGTGTTCAAGAGCCTCACTCAAGAGATCAAGAGATGAAGGCTGGATACGCGCTTCTCGCCGCCACGATCCTCGCACTGCCGCTGCACGTACATGGTCAGGGCCGTGGCGCGCCTCCTCCGCGGACACCCAAAGCGGCTGCGCCGATCGATCTGACCGGCTATTGGGTCGCTGTCGTCACCGAAGACTGGCGCTACCGCATGGTGACGCCAACGAAGGGCGATTACCAAGGCGTCCCGATGACGGCCGAGGCGCGCAGGGTGGCCGAGGCCTGGAAGCCGGAGGCCGACCAGGCCGCCGGTCAACAGTGCAAGTCGTATGGCGCTCCTGCCAGGTGATGCGGGTGCCAGGACGCATCCGCATCACCTGGCAGGACGACAAGACGCTGCGGCTGGATCTGGATGCCGGCACGCAGACGCGGCTCCTCCAATTTGAACCGCCGCAGGTTGGAAAATCAGATCCAAGCTGGCAAGGTGATTCGACGGCTCGATGGGAAACGCTGCCGATTGGTCGCGGTGGGGCTCCGGCGCCAGCAGGCGGATGGCTCAAGGTGACGACGACAAACATGAGAGCCGGGTATTTGCGGAAGAACGAAGAACGGCGTCCCGTATAGCGAGACCGCGGGTCTGACCGAGTACTTTGATCTTGGAACCTTGCCGAACGGCGATCAGGTGCTGGTCGTCACCGCCATCGTGGACGACCCGCGATATCTGACGCAGCCATTCGTCGTGAGCTCGCAGTTCAAAAAACAGGCTGATGCCTCCGGATGGGATCCCACGCCCTGCTCTGCGACGTGGTGAACACGTGCGTTTCTCGACGTTTCTCTCAGGGGAGCGATCGATCATGGACACGCTGAAGCGGTTCTCCACGTGGCCGGCGGTGGTGCTGCTGACCGTCGTGACTGGCACATCGGCGTCCGCCCAATCCGACCTGTCGGGGTCGTGGGTCTCGATCCAGCACGAAGACGCGCTCGAGCGCGGAGCCGGACCCTATCAGGTCGACTACACAGGCCTGCCGCTCAACGAAGAAGGCCGCGCGAAGGCGCTGAGCTACAGCGCGTCGCAGTACTCGATGCTCGAGCGTCAGTGTGCGTTTTGGCCGCCGCACTACATCGTCATGGGCCCGTGGGGCCTGAGGATTTGGCCCGAGCTGGATCCGGTCACCGGCAGAACGATCGCCTGGACCATCGGTCCCTTTGAAGACCGCGGCACGACCACGATCTGGTTGGACGGGCGACGGCATCCATCCGAGAACGCCCGGCACTTACAGGGCGGCTTTACGACCGGCAAATGGGAGGGCCACACGCTGGTCACCACCACCACGCACATGAAGGCCGGGGCGATCCGTCGTAACGGTGCGCCGAGCAGCGATCAGGAAATCATGACGATGCGACTCATCCGGCACGGCGACCTGCTCACCGTGCTCGTCGTCATCGAAGACCCGATCTATTTGACAGAACCGTACATGCTGTCGAAAACCTTCCGGCAGAGCACCGATGTCCCGCCGCTTCTGCCGACGGGCCCGCCATGCACTCCGGCGTTCGAAGGCACGAAGGCAGACGGCAGCGTGCCCCACATCCTGCCGGGCCGGAACACGGCGATCGATGAGCTGATGACGCTGTATCACATCCCCGTGGAGGCGGCGCTGGGGGGCGCGAACACGATGTATCCGGAATACCGCAAGAAGCTGAAGGATGCGTTTGTGCGTCCCGATCGATGTCCCGCCAACTGCGGCCCTGGAGGCCAATAACAGGCCGCGCCTCCGGCCGCGGCCCCGCCCCGCTAGCCATTCGGCTGGACGTGAAGGGCGGGATCGGCCAGATCCGGCTGGTGGCGGAGTAATCCGGTCAGGCCTGCGCTGGGGTCTTGGGCTTAGTCGTGAGGCGCCGGCCGACGTGATCGATGAGCAGCTCGGCCAGCTTGCAGCCGACGCCCCAGGTGGCGGTCGTTTCCTCTGCCGCTTCGGCGTACGCGACGGCAATGACTCTGTCGCCCGTGATGACGGGCAGCGCCACCGCACTTGCGACAGGGCTGTTCGACAACCCGATTGGCGGATCGCCGTCGCCCCGCGTCACCGTGACCGGCTTGCGATCGGCCACCGTGCGTTTCAGTAGAGTGTCGACAGGGGGCGGGATCGCGATCTTGCCGATGTCGGCCGTCTTGCCGAAACCCCGACCGAGCCAGGGCTTGACGCTCGACGTTCCCACTTGAAACACGACCGTCTTGCTGAAGTACTTGTGGACGCACTCGAGCAAGGTCTCAAAGACTTCGGCCGCGGTGGTCGCCCCGTTGATGGACTGCAGGGCCGTTCCAACCCGTTCGAGCAGCACGACGTTGTCGTCCGCCCGTTTCAGATCTTTGCGCAGCCCATCGAGCTCCGCCTTCCCCGCCTCCGACTCTCGACGGGCGAGGTCGAGTTCCGCCGCCAGTCCCATCGCCCGTTTGGCTTCACGTTCGAGGAGCTTGTTCGCTTCGTCCCGGGCCGACAGGAGCTGCTTGCGCTCCTGGTCCAGCGGGCGGAAGCGTTCCTGCAGTTCCTCGAGGCTGGCGGCCCGTGCATCGCGTTCTGAACGCGCGGCCGTCACTTGCTTCTGCGCATCAGCCAGGGTGCTGGAGAGCGCGGCATGGGCTTTCTGCGCCTCGGCGAGACGCGCTTCCAGTTCCTTGCGAGTTCGATCGATGTCGGCTCGGGCCGCCGCCAGCGCAGCCTCAGCCTGGGCTCGTGCCGCCGCCAGTGCGGCCTCGGCCTGCTTCTGAACCTCTTGGCGCACCTGAACGGCTCGGGCTTCCGCCTCTTCGTTGGCAGCACCCGACAGTTCCTGTACGAGACTGTCGAGCACAGAGGTCTGATTAGTGTGAGACAGCGCCTTGTGCAAGGCGCCCGTCCGTGCCTCCACGGCGGCCCGCATGGCGTCGATTTCGGTTTGCGCCGTCTTCGCGAGGGCGTCGATTAGAATCTGCGCCTGCCGGCGCGCGTGCTTCTCAAAGCTCATGGCGGACTATGTAGTATGCAGTAGCATGGCCCAATCCGAGACGCGAGGGTTCGCGAAAATACACACAATCGGCGCACGCGTTTCCAACTGTCGCCGTCCCCTGGCCATCTGCCAGTCGACAATTCTGAATCTGGTGCCCGATTGTGGACCATCGCCGGAGCATCCCGGGCGCCGCAGTCAATTACAGAACTCGTTGACTGCTGGCAACTTACAGGAATCGCCCTAAGTTGGCAGGTGTGTTGCTTCGCTTGCGCACCCGGAGGTCATGATGAAACACCTGATTGGCGCCACAATGGCAGCGCTGCTGCTGGCCGGGACGACGGTCGCCGCGGAACAGCGCGGCAAGCAGAAGGGACAAGACGACGCCAAGCATGCCTCGCGCGGCAACGAGCGCGACGAGCGGACCAACGTGTCGGTGCGCGTCGCGTGGGGCGCGCGCGACGTCGAGGTGATCCGCGCGCATTACGCACCGCAGCGCCGCAGCCTCCCGCCGGGACTCGCGAAGAAGTACGCGCGCACGGGCCAATTGCCACCGGGATGGCAGAAGAAAATGCAGCCCATCCCCGTCGAGGTTGAGCGCAGGCTGCCGCCGCTGCCGGCCGGCTATCGCCGTGGCGTCATCGACGCGCGCGCGGTGATCTACGACTCACGCGGCATGATCATCGACGTCGCTGTGCTGTTCTGATCGCCTGCTCTACTTCAGGCCGTGCTGTTTCTTGAACTCCGGCCACTCTGCCTTTAGTCGAACGAAGGCGTTCTCGTCAGGACAGAGCAGAAACGGATTCGTCTTTCTCTCGATCCCGACGGTCGAGCTCGGACGGACGCCGTAATCGTGTCCGGGCCACACGGTGGCCGAATCCGGAACCGCCTTGAGCAGACGCTGGAGGCTGTCCCACTCGGTGCGGGCATCGACCTCGGTGCTCGTGCCGCCAATTTTTCCGACAAACAACAGATCGCCCGTGATCAACAGCTCGTACGACGGTTCGTACACGACGAGATGATCGGCGGCGTGCCCGGGCACGTGCATGAACCGGAGGCGCACGGCGCCGACCGTCAGCTCTTGCCCATCTCGAAGCGGAACGTCTACAGGTGTGGGTAAAGCGGGATGCCCGGCGACCGGCGCCCCGGTCAGTTCGACCGCCTTGTCATTGCCGTTGATATGGTCCTGATGCCCGTGGGTGTTGATGATGTAGGTCACCCGGAGGTGCTGCTCGGCGGCGCGCGCGACGAGCGTCTCGGGCGTATACGACGGATCGATCAGTACAGCCTGCTTCGCGTCTCGATCCGCGAGCAGGTAGCCAAAGTTCCGGTCGCCTCCCGTTCGAATCTGTTCGAAGACGAGCTGCATCGTGATAGCTTACGACGTTCTGCAGCGAGTCGGCGTTTCCGTTCGCTGGATGATGTCCATGCCAATCAAGAGGATTACCTTCGACGCCGTACGAAAGATCGGCCTCGCGCTGCCACACGTGAGCGAGAGCACCACATACGGGTCGCCGTGCCTCAAGCTGCGTGGGAAGCTGCTGACGTGCCTTGCCGTTCACAAATCGGCCGATCCAGGCTCGCTCGCCGTTCGCATCGATTTCAGTCAGCGCGCGCAGCTCATCGCGGCAGATCCGAACACCTACTACCTGACCGATCACTACGTGGACTATCCCGTTGTGCTCGTGCGGTTGTCTCGCATCCACCTCGACGCGCTACGGGATCTGCTGGGCATGTCGTGGCAGTTTGTGAGCGCGACAGCGCGCAAGGGCAAGCGCACGCTTCGAAGACGAAAGAACTTCTGAGGACGGCTAGGGGCGCACCCACGGCCCCCGGCGGCCGGATCAGAACGAGAAGGTGAAGACGACCATCGCGCCCTTCTCCGTGGGCACGACCTCGATTTCCGGTCCACGGCCGTCGGGAAGCCCGAGGAAGGCGTCGCGGACAAAGGAGCCTAGGAAGTGCCCGAGGGCGGCGCCCGCGAGGACGTCCGAGGGGTAGTGGGCCTGCGCCTCCACCCGCGCCCACGCCGCGGTCCCGGCGGCCGAGTAGGCCCCGACGCGCAGGACCACGCGGAGGGAGTCCCGGATCTCGATCGAGTCCAGGTTCCGCGACAGGAGTGTGGCCGCAAGGAACGCGGCGGAGGCATGCGACGAGGGGAAGGCCCGGTCGTCGCTCGCGTTGGGCCGCGTGCGCCCCGTCACGCTCTTGAGCGCATCGACGGAGAGGGTCGTCGCCCCCGAGGCGGCCCACTCGACGGCGAGGCCCTTCACCTTGGAGACCGCCCAATCCCCGGCCTCGGTGCCGCTGGGGGTGGCCAGGGCCGACCCGATGGCCGCGACGCGCAGCCCCCCGAGAATCGCGGAGCTTGCGGAATCAGCGGCGGCGGCGGATCCAAAGATCGGGTTCCGGCGCCGGGTCCAGTCCGAGATCGTCCGGTCGAATCCTCCCGCACCGGTGACTGCCGCCCCCGCGGCGGGGGCCCAGGTGCCTGGATCGAGGATCGCCCTCTTCGCGGCCCATCCCACGCGCTCCCAGCCGGGGCGCGGCGTCGCGTCCTGCCCCCACGTGCGCCCGCTTGCGAGAGTGCCGCAGCCGGCGAGGAGCAACGCACCCGCGAGCGCGCCAGCCCGAAGCGCGACCATCTGCAACGACATGAGATGGAGACGATTATCGTTGGCCACTCTGTAGCTTCGATTCGCCAGCTTCAACGACCTCCGGCTTGACCAACCCGGAAGACCGGAGGGCACTACTGCCTCTCGTATACCGCGACGTTGGTTGCCATTTGACCCAGCGCGTTCTTGCCCGTCGTCGTCGTCGTTCGTATCTTGCCGTCAGGTGAGACGACCGTTCGAGCCATGCTCGTCACGGTGCCATCCCGCTTCACGATCGATGCATAGGTGTGATCGTCAATGCGCGTCAACGCCCACGTAACCTTGGCGTTTCCAAGAGCAGTACCGGTGACCGGATAGTCCCTGCCATTGAATCTCACCGTCGCCTCGACGTGAGTTGGTTGGCCCTGCGCATCGATGGTATCCTGCGATACCTTCCAAGCATCTTCCGACGGTTCCAGCCTGCTGACGGCACTCCTGGGCGCGGGGCCGAGGGCATATCTGGACTTCGCAAGATTCAACTTCCACGTACCCGCCCAGGCGTCAACTGCCTGCGCCGACAGGCCGGCCAACGTCGCGATACCAGCAAGCGCGGTTGTCAGAACCCACGCGCGGCAATGTGACCCCATGCGTCCTCCATCTAGTGAGGCCCAATTATGGCACGCGCGAGAAAGGGCTAGCGGTTGCCGCTTGCGCATTCAGTTGCGACTATTGCTCGTCAATTACGTTGACTTCAGACGGCAAATCGCTACCCTTGACGCTACCCGCGAGTAAGGAGGGTTCATGCGTACACCGCTGCCGTTCGTCATGCTGTTGTTCCTCGGGCTCTGCGCCGCCGGTGCAATTCACGCGCAGATCAGCAATCCGATCCCCTCACCGGTCGTGAAACGTGGCCTGAGCGTCGAGATCAGAGAAGTAGCGCGTCTGCCGGAGACGCGCGGGCTGCGCCCCGCCGATCAAGACGTGACGCCGGCCGGCTGGGCGCGTGTCAGCTACGTCCGCGACCTTCCCGACGGCCGACGGTTCGCAAACGACTCGCGCGGGTTTCTGTACTTGCTCGATCGCAATAACCAGCCCTCGGTGTACGCGAACGTCGGCGCCGCCTTCCCGTTCGCCGTCTACAACAGGCTGGAGAGCGGCTTCATCGGATTCGACTTCCACCCGGAATTCGCGCAGAACGGGTTGTTCTATACGGTGCACGGCGAACGCGAGATGGGCAACCCCGCGACGCCGCACTTCATCCCACCGGGGTTCACACGAGCTGATGTGACCTACCACAACGTCATCACGGAGTGGCGCACCCCGAACCCGGCGGCGAACACTTTCGAGGGCACCAGGCGTGAACTGCTCCGCGTGGCCCACGTGGTCGCCAACCTCACCCACCCCTTCGGCCATCTCGAGTTCAACCCGACGTCGAAGCCCGGCGCCCCCGATTACGGCCTGCTTTACACAAGCGGCAGCGACTTGGGATTCAGCAACGGCGGGGGACCGCATGCGAGCAATCCCGGCCAGACGCAGCGCCTCGACACGGTCATCGGCGCCATTCTGCGCATCGATCCACGCAGTCCGTCTGTCTCTGGCGGAATGAAAGGGCTCGGCGACTACACGATTCCGCCGGTCAACAAGTTCGCCGCGGACGGTGATCCGAGGACGCTCGGCGAGATCTACGCGTACGGATTCCGGAACGCCCACAGGCTTTCCTGGGATCTCACCGACGGGACGCTGTTCGCGTCGGACATCGGGATGAACAACATCGAGGAGATCAACATCGTTCACAACGGCAACAACTACGGCTGGATGAAGCGCGAGGGGCTGTTCGAGAACGGCGTGACGAGACCCGGCGGCGCGCTCAACCAGCTGTTCCCGCTGCCAGCGGAGATCCTGGACGGGCGAGTGAAGGACGAGTTCACCTATCCGGTCGCGATGTATGACCACAACGACGGGCAGGCCGTGACGGGTGGATTTGCCTACTACGGCCAGATTACCGCGCTCCGCGGAAAGTTCATCTTTGGCGACATCGTTCGTGGACGCCTCTTCGTGGCCGACCTCGCCGAGATGAAGAAGGCTGATGACGGGATTCCACAGACGGTGGCGCCCGTTGAAGAACTCCAGCTGTACGTGCGTGACCAGGGCGGCAACCGGACGTATGTGACGTTGCGGGAGCTCATCGAAGGCGCCAACGGCGCGACCGTCACCCGGGCTGACCTGCATATCAGCCGCAGCCGCGGCGGGGAGCTCTTCATCACGTCGAGGCAGGACGGTTGGATCAGAATGCTCGTCCCATGACGATGTAGAAATCGGTGAACGCCACCCAGACGAGGCTGAACCAGGCGAATGCCATGTGCCGCTCGTTCAGCCAGGTCGACCCCTCCCATGGTCGATAGCGCCTGCAACTGCGGAATCTGCTTCCGGCCACACTGGATACGGTGGCCAGAGAGAGGAGTTCTCGGTATACTCCGCGAATGCGCCTGATATTCACTGCCATCGTCGCGTGCGCGCTGGCGACGCCAGCCGCCTCCCAGTCGCTCTCGATCTCGCTTCCCGAGGGCCACGAGTTCACGAGCCCGGATCGTCAGCCATTCTCTTTGTCGCCGGACGGCACTCGCGTGGTCTACCTCGCCAGGGCCACAGTGTTCGTGAAGATGCTCAGAGGCGGCGAGCCGATCCTCGTCCAGGGGCCTCTCCAGGGACGTGGCAAGACGAATCCGATCTTCTCCCCGGACGGCCAGTCGATCCTCTACTGGGCCTCAGACGATGCCGTGTTGCAGCGCGTTCCAGTCAACGGTGGCACGCCCGTCACCATCGCGGCAGTCGACAACCCTCTCGGCCTGAGTTGGGGAGCGGACGGGCAGGTGCTCGTCGGCGCCGGCACGAAGGGCGTGCTCAGAGTGTCCGCCAACGGTGGAGCCGTGGACACGATTGTGAAGATGAGCACCGGCGAAGCTGCGCGCGCGCCTCAGATGCTGCCCGGCGGCGATGCGGTGCTGTTCACCCTTGCCGAGGGGACGCCCGCCAACTGGAACCAGCCGCGCATCGTCGTGCAGTCCATCAGGACGGGCCAGCGGACCACGGTTACTGCCGGCCGTGACGCGCGGTATCTGCCGAGCGGCCATCTCGTGTATGTCGCCGGCGCCACGCTCATGGCCACCGCCTTCGACCCGCGCACCGTCACCATGACCGGCCAGCCCGTCGCGATTGCCGAAGGCGTGCAGACGACGGGCGCAACAGGCGCGGCGCTGTTCAGCGCGGCGGCGAACGGCTCGCTGGCCTTCGTCGGCACGGGTGCCGTGCCGATTCAGTTGGCGCTTGTCGGGCTCGACGGTTCACGGAAGGTGCTCGGTACCGTGCCCGCCGGGACGACCGCGCCGCGGATCTCTGCCGACAGCCAGAAGGTGACCTTCGCTGCGGCCGGGGATATCTACGTCGCCGACATGTCCAACGTGAACGGCGCTCGCAAGGTGATCTCTGGCGGCACGTTCCCGCTGTTCAGCCCGGATGGGCAGTGGCTGGCGTTCGGGTCGCTCGGGACTGCGCGCGAGCGCGGCGAAGAACGGCTCTTCATGCAGCGCGCCGATGGCTCGGGCGAAGCCGAGCTGGTCGTCAAGCCGGGCCGCGCGCCCGAGCACTGGCTCACGGGCGACCAAGGGTTTACCTTCATCACGCACCGAGGCGGCGCCAACAACTACGACCTGTGGGCCTACTCGTCTGAGAAGAAGGAAGTCGAGCCGCTTGTGGTGATCAACGAGAGCGCGCAGCTCAGCAGCTCCCTCTCGCCAGACAAGAAATGGTTCGCCTACATGTCGAGCGAGTCGGGAGACTGGCAGATCTACGTGCAGCCATATCCGACGACCGGAGTGAAGTACCAGGTCACCATGCGAGGCGGGCGGTCCCCGATGTGGGCAGCGGGGGGGCGGCTCGTCTTTGACAATGACGGCCGCATGTTCTCCGTGTCGGCGCAGATGGGGGCCCAGCCGAGCTTCGGCACGCCCGTGGAGCTACCGGTGACCGGCTACATCCAGCCGCTGCTCCGCCGGAACTGGGACATCACGCCGGATGGCACGCAGCTGCTGATGCTCTTCCGCCCTGGCCCGCGGATCGACGTGCTGTCCGATTGGACCAACAGAGTTCCCGCGCCGAGCGCCCGCTGAGGCCTGGGCCGCATGCACCCTTGTGCGGCGGGAGCCGCAAGTGTTTCGACGCGGTTTCGACGAGAATCTGTTGGCGCACACACAGTCGCCCTCGAAGAAACGTTCTGCGCGCTCGGCCGTATTCCGCTCGATGGGCTTCATCCTGTTGGTTGGACGCGCCGACTGGTTCGGCCCTGAACGCCGCAGTTCTCATGGGACGACCCGCGGGCACGATCCCGCCAGCTGTCAGTGAGCATTTCGGAGACGGTGGTCGATCGATAACTCGGGCGGCTCTTGCGGTCACACCATCTTGCCAACGATTTTGCCCATTTCGTCAGCCGAAAATGCCCGGAGCGACTGCGTGTGGAGATTCCCGAGCGCGCCCGCGCTCAGGAGGAGCGCTGTCAGCGTGGCGTCGTCCGGCGCGTCGACCACCGTCATCACATCGAACTGCCCCAACGTCCAGTAGAGATCTTTGACCGTTACCCCGGCCTTCTTCGCCATGGCTTTGAATGCCTCGGCCCGCTTGGTTGTGTCCTTCACGCCGCGGATCCCCTGATCGGTGAACTTTCCGAGCACAATGTAGGTTGCCATCTCTGCCTCCCTTCACAACTACTGCACAGCCGTCAAAGTCAAGAACTCAACGAGAGTATAGAGCGTCGTCATGCTGATGTGTTCGATTGTCCAGGAGTTCGAAGGTCGTTGGCAAGGTGCTCAGCAGGTTGCTGAAGACGCCGTCTAAACGCTGCGGCGCTTATCGAGGGGAATCCTGCTGTAGTGAGGCGGAAGTGTCTACTCTATCGAGGACACTTCCCGCGTCGGCTCCAGCGCGGCGTTAACCGTTCACCCTCGAATGAGCCCGCGCCAGACTCAACCCTCGCGCGTTGGATGCCGTGGCGGATTGTCCCCTAAAGCGGCGCGACGGCGATCGATCGCGGGACCCGATGACGGTGACGTCCGGCCCGGCGGTCGAAACGAGTGATGCCGTTCGTACCCTCTCCCTCGTCGACCGAACGCTGGGCCAAGCGCTCGCCCACGTGGCGGCGACGCCGCGCCGCTGTCGGTCGGCCGATCACTTCGCCTGAATCGACCTGAGATATGCGACGACGTTGTCGATCCGCGCCTGGGCAATCGTGTCCGAGGGGTCGAGTGACTGGAAGATCGGTCCCCAGACAGGCATCTCCGATGATCCGTGCGCCTGCGCGTCCGACCGACCCGCGGTGATGAAGCGTGTTACACGCTCGGCCGGAAACTGTCCACGGTTATTGGCGGCCAGCTTCGTCAGATCCGCGGGCGGTGTCTTGAGGGCGGAGGCGGCGGGCCCCTTGCCGCGTGCGTCACGTCCGTGACACGTGGCGCAGTAATATCTGAAGATGTCGGGTCCGGACAACGACGGCATCACGAGGGTCGGCGTAATGTTGACGGATTGAGGTTGGCCGGCAGTTGCCGCGGTCGCGAAGAGCAACGCAATACCCAATAATCGCATCGTCATGGAACGACTCCTTGTACAGCTGCTCGGTAGAGAAAAAGGGCACCGCACGCGCATCGGAACCGCTCGCACACGGCGGCTGCAGTCTACCGCGCGGGCGGCGTCGCCACAATCACCTACAAGTCGTTTCGCCACTGCCAATCGGCGTGGGCCGATATCCTTGGACATGCTGGAGCCGGCGCTCGCGCGCGCCGCTGCGCACGGCTTTTTCATCATCCACTTGGGCAACGGCAAGGCGGCCTTCGCCGCGCTCTCGAACCACCGCGACGTGGATCTCCAGATCGCCTATCTCGCAGAGTGGGCATAGAACACACCAGGTGCAGACGCAGTCATGAGCACGGTACTCTCGAAAGACGGCACCGCGATCGCGTTCGATCGGTCGGGCAAGGGACCGGCGATCGTCCTGGTGGACGGAGCGCTCTGCCATCGATCGTCGGGACCGAGCAGGCCGCTCGCTGCACTCCTGACGCTGCACTTCACCGTGTTCACCTACGACCGTCGTGGTCGAGGTGAGAGCGGCGACACAGCGCCTTATGCGGTCGAGCGCGAGGTCGAAGACCTCGAAGCCCTCATCAAGGAAGCCGGTGGATCGGCGTTCGTGTACGGCATCTCCTCCGGTGCGGCCCTTGCCCTCGAGGCGGCACGTCGCGGGCTCGCGATCGAGAAGCTGGCGCTCTACGAGGCGCCGTTCATCGTCGACGACAGTCGTCTTTCACTTCCGAAAGACTACGTGGCACAGCTCAACGAGCTGATCGCCGCGGATCGTCGAGCTGACGCGGTCAGGCTTTTCATGAGCGTCGTGGGCGTGCCGACCGTGTTCGTCACCATGATGCGAGTGACGCCAGCGTGGTCGAGACTCAAGTCTGTTGCGCACACGCTCGTCTACGACACGCTCATCGTGCAAGACAACCAGAGAGGCAGGCCACTGCCGGCCGCGCGCTGGGCCTCAGTCACGGCGCCCACGCTCGTGGTGGTTGGCGGGGAGAGCCCCCCGTGGATGCGCAACGCCTCGCACGCGCTGGCAGACGTGCTCCCGAACGCGACGCATCACGCCTTGGAGGGCGAAACGCACATGGTCAGGCCGACGGCTCTCGCTCCGGTGCTGGTCGAGTTCTTCGCGTGCTGAAGAAAGGCCACCACTCGGTCTATGTCGTCTATCTGCGCAACCCCAAGGGCGACGGCAAGGCCGGCTACTACGTCGGCACGACCGGACTCTCCCCCGCTGGCGAACAGTCTGCGTAAGCGGGGGTACGTGGTGTTCGGCGGACACTAGGCGACTTTTGGCAGACGTGACGCGGAACGCTCCTGAGGATACGATGACGGTGCCACTGAAGCTCGGCATCCTTCCATAGCGAGGCTGACACCTATGAAGCGCATTCGCCACGTTCTCTGTGCGTCGGATTTCTCAAGTGCATCGCGTCGCGCCTTTGCCACAGCGGTCACCATGGCACAGTCGCTCGACGCGAAGCTGACGATCGGATATGTGATTCGGCCACTCATCGTGACGGCACCCGAGCAGTACCTCGATGCCGTGACGGTCGATCAACTGCGCAAGGAGGAGCGGCGATGGAGCGCACGACAACTCGAGAAACTGGCCGACAGCGCCAAGAAGGCGGGCGTCAGAGCGGCCACGCTGCTTCGGGACGGCGATCCCAGTGAACAGATCGTCCGTGCCAGCCGATCGACGCGAGCCGATATCATCGTGCTCGGCACACACGGGCGGCGGGGATTGTCAAAATTCTTCCTCGGCAGTGTGGCGGCGCGCGTCGTCGCGACAGCGCCGTGCCCGGTCGTGACAGTCCGAGGGAAATAAGGCAGGACAGGCCGATCCCCGATCAGCACAACTGATCGGGGACGCCTAGATCGCTCAGACCTTACCAGCGAGGTTCGCGACGAGGGCGGTGACTTCCGCCGCCGCCGGAGCCGGCGCCCGCGTACTCCGGCTTCGGGCGCGCCTCATTCACGGTGAGTGCGCGGCCGCCCAGCTGATGCCCGTTCAGCTTCGCAGCGGCCGTCTGTGCTTCCTCGTCTGTGGTCATTTCCACAAACGCAAAGCCCCGAGCTCGACCGGTCGCCATGTCGCGCATGACGCGCACCGAATCGACGGAACCGAAGGGTCCGAACAGCTCTTGCAGCTCGGTCTCACCGATCTCGTATGGGAGATTTCCAACGTACAACTTCCGACTCATACTCTCTACTCCTTGCGCGCTCGTTCCGAGCACGGTCCGCGACCTTCAAAGGCCACGGACGCTTGAGGAAACTCTCCTGAGTGGACTATCCACTCATGCTCGGCGATCACGCAATTGAGGAGCGAGGCAGGAACGGCTGGATCGACTCTCGAAGGCGGAACTAAGCAGTAGGACCGGTGTCCGCCATTCGCTCCAAGACACTATACTGCTGTGACCGTGGTCAGTCAGTCGTACCGATCGGCACGCCGCGTCGTGCTCGTGGGCATCGCCGTCAGCGGCATGCTCTCATGCAGCAACATCATCATCGGCCTTCTGGCGCACTCCATCTCCGTGGTGGCAACGGGGTTCGAGTTTGCCGGCGATACGCTCGCATCGAGCATCGTCTTGATTGGGATGAGGGTGGCGGCTCGGCCGGCTGACGAAGATCACCCGTACGGGCACGGGCGATTCGAGACGCTCTCGGCGTTCGTGGTCGGCGTGGTCCTCGCTGCAGGCGGCGTGATGATCTGTTACCAGTCCTTGCAGGCCATTGGCGAGCCGCACGCGCCCCCCGGCGCGAGCGCCGCCGTGGCGCTCGTCGGCGCGATCGTGCTGCGCACCATCATGTCGTCGGTGAAGTTCCGTGTGGGCCGCCGGCTTCGCAGCTCGGCCCTGGTCGCCGACGCGTGGAATGACGCGGTCGATATTCTGTCGGCGCTCGCCGCCCTGACCGCCGTCGGGCTCGCGACCTACGATCCCGGCCGGTTCCTGGCCGCCGATCACTACGGCGGGTTCGTCGTCGGCATCGTGGTCGTCATCACCGGCATCCGCGTCGTGCGCGACGCGTCGCTCGAGCTCGCAGACACCATGCCGGCGCCGGAGCTGACCGAAGAGATTCTGCGGGTCGCGAGATCGGTGGCGGGCGTGCAGGGTGTCGACAAAGTGTTCGCCCGAAAGACCGGCCTGCAGTATCACATCGATCTGCACATCGAAGTGGATCCGGCGCTGACGGTCGCCGCGTCCCACGCGATTGCCGGGCACGTGCGGGCGACCCTCAAGCGCGACCTGCCGTGGGTGGCCGACGTCCTGGTGCACGTTGAACCAGCAGTCGGCTCGGGATAGGCGGCCCCTGGTCTACTCCGAGCCGTCGGCGCGGGTCACGGCCACCGCACGCTCGTCACCACGGCCTGAAACTCGAACACGCCAGGGATTGCAGCAGACTTCGCAGTCCTGGACGAAGCTGCCTGTCATGTCGGGCTCAAGGTAGATCTCGAGCTGTTCGCCACAGTACGGACACACGACCAGGAATTCGGCTTTCATCAAGAGGCTCCGCGCACTCAGAGGCTTCGCGCGAGACGGAACCCAAAGTCGTTGTAGCGAAAAGAGGGATCGAGCTTGCCGCGCAGGGTGACGCGGCACATCGTGCGCGCGTGACGCCACGATCCGCCCCGCGAGGCGCGCCGCACGCCGTGGTCGGGGCCGGCAGGATTCCGCTCCGGCGACTGGCTGTAATAATCCTTTAATGTTTCCTATCGTCAAGGCATGAGAACAGTTGGGTGACGGCTTACCTCATCTTTTCCACTCTGGTATCCGAATGGCGACTTGAAGGCTTGCCAGTATCGAGACAACAGCTAGATGGCGCTCCAGCCGCCGTCGACCACCAGCGCACTGCCGGTGACGAAGCGCGACTCGTCAGAAGCCAGGAAGAGAGCCGCATCGGCAATGTCCACCGGCTCGGCCTGGTAGTCATCGTGGCGTATTCGCAGTGGCGTTGCAGCCCGGAATTTGTCGGATATCTCTTTGATACGGTGTAACGGCGCGGCCAATGCCGTCTTGGTCGAGCCCGGACAGAGCACGTTGATATTGACTCCGCTCGAGCCATACTCGACAGCAAGCGCCCGGATCATATTGATCACTGCCGCCTTGGCAGTGCAGTAGCTGGCCAGTCCGGCCACTCCCACCATGCCGAAGTTCGACGAGACGGCGACGACCTTCCCATAGCGGGCAGGCACGAAGTGACGGAGCGCCGCCTGGACGCAGCTGAAAATACCGCGCACATTGACGGCCATGCATCGATCGAAATCTTCGATCTTGACCTCCCGCGAATCCCCCATCGGGCCGATTGCGCCCGCTGAACACGCCATGATGTGAAGGGCGCCGTAACGCTCGACGACAGCGTCAACGGCCCGGTCGACGGCCGGCGCATCGCACACGTCGAGCGACAGGAACTCCGCCTTCCCGCCTTCCTTGCGAATCAGTTCGTGGGTCGGATCGCCGCCCTCGTACGGGTTGGGTTGGCGCGAAACGACCATGACCGTTGCGCCTTCCCGGGCATAACGAAGCGCCATCGCGCGGCCGATTCCCGATGTTGCCCCGGTGACAAAGGCGACCTTGCCGGCCAGCCGGACCGATCCGTTTGATGCGGTCATACCACAATCTCCCCATCAATCCGAGATTGCGAGCGCTGAAATTTCATGCCGGAAGCCTTCAAACCATAACCCCGTCATCGACGGGAAGCTGAATGCCGGCGGCGCGCTCATGTCGAAAAAGTCCTTGGCGACGTTCATCACCACGTCCCAATGGCGCACGTCCTTCTGAAATGCGGTGATCTCCGCCACATGTCCCATCGTCAATCCGAAGCCTTCAAGTGTCTCGCGCATCGCTTCAAAGATGAAACGTACCTGGCCTGGAGAATCGCCGACAAACATCGGCGAGCCGTCCGAAGCCGACGCGACCTGTCCCGCGACGCAGACAAGTGTGCCATGGCCTTTCTTGGCAGCGCCGGCAATCGGGTAGATGTCTTTCCACCAGATCGAATCCGGTGTGCTGCCGACGCGTCCGCCCGGGGTAAGGTCGGCAATCGATGTGTAGGCCGCCAACATATCCGTCTTCAACAGACCGGCTGCACCGACGTGGCTCGTGACCGCAGCTTCGTTGCAATGGATCGTTCCCATGACATCGGGCATGTACACTTTTTCGAACGTCGCAGGGCCACCCCGGATATCGAGATGGAACGATGTGAAGTCCAGAAGGTCGGTCACCTTCCCGCCCGCTTGGCCAACCACCTCCAGCATCCGCTGGTAGCACACCCTTGCCTGCTCGACATGGTCCAGCGGATGCGCACAGTTGCCATCGCGGTCTGCTGCGGTCTGACCCGATATGAAGACGAGAGAGCCTTTCTTGCAGGCCGATGAAACCGGATATTTCTTCAGCCAGGCCTGCGAGTCCGGCAGGAAGCACTGCCTTGGTTCCTTGCCCAGATGAGCAATCGCGCGAATCATCAGCCGTGCGCCGCGATGTTGACAGCCGAGATAGCCAACGGGCGTCCAGGCCGGATATTCACTTGGAAAGTACTCGCGGCCGATGTTGAAGACCGTTTCAATGTCGCGAACGTCCGTGTGGAAGGAGACGAGGGCCAGGATGTCACGTAAGCTTCCTCCCGCCTGCTCGAGGATATCCCTCAAGCGCTTGAACAACGCGTGCGCCTGCGCTTCGAGATCGCCCGTGATCACTCCATTCGCATCGAGCGCCACCTGGCCCCCAGTGAACAGGAGGTCGCCGACATGCACAACCGGAGACACCGGTGCGCCGTCGCGCGCAGTGTCGGAGCGAAGGATCTGTCGAACCGACTGTGATTGCTTGCTCATCAGTGTGTTCCTCGTCAAATTCCGCCTGGACACCGACCCCATCCAAACCCGTCCGATTTCCCGCGAAGGATTACTGTCTCGCGAACTGGCGACCTGTTGTCTGTTGTCTGGCCGGGGGGGCAGATCTGAGAACGTTCCGTTAACCCAGGAACCCCTCTAATGTTTCCTCATAGGTGATCACTTAACGGCCAGCACGATTGTGAGGCCGGCGCGCAATCGGCCCGTGCCCATGGTGAACCAGCCGCCTGCGATCGGCGCGAACGCGGAGGTGAGCACCGAAGAGCCCGAGTCGGCCACCGCGCGATCATAGTTCAGAAGGCAACGACGCTGACGACGTTGAGCCTGTAGAAGAGCCCTTCGAGGAAACGACCGTTTTCGACGAGCGGCAGGAGCGGGACGGAAGTAACCGAGACGACTTGCAGGTCGGCAGGACGTCCGCTCATCCAGTCGTACAGCTCAATCTGCTGACTTGGTGTCAACGCGGCGACATCCCCCAGCAGCAACGTGCCGCTCCGCTGCGAGGGCAAGTACCGGCCGACGGGCAGCAGACGGGCGCACACCGGCCGCGCGCACAAGCCCGTCAAAGATGTCACGACCGACTCGATCTCAACGCCACGACAGAGAACGAGAAGGTTTGGCCGTCGCTCTTGGGAGAGCAGGGATCGCAGCCATTTGGCTTCGGAAAACGAGACGCCATCGGACGGACGCACCACGGTCATTTGAACGGATCTCGCCCTCAGACGTGCCCAACGGCGTCATCCCCCCCACCAGCGAGGGATCCGACGGGTGTCGGGTCGCCTACACACGAGGTATTAACGACGTTCGGACGCAAACCGAACAGGCTGGGGGATCCCCTAGGGCTTGGGCGCGCGGCTCGTGCGGAGATAGTGGGGACTGTATTGCAGGCCGTACTGGGTCGTCAGCTTGGTGGTGGCTTTCTGGCGTTTGAATTCCTCGCTGGCCAGACGGATCGCCTCCTGCTCTTCGGCGGTGCATTCGCGCATGGTGATCTCTTCGCGCGGGACGAAGACCACCTGTCCAATCGGCAGGCTGTGCGATCCCGAAATCCCCTCTCCCGGCTGCAGGACGTAGCGGAATTCCGACTGGTGCGGATACCAATCGGTCTCGACGCGGATGACGAGCATCGGCGCAATCGGCCGCTCGATCATGTTGAAGATCGGGGTGTACACGGTGTCCCAGCCAGGCGGGGTCTGAAAGTTCCACGCGCCGCGCAGCGAGATGGCTCCCGCCGGCGTGTTGAGGTCCTCGGGCACGACGAAGGTCCGCGCCATCTGCAGCGCGTTTTCCCGCGTCGTCGTCTCTTCGCGGGTCAGGAATTTGACTTCTTCCTTGAATTTGCCGACGCCGCCCACTGGAAGGATGTAGGTGACGGAAAGGATCGGCTCCCACTTCCCTCCCGTGGGATTCACGTAATAGATCAGCCGGTACTGTCCCTCGCCGTGATACTCGATGTGAAACGATTCGTTCGCCACGAGCGGGGGATAGACCATGAACCCGAGCGCGCTCCCGGCCTCGAGGACGGGACAATGGCGGGCGTGCTGCGGCAGGAGCGGCCGCTGAGCCTCGCGGCGTGGCTTGAGACCGACGCCGGGGCGAGTTGAGTTGGGAAAGAGTCGAACTTCCATGCGCGTATCTTAGCCGGGAATGTCATCCCCGGTGCTAGACTCCGTTGATGGGATCCACGATCCAGCCAATACCGCCGCCGCGTTCGCGCAAGAAAATCCTGCTCGTGTACCCGAAGTTCCCGGTGTCGTTCTGGAGCTTCGGCTTCATCAGGCACATCGGGGGCTTCACGGCCGTGATGCCCCCGCTCGGACTGGCCATCCTCGGGGCGCTGACTCCTCCGGAACTCGACGTCGACATCGTGGACGAGAACGTCGAGCCCATCGACTTTGACGCCGACTGCGATCTCGTCGCGCTGTCCGCGATGGCGATCCAGGAGACGCGCCTCTTCGAGATCGCGGACGCGTTCAGGCGGCGCGGCAAGCTGGTCTGCATGGGCGGCCCGATTTGCAACGTCGTGCCGGAGCGATGCCGCCCGCACTGCGATGTGCTGTTCGAGGGCGAGGGCGAGTACACGTGGAAGCAGTTCCTGGCCGAGTGGCAGCGCGGCACGCACTCGGACCGCTACGTGCAGACAGACAAGATCGACATGCGGGACAGCCCCGCCCCGCGGATTGAGCTGCTCAAGATCGACCGGTACCGCCTGGGATGCGTGCAGACCACGCGGGGCTGTCCGTTCAAGTGCGAGTTCTGCGACATCATCGTCACCTACGGCCGGAAGGTGCGCGCGAAGCCGGTCGAGGCCGTCATCCTCGAACTGGAGCGTTGGGCCAGCCGCGGAGTGGATTTCGTGACGCTGGCCGACGACAACCTGGTAGGCGATCGCGCCTATTGCCGCAAGATGCTACAGGCGGTCGGCGACTGGAACCGGGCGCGCGACGTGCCCATCAGTCTGTACGCGGAGATGTCGGTCGATGCCGTGCGCGACCCCGAGCTGCTCGACCTGTGCCGCCACGCGAACATCACCGAGATGTTCCTCGGCATTGAAACGCCACGCAAGGCCGGGTTGCGGGAAACCTTGAAGATGCAGAACGTCGCGACGGATCTGGTGACGACGGTGAAGACCATCCAGAGTTACGGCATGGTGACCGTCGCCGGCATGATCGTCGGATTCGACAGCGACGATCGCGAGATCTTCGAAGATCAATACGCCTTTCTTCAAGAGGCCGGCATCCCGATTGTCATGCTGGGCCTGCTGCAGGCGATTCCCCGCACCCCGCTCTACGAGCGCCTTGAGAAAGCCGGGCGCCTCCGCTCTCCGGCGCAAGGGAACAACACGCTCTCATTCACCAACATCGAGCCGGTCTGCATGAGGTACGAGGACCTCGTGAACGGCTACCGCACGCTCTTCACCAGGCTCTACACGCTCGAGGCGATCGGCGATCGCTGGCTCGCGAACGTCGACCAATGGCGGAGCGTGCCGACGCGTCCGTGGATCCAGAAGCCGATGGGCCGGTTTCGGCCGTTCATGCTCCTCCAGACGCTCCTCATCCTGAAATGGTACGTCGCCAGACCGTCCCGCTTCGCGTTCTTCTGTCGGATGATCGCCGGCACGCTGGTCAGGCTGCCTCGTGCCGTCCCCCAGACGTTCAGCTATCTCGCGTACTTCATCCATCTCAGAGAGTACGCGGAGAAGGTCGTCGCCAAGGAATGGAGGTTCAGTTATTTCCTCGGCGACGTCGACACGTCTCGCAACCAGTTCGGTGAGGGCGGTGCCATCAACATGGTGAAGAAAGAGGCGGCGGGCGGCCCCAAGGCCGCGGCCTGAGACCGGGCCGGATTCCAGATCTCACACCAGACACACTCGCCGTGACAGCCAGACGCTTCGTCATGACGCCCGTCGGCTCGGCCGGCGACGTCCATCCCTTCGTCGGCCTCGGCCGGGCGCTCCGCGCCCGCGGCCACGAAGTGGTCATCGTCACCGGCGAGACCTTTGAGACGCTCGTCCGCCGGGCCGGCTTGAGCTTTCACGCGACCCATTCGGTGGAAGAGTTCGACCGGATTTCGAAAGATCCTGATCTTTGGCACCCGCGCCGCGGATTGCGGGTCGTCCTGGGACAGGTCGCATCGGCGCTCCAGCTCGGCTACGAGCGCATCAACGACGTGTACGAGCCCGGACGTACGGTACTCGTCGGCCATTCCATCAGCTTCTTCACGCGCATCTTCGAGGAGAAGCACAACGTCCCTGCCGCCACCGTGCACCTGGCGCCGTCGATCTTTCGATCGGATCATGTTCAGCCAGCCATTGCTCCAGGCTTCCATATCTCCCGTGCGCCGCGATGGACGAAGCGGAGCTTCTGGTGGGCAATCGATCGCGTGTTGATCGACCCGCTGATCGCGCCGCACTTGAACCGATTCCGGCACGAACTGGGCCTGCCGCCGGTGACCCGGGTGATGCGCGACTGGATGCACTCGCCACGCCGCATCATCGGCCTGTTCCCTGAGTGGTTCGGGCCTCCACAGCCTGACTGGCCAGCGGCACTGCGACTGACGGGCTTCCCGCTCTACGACGAGTCCGACCAGCAGCAGATCTCGCCGAGGCTCGGACAGTTTCTCGACAAGGGCACGCCGCCCATCGTCTTCACGCCCGGCTCGGCGCACCAGGCGGCCGGGGCCTTTTTCCGCGCGGCAGTCGACGCCTGCGATCACCTCGGGCGACGTGGTCTCCTGCTCACTCGGCATGTCGAGCAGCTGCCCGAACTACCTGCATCCGTGCACCACGAGCCGTACGCGCCGTTGTCGCTCGTGTTGCCACGATGCACGGCGCTCGTCCACCACGGCGGCATCGGGACCTCGGCGCAAGGCCTCGCGGCCGGCGTGCCGCAGTTGACGATGCCAATGGGGTTCGATCAGCCGGACAATGCCACCCGGTTGTTCCGGCTCGGCGTGGGGCGCTGGGTGATGCCATCGAGGTTTCGGGGGAAGACGGTCGCAGCCGCGCTAGGTGAACTCCTCGACGATCCACGGGTCGCTGCCGCCTGTGCGCGCTGGTCGACGCAGGTCAAGACAAGCGCTGCGATCGACCGGACGTGCGATCTGCTGGAGGAGCGTGCAATCTGAAGTCCGGCGCCCTCCAGTGGATCCATGGCCCTTTCCTGGTGTCCGACTGGCACCAACTCCGGATCAAATCGAAACGCCCTACAGGCCGGGCGGCTGGACGGTGCGACAGGTCGTCCACCACGTGCCCGACAGCCATCTCCACGCCTACGCGCGCTTCAAGCTGGCGCTGACCGAGCATGAACCGACGATTAAGCCCTACGACGAAGCGAAGTGGGCCGAACTGCCGGACACACAGACCGTGTCCCCCGAGGTGTCGCTGACACTCCTCGAGGCGCTCCACCAACGTTGGGTCGCCTTGCTGCGCTCGTTGTCCCCCGCGGACTATCGCCGGACGTTTCGGCATCCCGATCGCGGGCGCGTCCTGACGCTCGACGAGGTACTGGGCATCTACGCATGGCACGGTCGCCACCACGTCGCACACATCACTGCACTGCGACAGCGCCAAGGGTGGTAGTGGCGATGCCATTTCTCACTCGCCTGATCGTCAACGCAGCGGCGTTGTGGGTCGCGACGAGGGTCGTGTCGGGCGTCACGTACACGGGCGACTGGCTGCCATTTCTGGGCGTCGCAGCGGTGTTCGGCGTCGTCAACGCCTTCATCCGGCCCGTCGCAAAGATCCTCACCTTCCCGCTCATCATCGTCACGCTCGGCATCTTTGCGCTCGTCGTCAACGGCCTGATGCTGTGGCTGACCAGCTCGCTCGCCGCGGGGCTCGGCCTGGGCTTCCACGTCGGTGGTTTCTGGTCGGCGTTCTGGGGCGCGCTCGTCGTAAGCATCGTCAGCACGATCCTTTCTCTCCTCGTGGCCGGGCGTTCTGATAAGGTAGAGCCTTGAGGGCCCCTTATGTTGATTAAACGCCCGGCCGACATCCCGAGCTCCGAGATTACCGACCGGAGGGTCTACGTCAACCGGCGCACGTTCATCCGCGCCGCGGCGGCCGCAGCCGCGGCGGCCGGGACCGCGGGTGTGCTGGGCTGCGGTGGGGCCGACACGGGGACGCCGCAGCCGGCGACCAAGCCCACGACCTCGCCCGCGAGCGGGTTCGCCGACGTCACAGAGAGCGCGTTCAGCACCACCGAGCCGGTGAATACGTTGGAGCAGGTCAGCACCTACAACAACTACTACGAGTTCGGCACCGACAAGAGCTCGCCGGCGAGGTACGCGAAGCTGCTCAGGACAGCACCCTGGTCGGTCGCGGTCGAAGGCGAATGCGCCAAGCCGGCCGTCTGGCACCTCGAAGACATCCTCAGGGGGCAAACGCTCGAAGAGCGTATCTATCGGCTGCGCTGCGTCGAGGCCTGGTCGATGGTCATTCCGTGGATCGGGTTCCCGCTCGCTGATTTCATCGCGCGATGCGAGCCGACCTCAAAGGCGAAGTTCGTGCAGTTCTTCACGCTCGACGACGCGGCGCAAATGCCCGGCGTGCGTGTGCCGGTCCTGGACTGGCCGTACACGGAAGGCCTGCGGATGGACGAAGCGATGCATCCGCTGACCATCCTTGCGGTGGGCCTCTACGGCGAGGTGCTGCCGAACCAGAACGGCGCACCGATTCGCCTGGTGGTGCCCTGGAAGTACGGCTTCAAGGGCATCAAGTCGATCGTCCGCATGCGGTTCGTCGAGCAAGAGCCGCGCAGCAGCTGGCAGATCTCGGCGCCGAGCGAGTACGGCTTCTACTCCAACGTCAACCCGAGCGTGGACCATCCGCGCTGGAGCCAGGCGAGAGAGAACCGGCTGCCGGGGTTCCTCAGAAACCGTCCGACGCTGATGTTCAACGGGTACGCCGACCAGGTCGCGCAGCTGTACTCGGGGATGGATCTCCGGCGCAACTTCTAGCCCGACTTTCCACAGACGTCGCTACACGCGTCGCCGATTGCGCTACGAGCCGCCCTTCTTGGGCGGCCCCGCCGCCCGCCGGGCCGCCTCGGCGTGATGGCGCGCGAACTCCTGACTGATGCGATCGAGCACCTGCCGCTCCTGATCCGTGACCTTGCCGAATCCCAGGATCCCGCCCGAGGCCGACGCGATGGCGGTGCAGTAACTGAGGAGATCGCGCTGACTGGCGTCGCGTTCGCCGGCTGGACCCGCCTGCAGGATGGCGCCGATGGCGCGAAGCGTGGTGTCGAAGACTTCCTCTGACGGGCGCGTCGCCAGCCATTTCGCGAGCTGCCGGTCGGCCTCGGAACCCTCGGCAACGCCGCGCGAGCGCGCCGCCTCGACGATCAAGGCGCGCTCCTGGTCCGACACACTGCCTTCGGCCCAGGCCATCTGCACGAGCGGCACGAGGTGGAGCAGCATCACGGTCTCGGGCGTGTAGCCGAGCGCCTGCAGATCCTTCAGAATCTCTTCGTCGGCCACGCCAGCCCGCTCCCCCAGCTGGCGGCGCGCGGCGGCCTCCTCGCCGCGCCGCCGCAGCTTCTCGATCAGTTCCTGTTCTCGTTTATGGAAGTACGCCTCTTCGAGCCCACGGCCCCTCTTCGCAAGTCCATCCTGGTCCGCCACTGCCCCACCCCTCTCCTTGAAGCCGTCGTTCGCCCGCTCAGTTCTTCGTCATGCCGAAGCCGGTAATCACCGCCTCGACGTTGTGGCTGTACCGAAAGCCATAGACGCCGTCGGTGGACTGTAATCTGCCGGCGCCAACGAGTTGCGCCCGGTCATAGCCGGCGACGACGGTGCCGTTGACGGCGCACTCGGCGCGGCCGCCTTTGACGGTCCAGACGATATCCTGCGTGACAGGCTGGCCGACAGCCGCGGCTCGGTTCACCGCGGCGTTCCGCGACGTGTTGAGCAGCGTAAAGACCATCGGGCCGCTGAATCCGCGGACAAGGGCCTGGCCGTCGCCGTACGCGACGCAATAGACGAGGCTCATCTGATCGGTGCCCATGCTGGTACCACCGATGAAGATGCCGTACGAGTGCGGGTGGCTGTTGAGCTCCATGAATCGCGGCTCGAGAAACGTCGCCTTCACCGTGTAGTCGCCGCTCGCCGTATTCGCCGGATTCCAGTAAGTGGTCGCAGGACCGGCGGTGATGTGCAGGGTGTTCCCCTCCTGGACGAACTTCGAGTCGTTGAGCACGCGCCCCTGCCGGGCCGAACTCGCATCGATCTTGCCTGTCCAGCCCTGAACGAAAATGCCGCCTCCTGGAACGACGCGATCGGCGTCTTGCGCGTAGAGCACGGCCCCGGCGGCAAGCGCCACGCCGAGCGTCACGGCTGACATGAATCCGACACGCATGAGAGTCTCCTTCGAAGACGAAAAGGCGCACACAAGGGAAACGCCCGACCGGGCAATGCCGGTGCGGGCGTTTCACATGCGCTTTTTGCGCGTCCCGGTAAGAACCGGGACTTCATTGGTGACGGTCGTTCGTCTGTTCGCGCATCACGCCATTATCAGTGCCTGCGTGAGGCGCCACCCAGGCCCGGCGGAGTTTCCATGAACACCTCCTGGACAAGAGAAGCGTGACGAGAGCTGATTCTACGCCTGCACGATGCTGCTGTCGACCCCTCAAATTTGATCCCGTCCTGCCCGGGACGCAATACTACGTTGGCAACCGTATGTCCGAGATCGAGACAACTTCAGCCCTGCGTGTCCGCAATCTGCGTAAGAGCTTCCAGGAGGTAATCGCCGTCGACGGCATCGATCTGGAGGTGCGCGCGGGCGAGTGTTTCGGCCTGCTCGGCCCCAACGGCGCCGGCAAGACCACGACCGTCGAGATCTGCGAAGGACTGACCGAGCCGGATGCGGGAGAGGTGGAGGTGCTCGGACGCCGCTGGGCCAGCGACGCGGATGCGTTACGACAGCGGCTCGGCATTCAGCTGCAGGAGACACAACTCTCCGACAAGCTGACGGTGGTCGAGACGCTGAACCTGTTCCGCAGCTTCTTTGGTCAAGGTCCAACGCCTGGCGAAGTGATCGCCCTGGTCCAGCTCGAGGAGAAGCGTCACGCGAAAGTGGTGACGCTCTCCGGCGGTCAGAAGCAACGGCTGGCGCTCGCCTGCTCGCTCGTGGGCGATCCCGATCTGCTCTTTCTCGACGAGCCCACGACCGGACTCGACCCGCAGGCCCGGCGCCAGGTATGGGATCTCATCGAAGAGTTCAGGCGAGCCGGCCGCACGATCCTGCTGACGACGCACTATATGGAGGAGGCCGAGCGGCTCTGCGATCGTGTGGCCATCATGGACCACGGCAGGGTCATCGCGCGCGGCAGCCCTCGTGAGCTCATTGAAGATCTGGACCGTCAGGGCAAGCCCCTCACCGAACTGCGCGCGCGCACGGCGACACTCGAGGACGTCTTCGTCTCACTGACGGGACATCACTTGCGCGATGAGTGAAAGCCTTCCGCAGACACGGCGCCAGACGTCGACGCCGGGCCGCGCGGGCCTCGGCCACCCCTTGCTCCAGCTCGTGCTGGTCCGCATCCGCGAGTTCGCGCGCGAGCCCGAGGCGGTATTCTGGGCCATCTTCTTTCCCATTCTGCTGACGGTGGGACTCGGCGTCGCGTTTCGCAACCGCCCGGCCGAGGTGCTGCCGGTTGTGACGTCTTCGTCCACCCTTGCCTCCGCGTTGCGGCAGGATCCGGCGCTCGACGTGACCGAGCTCGCCGCGGACGCTGCCGCCGACCTACTGAGCAGCGGCAAGGTGGTCCTGCTCGTCGAGCCCAGCGCGGATGGCTCGGTGGTGTATCGCTACGACGACACGAACCCGGAGGGTCGCACGGCACGCCTGCTCGCCGATCGCGCGATTCAGCGCGCCGCCGGCCGTGCGGACCCGGTCCCCTTCAGCGATCGATTGGTTCGCGAGGCTGGCTCCCGGTATATTGACTTTGTCGTCCCGGGGCTCGTGGGTTTGGGCATCATGAGCAACACGCTCTGGGGCCTCGGCTTCTCCATCGTGGATTCGCGACGCCGCAAGTTGATCAAGCGCCTGATGGCGACGCCGATGTCGCGCACCGACTACCTGTTGTCTCACTTGTTCTGGCGGATGATGGTGCTCGTGGTCGAGGTCGGCGTGCCGGTGGGATTTGGCGTGCTGGCGTTCGGCGTGCCGGTGCGTGGTCGCCTGCTGGATCTGGTCGTGCTGTGCGTGCTCGCCTCGCTCGCGTTCAGCGCCATGGGCCTCCTCTGTGCCTCCCGCGCACGAACGATCGAAGGCGTGTCGGGCCTGATTAATCTGGCGCAGGTGCCGATGTGGATTCTCTCCGGCGTGTTCTTTACCTCAGAGCGCTTCCCGGACGCCGCGCAGCCTTTT